>Ga0207932_1000086_pt1 | contig 29937 bp, 29 predicted proteins | sample NGESurdeep092012_FD_184480 | JGI IMG/M metagenome (GOLD analysis project Ga0207932, IMG submission 184480) | Arctic peat soil microbial communities from Barrow, Alaska - NGEE Surface sample 415-2 deep-092012 (SPAdes) | ecosystem: Environmental > Terrestrial > Soil > Wetlands > Peat ...
CGTCTTGTCCGCTCGGACCGCCTGACCGGCAAGTCGGTTTCAGCGTCCGGCGTCGAGTGTCTTTCGGACGAACAGGACCGCCGCCGCGAGGACGTCGTCCGGCCGCTCCGAGTGCGGGGAGTGGCCACAATGCGGGAGCAGCAGTGATTCGGCCGGACCCGTGACCCGGGTCACCACGGCGTCCACCTGCTCGAGAGTGCCGTAGGCGTCGTCTTCACCCTGCACGACCAGCACGGGGCACTCGATGGCCGGCAGATACTCTTCGATGTTCCACAGCCGGAACTCGGGCCTGAGCCAGACGTCAGTCCACGTTCGGAACATCGAGTCGGTGTTGCGGCCGTGATGCCGTGCGAGCCGCTCTCTCAGACGCGTCGTCTCGTAATCCGCAGCGATTCGCGTGATGCCTTCGATGCAGACGGGCTCCACGAAAGCATGCGGCGCCTCGAGGACAAGCGCGCGAACGGAACCCGAACGGGCGCCGGCATGAATGAGCGCGATCGACGCGCCGTCGCTGTGCCCGAAAAGGACGACTTCCTCGAGTTTGAAACGTTTGATGACGGCGGGGAGCACTTCGAGCGCTTCGTCGTGCATGAAGCGAACGGGCCGCGGCCCACGCACCGGGTCGGACGCGCCGTAGCCCATCCGGCTGTAAACGAGAGCGCCGCAGCCGGTCGCGGATGCCAGGCGGTCGGGAAAGTCCCGCCACATCCCGAGACATCCAAGACCCTCGTGCAGGAACACGATCGTCGGCGCGTCGGCGGGCCGCGGTCCGATCCAGCGGTATTCGAGGTGAGATCCGAGGACTTGGAAGCTCGCCAGCGAGGGGTCAGAGTTCAGGCCTTCGCTCCACGGCGAGCCGCACCGCCGACGAGCCTTTCGACGGTGACGACCGCACGCTTGTGTGTACAGCGGCCGATCTCGCCCCCGTCATCCACGGCCGAGATCTCGAAGAGGAAGAGCTTTCCCTCGCGCCCGATGAACCGCGCGGTGGCCGTGACGGTGGCGCCCGGAGGAGTGGCGGCCGAGTGGACGACGTCGACCGAGACGCCGACGGAGGTCTCGCCCTCGCGCAGATGTGGGCGGAGAACACGCGCGGCCGCAAGCTCCATGAGAGCCACCATGCGGGACGTCGCGAACACAGGCGGGAACGCATCCGCGGACTCGAGGTTGAGAGCACTGGCGAGATCGGAGGGCGCGACGGTGAAGTGCGCGGACGCGGTGGAGTCGACGGCGGGTTCGCTCATGGCTAGCTCGTGGCGGTTGGCTCCTTGTCCCGCAGGATCCGCCGCAGGAGTTTTCCCTGCAGCGTGCGCGGAAGCTCGGTGACGAACTCCACGAGTCGCGGCAGCTTGTAAATCGCGACGTGGTCCCGGCAGCTGTCGATGAGTTTCTGTTTCAGCTCCTCGCTCGGCGTGTGGCCCGGTTTCAGGATGACGAAGGCCTTGACGTTCTGCCCGCGGATGGGGTCGGGGAGTCCGATCACGCCCGCGTCGGCCACCGCAGGGTGCTTGAGCAGCGCGTCCTCGATTTCCTCTGGACCGATTCGGTAGCCGGAGCTCTTGATCAGGTCCTCCTGGCGCGAGACGAAGCTGAGGTATCCGTCCTCGTCCATCGTGCAGAAGTCGCCGACCAGCACCCAACCTTCGCGGATGAGGGATTTTTGTTTCTCGAGAAGGCTTCCGCCCTCCTCGAGCGGGCGCCAGTAGAGGGTTCCCGTGGGACCGCGCGCGTAGAGCCGGCCAAGCTCTCCCGGCTTCGCGACTTTGCCTTCGTCCGTGATGACCTGGATCTCGTACCCGGGGACCGCGGTGCCGATCGCTCCCGGTTTTACCTTCCGGGTGACCACGCTGGAGACGAAGACGTACATCATCTCCGTCGTGCCGAGGCCCTCGTAGATCTCCTGCCCGAAGCGGGCCTTCCAATCCAGATACGTCTTGGCCGTGAGCGATTCGCCGCCGCCGGTCAGGACGCGGAGGCTCGACAGGTCGTACTTCTTCTCCGCACCTTCCAGCTCGAGCATCTTCCGGTACGCCGTGGGGAGCGCGCTCAGTATCGTCACCTTGTGGTTCTGGATCGTCTCGAAGAGCGCGTCAGGTGAGAATCTGGCAATCAGAGAAGCCGCGGCGCCGAACCGGAAGGGGATCGTCGCCACGGTCGAGTACCCGCCGGCCAGCGAGATGGGAGCGGGGCCGCAAAGGACGTCTTCGGGCTGGACGTTCCAACCGTACTTGCCCATGGTGTCCGGGATGATGAGGGCCTCTTCCATGTAGTGGGCCGTTCCCTTCGGCATACCCGTCGTTCCCGACGTGTAGAGAAGGACGGAGACCGCCGTGCGCGAGCGGCGGACCGGATCGAGGGCCGGCGACTCGTTCGCGACGAGATCCTCGTAGCAGAGGAGTCCCTGCGCCTTCAGCTCCTCCGGCTTCCCGCCGAAGACGATCACGTGTTTCACCGTCTTGAGGTTCGGCCGCGCCTTGACGACCCCCTCCAGGAACGCCGCCGCCACAACGATCACTTTTGCCTCGGCGTTGTTGGCGATGTGGGCGATCTCGTTCGGAGAGAGCATGTGCGAGGTCGGGACCATCACGGCCCCGAGCCTCAGGACGCCGAAGTTCGTGAATAGGGCGGGCGGAACGTTCGGCGACCGGAGCATGACCCGGTCCGTTTCCTCGACGCCGAGCTTCCTCAAGGCATTGCCGATCTTGCAGGCGGCCCCCAGGAGCTGCTTGTACGTGATGACTTTGTCACCGAACAGGATCGCGGGGCTGTCGCCCCTCCCGGCCGCGATCTGCCTGTCGAGAAGCTCTTCAGTGCTGTTCAGCGGATCGGGATAGCTCGCGAACTCTTTCAGCTTGTAGATCCGCTCGGGCTGGAATTCCTTCGGTGGGAGGTAGTTCGCGGGAATCGTGCTCAACGGGCAGCCTCCTGCTCCTCCTCTTTCTCGCGGGTGGTCCCGGGCCTACGATCCGCGGGAACATTCATCGCCAGCCTCCAGGAACGTCCCCGGTTTCCGGCGCCTTGGCCAGGTCGTCGAGAGCCTTCTCGCAGCCCACGGTTCCACCGCGGGCCTGATCCTGCCGCGGGTAGGCGTCGGTGGGATAGCGGTCCTTCGGGTCGCCGAAGACGAGGACGGCGGGAGTCGCGCGGCCGAAGTCGGTCTCGAGCCCGCCCTTCATGCCAAATACCGCCCGCACCGTCGCGGGAGGACCCGTCAGGGCCGAGTGATAGAAGCGAAACACGTCAGCGACACCGGCGACGTCAATCGCCTCGGCATCGACGCCGATTCCCTTCAGCGCCTTGACCTTCACCAGGCAGGCCGCGTTGTTACACGGGTATTGTTCGCCCGGCTTGTCCTTGCTGGAATAGTAGAACTTGACTTTCATGGTATCTCCTCTTCAAAAATCCATGGGGCAGTTCACCTGCCATTCCGTCTCGAAGTAGGCGTCCCCGAGCCACTCGTGGATATGAACCCGATGCTCCTCCACGAGGGCGAGGTTGGCATCCACTTCGAGACTCACGATCTGCCGCGCTTCCCCGTCGAAGAAACGGATGGCCCAGCGGCCGGCTTCGACCGGGGGCGCGTCGATGATCTTGAGTCCCTCGAAGCCGAAGCCGATCCGCCGCATGACATCTCCAAGCTCGTAAGTGACACCCTCGATCGAGAGAGACGATGCCCCCGTCCAGAGTGGCCCATAACGCCGCTCGAACTCCTCGCGGAGGCTCGCCACGCCCGTCTCTGGCCGTCTTAAGCTTTCTTCTTGATTGGGGGCTTCGGACACTCACCCTCCAGACCGCCAATGGGAACCATTACGGTGAAGGGCCATTCCCGCGCTTTGCAGTAGCCGACGTACGCCCTCAGGATGTTCGGATCCAGCGCCGCCTCGAAGTGCTCGCAGCACTTGTAAGTCGACGCGTGCTTCTTCTTTTCAGTCTCTTGCACGGTTGTTCTCCTCTTCAGGCCTTGTGCAGGTCAGCGATGAACCTGGCCCGGCTTCCCACGAGATCTTCCTTCTTGAGACGACTGCCGCTGAGCGGCTTGCCCCGGAGGCTTTTCGTGACCTGCTTCTGCTGCCCGGTGAAGGGATCGGGCCGCGACTGCGGGGCCGGGCGGATCTTTCCTTCCCCGGTGATGGCGGCCCCGTTCTTGTCTTCGGCATAGCCCGGCAGCAGATCGGCCTTCCCGGTGCTAGCCGTCGGTCCGCTCACCTCCTGGCCATTGACGAACTTCACGGCATAGAGGGCGTCGCAACTGGCGCACTTCGTATTGCCGCTGAAGTTCCAGAACGGATACGGGTCGAGGTAATTTTTGGTGGAGCACTTGGCGCACGTGAGCACCAGGCCCTGTTTGATGACGCCGGAACTCGTCTCGGTGGCCATCTCAGATCACCTCCATCTCTTCCATCTTGGCGAGCTTCGATTTCGTCCAGCCGAGGAGCCTGCCGTAGACCCTCTCGTTGTCGGCGCCCACGGGCTTCAGCGCCCACTTCAGGCGTGGAGGCGTGTCGGACATCTTGAAGGCGGGACCCTGATGGTGGAGGTCGCCGTAGATCGGATCGTCGATCCACTGGACCGCGCCGCGCAGCTTCCAGTGGGGATTCTCGGAAACCTCCTTGGCGTTCCAAACGGGCTGGTTGTTGATGCCGGCCTTGTCGAGGAGCGTTGCCACGTCTTCCTTGGTCTTGTCCTTCGCCCAGGCCTCGATGGCATCGTAGACGGTGCCCTGATTCTCGGCCTTGACGCGGTCGTCGTGCTTCGCGAGCGTCGTCGCGAGGTCCTTCGCCCCGATCACGCCGCACAGCTTCTTGAAGTCCTCGTCCGTGTGGGCCGTGACGAGGATGTACCCCACCTCGGCCTCCTGCGGGTTCTTGGAGCCTGGATAGGACGACTTGCCGCACTGGACGATCCCGTGCGGGCAAAGCTCCGTGTCCCAGTTGCCCCAGCGCTCCCGGCGGACCCCGTACCGCCCATAGAGCGGAAGGGCGTACTCGAGCATCCGGGTGACGCCGTGAACCTGCGAGTACTCGATGAAGCACCCCTCGCCGGAAACCGTGTCCCGACGATAGAGAGCCGCCATGACGGCTACCGCGGCCATCATGCCGCCCCAGTAGTCGGCCAGCCAGATCGTGTGTTTGGACGGTGTCCCGCCCCGGTCTGCGGCTTCGCCCGTGATCCCGAACGCGCCGCCCATGGCCTGGCCCAGGATGTCGTAGGAGGCGCGGACCCGTCCCGGCCCCCAGCCGCCGAACCCGCCCAGCCACTGGTAGATGAGGCGTGGGTTGACCTTGGAAAAGTGCTGATACCCCATCCCCCACCGGTCGAACGTTCCGGGCCGGAAGTTCTGGACCATGACGTCCGACTTGGCCGCCAGCTCCAACATGGCCTGCCTCGCCTCCGGCCGGTGGAAGTCGAGGGTGACGAACTCCTCGTTGTCGTTGGCGCCGAAGAAGCCCAGGCCCGTCCCCGCCTCCGGCACCCAGCGGGACAGCGGGTAGAGGAGAGGCTCGTTGAACGGGGTCGTGTGACGCATCGGCTCGCCGCGCCGCGGCGTCTCGATCTTGATGACCTCGGCTCCCAGCTCGGCCAGGTAGGCCGCGCAGGAAGGACCGAGGATGTACTGCGTGCAGGAGAGAACGCGATAACCCTTCAAGACCTCCGGCTTTCCGGAAGCCGTCTTGTGGTCGAAGAGCCCCTGACAGTAGGTTTCGAAATCGGGTGTGGCCATCTGTTCTGCCTCCTCTGCCCTAAACCACGCCGCGCTTCTTGAGCCCGGCGACCTCGGCCGGACCAAGCCCGAGCAGCTTCAGGTAGATCTCTTCGTTGTCGTATCCGAGCGGCCGGCCGATCCACTTCAAGCGCGCGGGAGCCTTGTCTTCGAGCAAAGGCGACGTGCCGTAGAGGACTTTCCCGTAAAGCCGGTCGTCGATCTCGTCGACGTGTCCGCGGTACTTGAAGTGCGGGTCCTCGGCGACCTCGTCGATGTAGTTGACGCCGCCGGACGCGACCTGCTGGGCGAGCAGCTGGTGCATGGCGTCTGCCCGGGAATGGTCCTTCTGCCAGTCGGCGAGGATCGTGTAGGTCTTTACCTGCTTCATGTGCGGAAGCCGCGCCGTGACGACCCGGAGGCTCTTGTCGTCCAGGATCTCGTCCTCGAGGTCGGGACGCGTCTGCCCCACCGTCCGCCAGATCCGGTACCAGAGGCGATCGTGTCCGCCGCCCACCATGAAATAGCCGTCCTTGCAGGGATTGACCGCGTAGATGTTGATGGCCAGATCCCAGTTCCCGTAACGGGGGCGGATGCTCCCGTCGAATCCGTACCAGCCCCAGTTGTAATCCAGAATCCGGATGACGGCCTCGGCCGCCGTCGCTTCTATGAATTGGCCCTTGCCCGAGACCTTGTCGCGATAAAGGAGCGCGGCGAGGATCCCGATGGCCGCCGAGGTCCCGCCGACCTGGTCCGCCATCCACATGGCCGAGCGGGTCGGCCGTCCGCCGAACTCTTTCGGCTGGCCCGTGCCGTGGACGAATCCGCAAGCCGCCTGAGCGGTCGGGTCCAGGTTACCCGGCTTGTCTTTGGACGGCCCCCACTGGCCTTTCTGCCCCACCCAGCAGTAGACGAGCCGCGGGTTGATCTCCTTCAGCTGCCGATAGCCGATTCCCCACGCGTCGAACTGCCCCGGTGGGTAGTTCTCGATCAGGACGTCGACGTGGACGGCGAGCTTCTTGAGGAGCTCGCGGCCCTCCGGCTTTTCGAGATTGAGGGTGATGGACTGCTTGTTCCTCATCTCGTTGAGGAAGTGGAGGCCGATCGGTTCCCCGGTCTCGGCATCCTTGATCATGTATTCCTTGCGCCCGAACGGCGTCTGCCACCGCAACGGGTCGCCGTCTGGCGGCTCGCACTTGATCGTGTCGGAGCCCAGCTCCGAAAGCATCGAGGAGCACCAATTGCCGATGATCATCCCCTTGCTCAGGTCGAGGACACGAACCGTCGTCAGGTTCTCGGGTTTCTTGAAGTTCTCGCTCTGTCTGAGCTGCTTCTCGAGTGAAAGGGGGTATTCCTTGGCCTGATCCGTCAGACCCGCGTAGACCTCGTCGGGTGTCGGGATCGGGACCGCCGGCCAAGGCAGGACCTTGTGCTTCGCATATCGGGTGTTAGCCATTCTCTTCTCCTGTCGGTTGTCGAAAAGCGTTCGGTGTCACGATCTGAGCCCCGCCGCGCTATGCCTTCGCTCCCGCCGGCGGTAACGGTTTCTTCGCGAGGAACTCGAAGATCAGCGCGACGACCGCCAGGCCTCCGGCCCAGTAGAAAGCGGCCTCGTAGTTCTTGTTGATGACGAACAGCCTTGCGCCAATCCGGGGCCCGACGATACCCGCCACGCCCCAGGACGTGAACAGCATGCCGTAGTTGATTCCGGCGTTCTTCGTCCCCCAGAAATCGGAGGTCGTGGCGGCATTGACCGAAAGCTGGGTGCCGTAGCACCAGTAGACGATGAAGACCATCACGTAGAGCATGCCGACGTTGCCGCCGGTCAGGTAGAGGATGGGCATGGCGACCGCCGAGACGCCGATCATGAGGCGCAGCACATTGAGACGCCCGAGACCGTCGGACATCCAGCCCGACAGGATTCGGCCGGAGGCGTTGCCGACGGCGCCGACGACGAGCCCAATCGCCGCCAGAGCCTCGCCCGGGATCTTCATGCTCTTGGCGAACGGAATGAGCTGGCTGATGACCATCAGCCCGGCCGCCGTGCCCAGCGCGTATGCGAACCACATGAAATAGAACGCGGGGGTGCGCAACGTCTCCCCCGGAGTGAACTCGTGAGTGGTGGCCAACGACTTGGGTTTTGAAGCGGGCGCCCAGCCCGGCACCGAATACCCGGCGGGCGGGTTATGCAGCAGGAACGCTCCGACCAGGGTCATTACGAAGAAGATGGCGCCGAGAATCGTGAACGTGGTGCGCCAGCCGTACGTAGGGATGAGCCACAGGCTCGCCATGGGCCCGAAGATCGCCGAACCGCCGCCGTAGCCGGCGACAGCCAGACCGACGGCGAGGCCGCGCTTGTCCGGGAACCACTTTGCCATGACCGGAATCGGCGTCGCGTAGCCGAAACCGTTACCGATGCCGACGATAACGCCGAAGCAGATGATCAGGTACGTCAAGCTGGTGGTCTGGGCGGAGAGCAGGAAGCCCGCCGTCAGGAGGATGCAGCCCGTGATCGAGACCTTGAAGGGACCGAGCTTGTCCTGGAGGCGCCCGGCGATGATGAAGGAGAGCGCGAAGACGACGACAGCCCAGGTAAATACCTGAGCGGTGTCCGTCCGCTTCCAGCCGAACTCCTTCTCCAGGGGCGCCACGAAGACGCTCCAGGCGTAAAGCGAGCCCAGCGCCAGGTTCATCAAGAGTCCGCCCACCACTCGCCACCAGCGGTTGAGCTGAGCGCCGCCTGTGACAGAACTTGCGGATGCGTCAGGGGTTGCCATTGTCCGGTTCCTCCTCCTTACTCTCTCGAAATTCGATCGAATACGCCTCTAAAACAGGACCTAGGGAACGATGGTGATCTGGTCTACAGTCTCCTCTTCCAATTCGATCCAAGCTTTCTGTTCCGCGTTAACGCACAGGGTAAGGAGGACGCCCGGTATTTCCGGACGGGCGGCGCCCGCCTCAGGTGAGGCCGGGCTGCCGCTGCGCCATCGCGCGGAGCGGACTTCATATCCTGAATTCACGTCAAACAAGATTGCGCGTGAGTCTTTCAGACTCTCGGTCGATGTCAAGCCGAAATACTGGCTCCGCGCTAGAGCAGATGCATCACCCCGGGACGGAAGATTCCTGTTGACGCGGAATCCATTAAGTGGCTATCGTCTTCGCCATAGATGCGCTCCAGCCGTGCCGCTCGTAGGCGTGCTGACGTGAAGGAGGAAGGTGTGCGTTCAAGGATCAGTCTGAACCGTTTCGCCCTCGTTTCCCTTGCCCTGCTCATCGCGTTTCTGCCGGGAATCGCGAATGCCCAGGCCATCATCAAGGTGAACGACACCGTCAACTTCAAGCTCGGCATCCTGCTGCAGGGCTGGGCCGACTGGAACGGCCAGTCCAACGCCGTGGGGGAAACGGCCGGGTTCCAGCAGAACCTGTTTCTGCGCCGAGCCAGGTTCTTCGTCGGCGGGCAGGTCGCGAAGGACGTCACGTTCTTCTTCATGACCGACAACCCGAATCTCGGAAAGTCCACGCAGACCCTGACGAGCGGCACGACCGGCGTGAAGGCGCCGGGCACGGGCTTCATCGTTCAGGACGCGTTCGTCGAGTGGAAGATCGCGAACGAGTTCGCGATCCAGGGCGGCCTCATCCTCATTCCGCTCTGCCGCAACTGCAACTCGAGCGCCGCGAGCCTCGTCTCGATGGACTACGGAACCTTTTCCTTCCAGGAAAGCGCCCCAACGCAGTCGTCGGTCGGACGCGATACGGGCTTCCAGGCGAAGGGCTACTTCGCGGACGACCACCTCGAGTACCGCGCGGGCGTCTATTCCGGCTTCCGCGCTCCCGGCGTGAAGAACTCGTTCCGGTTCACGGGGCGCGTGCAGTACGACGTGTTCGACGTCGAGAAGAGCCAGTTTTACGCGGGCACGTACTTCGGCAAGAAGAAGATCCTCGCGATCGGCGGGAGCTACGACGCGCAGAACGATTACAGCGCGTATGCCGGCGACGTCTTCTTCGACTTTCCCGTCGGCGGAGGCAACGGCATCACGGCGCAGGCCGACTACATCCATTACGACGGCGGAAACACGTTCGGCTTCACGGCTCCGACGGCCACGAAGAGCCCGGCGCTCTACAAGCAGGACGACCTCTTCGTTGAAGCCGGATTCTTCCTGGGTGGGCCGAAGATCATGCCGTTTGTTCGCTACGAGCAACAGAAATACTCGGACGACGTGAATAAGACACTCAATAGGACCAAATACCAGGGGGGCCTCGGCTTTTATCCCTACGGGGCGAACTTCAACATCAAAGCCGGGTTCGGGCGCACGGACGCCCCGGACAACCCGAACGTGGCCTCGACGAACCAGTACACGATCCAGGTTCAGGTCTTCTACTTCTGACACCTCTCCGCGTGGCTCCGCGGGGCGCTCGGCGCCCCGCGTGAGCCCGGAGCGCTCGTTCAAGCCGGCTTCAGGCTTCCGTCCTCGACCCAGCGCGCGAGCAGCCTTCGGATCCGGAACGAGTCGGCGAAGACGGCCGCTTCGATCGCGCATGCGCTCAGCCCCGACACGGCTTTCGCCCAGACCCCCTGCTGAAATGAGGTGTCGGGCTCTTCAGGCTCGGGCGTGGGCTTCGAACCGGTCTGCTTGAGAACGGTTTCGTCGGGAACGAGCGCGGAAAACCGTTGGAATTCGTCGTAACGGCGCATGCCTTCGAGCAGGATCGAGATGACCTCGCGGGTCGGCGGTTCGCCCTCGGCCCGGGGCGGCAGGTTCGTCTGCTTCACGAACGCGAACGTTCCTCCGCCGGGGCGCTCGAAGAGCTGGTAGGCCGCATCGTCTCCGCGCAGGGCACCGCTCTCGGCGGATCGAATCCGCCCGGATTCGATCAGGAGGCGTCCGGTGACCGCACCGGGTGCGTTTCTCATGGTCAGCGTCCCCGTGACCTCCGAGGCCGCGAGGCTCTGGAGGAGTGACGGCAGCTCGAAAGTGGCGAGATCACCCGAAAGGCTCGCGACCGCGCCCTCGTCGACCTTGGGCGCGTCGAACGCCGCCAGCGTCCGCGCCGCGGCCTTCGCATAGTCGGTTCCGGGATGGCGATCGACGACCTCTTCGAAGGCCTTCCGGACCTGGGGCAGCGGCGTCGAGGAGAGCGCCTCGATGATCGGCCCGATCTTGTTGTCCCGCTTCTTGAGCGTGAGGCCGAACACCTTGAACGGCAGTTCCGCCCGGAGGCCCTTGAGGAGGAGGGCGACGAGATCGGGGTCCGCGGAAAGATCCTGTCCCGACAGCTCGGCGAGACGAGCCCCGGCGTCTCCGAGCCCTCCCTTTCGCTTGAGGCCGTGTTCCACGACCATCCGGCGCGAGGTGGCGCTTCCGAAACGCGCCAGCGCCGAGACGGCGCGATCGAGGAGAGGCTGCAGCTCGGCCTCGTCGAAGGGCGCGTCGGCCTTCTTCGCGAGCATCGCTTCGAGCCTCTGGACGATCGTGACGAGCGCCGCCTGCGACTTCTCGTGGCGCGCGGTTCCGAGACTCGCGATGGCCTCCTTCACGAGGGGCGGAGGCAGCGCGGGGTCGGCCAGGGCGACGAGCACATCGAGTTCGGTGTCCGTCGGCTCCGGTGTGGCGCGCGGGATGCGCCGGACGAGGTACAGCAGGTTCCGCTTGAAATGCCAGTCGTGGGCGGGATCGCCCGTCCGCAACTCGTCCAGAAGGGCCAGCGCCGTCGCACGCGTCTTGGCGCCGTGAATCTCGAGGAGGGAGAGGAGCAGGCGCCGGCGCTCGCGCTTCTCTTCACCATGCAGTTCTTCGATGAACCGGCCCGGGGTGAAGCCGGGGAAGAACGACAGGATCCGGCCGAGAGCCTCGTGGTTCCGCGGGTCCTCACCGAGGGAGCGCACGCGCTCGAGATCCACGGCCTCCTGCGCCCTACGGCGGACGTTCTCGGCCGTTGCGGTCTCGACATGGTTCTCGGAGACGATCTTCTCGGCCACGTCCAGCATGCGGGACGCCCGCGCGAGAGAGCCCTGATTGAGCTGCTCGACGGCGGCGCCGACCATCTCGTTGAATCGACGTCCGACTTCCTCCGGATTCTCGGGAAGAGTGACGATGCGCCGCATCGCCGCCGTCGGCGCGCCCTTCGCATTAGAGAGAGCCTGCTCGAGCGGTGTCGAAGGAGACGAGACCGGCCACTGGGGAATGGAGCGCCCGAGCGTGCGAAACAGCTCGGAGGTCGGAACGTCGATCCCGAGACTCCGAAGCTTGTCGAGGGCGGCATGCAGCTCCCCGTCGGTCCGGGCGGCCATGGCGGCCACGGAGAGAATCTGCGAAAGGAGGACGTCGCGCCTCTCCGCGCTGGCTCCCGGAAGGGCGCTCGTGGCCGCGCCCGCGACGAGCGCAGCGCCGGCTGCGGCCAACGCGGCGCCGCCGCCGCGCGCCGTGAGGGTCCTGCCCGGAGCCGGTCCGCCCTCTCCGGTCAACACGGGGAAGCCCCCCGACGCCAGCAGCGGTCCGAGGCGCTCGATCAGGAGCGAGAGTTCCTGCAGATGAAAAGGCGCCGCGGGAAACTCCCCGCCGCCGCGGCTCGCCGTCACATTCTCGCCGCCGGCGAGGCCTCCCTGCCGCCTCAGGATCTCGACCGGCGCCGCCAGAATGCTCTCCGTCTGGCCGAGGCGTCCGAGGTTCTGCGTCAGGAGAGCCTTGTCGGCCGGCGGACAGCTCGCCATGACGAGGGGCTTGAGTTCTTCGAGGTAGCGCAGGAGGGAATCCTTCGGAACGAGATGGTACTGACCCATCGCGTGGATTTTCTCGACCGCGTGGTAGAGGTAGTCCGAGACCGCGGCGGGCCTCGCGCTTCGAAATTGCGCGGTCATCCAGGCTTGGATCTCGTTCGCCGCGAGGTCGGCCGGATAGTCGAGCAGGAGATTGATCGCGTCGGAGACCATCAGCGGCGCGAGGCTGTCGGACAGATAGCGTTGGAGCTCGAGGAGCGCCTCCCGGACGTCGGGATCGAGCGGTTGCTGGTCGTCTTCCCTAGACAAGTTGGAAAACTCCCCCGGCATCCCATGCCGCGGAGGCACTGCATGCTCCTTCGTCAACAAAATCCCCATTCATGCTAGCACGCGCGTCGCGCTCAGACGCGCTGGAGGAACAGCACGGCCGTGATTCCGAATCCGATCACGACGACGGCGATCCGCGCCTTTTCCTTCCCGATGCGGCGGGCGAAACCCGCCCCGATCCAGCCGCCGGCGATCGCACCGGTCATCATGAGGAGGGCGAGCGGCCAGTTCACGACGCCCTTGAAGATGAACCAGGCGGACGCGACGCCGTTGATGCAGATCCCGAAGAAGTTCTTCAGACCATTCATCGCGTGGATGTCCGTCAGGCCGAGAAAGCCGAGGATGACGAGCATCAGGATGCCGGCTCCGGCGCCGAAATAACCGCCGTAGATCGCGACGAAGAACTGGGCGATCGACGCGAGCCCCCAGGACGCGCGTTCGCCTCCCTCCGTGCCGGGCGCCCGCCGCGACCAGACGATCTGGAACAGGAACAGCAGGGTCGCGAAGAGCACGAGAAACGGCGCGAGCCGCGCGAAGATCTTCTCGGGCGTGAGGAGCAGCAGCACCGAGCCGAGCGCACCGCCCAGGAGGCTCGGGATGAGGAGACGCGTCAGCCACTGCCGATGCGCGCCGACCTCGCGGCGATAGCCCGCGAGACTCGAGATGGAACCAGGCACGAGCGCGACCGTGGACGTCGCATTCGCCTGGATCGCCGGAACGCCCGCGAGGAGGAGCGCGGGGAACGTCAGGATCGTGCCCCCGCCCGCCAGCGCGTTCATGATTCCGGCGGCGACCGCGGAGCCCAGGAGAAGCCCGATCTGGGCCATCGTCATGGAACGGCGCCCTCGAACCCGGGGAGCCCGGCGCCCGTCACGAGGTAGACCGCGAATGTCCCGAGCCAGTGCCCGCCCTCGTAGTGCGCGCCCGTGACCGCCGCGAGGCCCGACTCCTTGTGCGCCGCCGCCGCCGAACGGAGGGCGGAAAGTCGCGGGTCCGCCTGCGGCAGGGACGCCGCGATTCCGTCCAGCATCCACGCGCGCGAGAGATTGAGTCCGTCCAGATGGGCGAGCTTTCCGTCGGAGGGGTCGGTGACCGCCGCGACGGGCAGCCAGGATGAGCCGCCCCGGGGAATTCCGGGCAGGAATTGGCGAAGCCAGGACGCGAAGGCGGGGGGGGCGAGGATCCGCCGCATCAGATCGGCCTCCGCGAGGCAGGGCGAAAGGAAATCCTGTCCCGAGGGCTCGTAGGCGAGCGGACAGGCCCGGTCCTTCGAATAGAGGTCGCGGGTCTTCGCCATCACGAGACGTTCCATCGTCGCGTCGTGGGCCACGCGTGCCCAGTCGAGGACGAGCCCGAAGGCGAAGGCCGTTTGCGCGTGTTCGCCCTCGCGAATCGGGTACGCGAGTTTCGGGAGCCATTCCGCGAGCCGGGAGGCCGCCGCGCGTTCGAGAGGCGCGAGCGCGGCCGCCCAGGCGCGCGCCTCCGGGTCGTCCCAGCCTCTGAGCTCGGCCCCGAGCCTCAGCAGCCACGCGAGTCCGTACGGCCGCTCGAACGTCGCGCGACCCTTACCGGCGAGATAAGCCACCTCTCCCGCCACTCTCTCTGGCGTGAACGAGGCGCGGAGTGCGGCCCGCGCCGGCCCGGCGAACGGACCACCCGGAAAGCGGCGCGCGAGCCGCGCGAGAAGCCAGTGCCCATGGACCGACGAGTGCCAGTCGTAGCATCCGAAGAAGACCGGTGTCAGGAGCCGCGGAGGCTTCGCGTCTTCGTCGCTCTCCAGCGTGTGCGCGATCTTGTTCGGATACTCCTTCCCGACGCACGAGAGCGCGAGGTCCGCAAACCGGGAGGCGGCCGTCTCGTCGAACGAGCCGGGAGCGGCGGCCGAGAGGGACGACGCCGCGAGGAGCGCGGCCGCGAGAATCCGTCGCACGCGGGGGATGCTAACCCGCGGGCGGGCCGGTATCCTGCGGCGTGCGCTTCCGGAACCCCGCGGGGAGTCCCCTACAGACGGCGGGCCTCGCCGACTTCGCCCCGTTTTTCCTTCGCCGCGCGGCAGACGCGGGGCCGCCGGCGGTCCCGCCGGGCCACGTCCTGCCCGAGGCCGAGGCCGTTTCGGCGCTGCAGGCCGCGGGCCCGGAGAGCCTCACGTGGCTCGGCCACGCCTCGTTCCTCCTGCGGACGGCCGGCCGGACGATCCTGACCGATCCGTTCCTGTCGGACCGGGCGAGTCCCCTCTCGGTCCTCGGTCCGAAGCGCTATGTCCCGCCGGGAATCCCCGTCGACGCCCTCCCGCGAATAGATGCGGTCGTCGTCTCGCACAACCACTACGACCACCTGGATGCGAGGACCGTCGAGAGAATTTCTTCGAAGGAAAGGATTGCGGCCGTTGTTCCGAAAGGCCTCGGCGGTTTCTTCCTCCAGCGGGGCTATCGGGACGTGCGCGAGCTCGGGTGGTGGGAAGAGACCCGCATCGGCGACGATCTCGTTCTCGCGGCGCTTCCTGCGAATCACTTCTCCGGGCGGACGCCCTTCGACCGGAACAAGACACTCTGGGCCTCGTGGGCGATCGCGTCCCGCACCCGAAAGGTCTTCTTCGCCGGCGATACAGGCCACGGACCCGTCTTCGAGGAGATCGGTCGCCGGATCGGCCCGTTCGATCTCGGCCTCGTACCGATCGGCGCGTACGAGCCCGCCTCGATCATGCGTCCCATGCACTGCAATCCCGAGGAGGCCGTCGCGCTCGGGCGCGACGTCCGCGCGTCCACGCTCGTCGCGATGCACTGGGGCACGATCGTCCTCACGGACGAGCCCCCGTTCGAGCCACCCGGTCGGTTCCGCGCGGCCGCGAACCGCGCGGGTTTCCCCGACAGCCGGGCGTGGGTCATGAGAATCGGAGAAACTCGAGAAACCCGGTGACGAGCGCGATCGCGCGCCGGAGCGTCGAAGAGAAACCGCTCCACCTACAATCGCCCCGTGACGAACAAGTATCTCTCTTATGACGACCAGCGTGGACCTAAGGTGCGGGCCATGTTCTCGCGCCTCGCAGCGCGCTACGACCTCGTGAACGACCTCATGAGCTTCGGGCTCCATCGGAAGTGGAAGAAGGACACGATCCGGCTCGCGCTCGCCGGACGGACGGGCCCGGCCCGGATCCTCGACCTGTGCTGCGGCACGGGAGATCTCTCGTTCCTCGCCGAGGAGAAGGCGCTCCCGGGCTCGCGCGTCACGGGCGTCGACTTCACGCTTCCCATGCTCGAGGTCGCGACGCGGCGCCGTCTCGAGACGCGCAGCCAGAGCGGATTCGCGCAGGGGGACGCCCTGCGCCTTCCGTTCCCGAACGGCGCCTTCGATGCCGTGACCGTGGGTTACGGCCTCCGGAACATCGCCGACCCGCTCGCCGCCCTTCGCGAGATGCGCCGTGTCCTCGCGCCTCAGGGGCGCGTCGTCGTCCTCGACTTCGGAAAGCCGGACAACCCGATGGCGGGCGCTTTGTATCAGGCTTTCCTCCGCACGGTCATGCCCGTCATGGGATGGCTCTTCCACGGGGATCCCGAAACCTACCTCTACATCCCCGAGTCGCTGGAGCGCTACCCGGCCCAACGGGGCGTGCAGACGCTGATGCGGGAAGCGGGGCTGGACGGAGCGCGATACGAGAGCCGGCTCCTCGGCACGATGGGCCTCAACATCGGGGAGGCGCCCCCGTATCCCCGCCAGCTATAATCCCGCGTGTCCAACTCGGGAAAAGAGAACGCGTCGAGGCCTCGCTCCGTGGCGACGGCGGTTGCCGAAGCCCCTTTGCCGGTCGTGCGCTGGATTGCGATCCTCGTCGCCGGCTTCCTCATCGTCATCGTCGCGCTCGTGGCGGTCGGCGCTTCCGGGCTGAACCTCCTCGCCGGCCTGCAGTCGTTCGTGAGCGCCGAGTCCCACTGGTCCAAGGGCCAGAAGGACGCCTCGCTCGCCCTCTCCCGGTATCTCGATACCGGCGCCGAGTCCGACTACAGGCGCTTCGTGGGCCGTCTCGGCGTGACGCTCGGGGACCGGAAGGCGCGGCTGGCCCTGGAAGGGCCCCGGCCGGACCTGGCGGCCGCCCAGCAGGGCTTTCTCGAGGGACGCAACGGCGCGGCCAACGCGGACGAGATGGCCCACCTCCTCCTGCGTTTCCACGGCGTCTCGATTTTTTCCCGCGCGATCGAGATCTGGGATCGCGGGGACCGGCTCGTCGACGAGATGCTCGAGCTCGGGGCGCGGATCCGCGAGACCCCGTCCCCGATTCCGCCCGACGTTCATGCGAACTTCGCGAAGGAAATCGACCGGCTCAACGATCGCGCCACCGTCATCGAGGACGCCTTCTCGGCGACGGTGCTTCAGGCGACCCGCTGGGTGCGCAGCCGACTGATCGCCGCGATTCTCGCCATGACGGTGCTCCTGGGGGCGTTCGCGGTCGGCGCCTCGGCGCTGATAGCGCGCCTCCTGCACCGCCGCGACGAGGCCCTCCGGTCTTCCGAGCGCCGTTACCGGCACCTCTTCGAACGGAATCTCGCCGGCCTTTTCCGGACCACTCTCGACGGCCGGATTCTCGATTGCAATTCCGCTTTCGCGCGCATCCTCGGTTATCCCTCCCGCGAAGACGTCCTGAAGGTTTCCGCGCTGGATCTTTACGCCGAGCCCTCGGACCGCGAGTCCTTCCTGGCGCGGCTCGCGCACCAGCGGGTGCTCGTCAATTTCGAGCTCTGCCTGAAACGCCGCGACGGCACGACCGTGTGGGTGCTCGCGAACGAGAGCCTCCTCGAGCCGGAGGGAGGAGGCCCGGCGGTGATGGAAGGCAGCCTCATCGACATCACCGACCGCAAGCGCGCCGAGCAGCAGCGCTGGCACCAGGCGAACCACGACGCCCTCACCGATCTGCCGAATCGGGTCCTTTTCAACGATCGGCTCTCCCTCGCGATCCTGCACGCCCACCGGCGGCGCCAGTCTCTCGCGGTCATGTTCCTCGACCTCGACCACTTCAAACGCGTCAACGACACGCTCGGACATTCGGCGGGCGACGAGCTTCTCGTGAAGGCGGCCGACCGCCTCCGGCGCTGCATCCGCTCGGATGACACGGTGGCGCGCGTGGGCGGAGACGAGTTCCTGCTCCTCCTGAACGGGATCGAGCGCGAGGCCGACGCGGCGACGATGGCGCGGAAGATCCTGCAGGTCATCTCGGAGCCGTTCCTGATCCAGAAACGCGAACTGTTCGTCGAGGCGTCCATCGGCATCGGCCTCTACCCGGGCGACGGCGAGGACGCCGAGATGCTCGTCGCCAACGTCGACACCGCGATGTACCGCGCAAAGGAGACGGGCCGCAACAGCTTCCAGTTCTTCACGCAGAAGATGCAGGAACAGTCGCAGGAGCGCGCGGTGATGGAGAGCGGACTCAGGCGTGCCCTGCCACGCGGCGAGTTCATCCTCCACTATCAGCCGATCTTCCGCCTCGCGACCCGCGTGCCGATCGGCGTGGAAGCGCTCGTCCGCTGGCAGCACCCCGAGAAAGGGATTCTGTCGCCCCGCGAGTTCATCCCTCTCGCCGAGGACGTCGGCCTCATCACCCGCCTCGGCGAGTGGGTCCTCCGCCGCTCCTGCGAGCAGCTCGTGGCGTGGCACGCGCGCGGCGCTTCGAGCCTCCGCATGTCCGTGAACGTGTCGGCGCGCCAGTTTCACCAGCGGGATTTCGCCGTCGCGGTGCGCCGCATCGTCGAGGAGACGGGACTCGCTCCGGCCTTCCTCGAGCTCGAGATCACGGAGAGCATCGCGATGCAGGACGTGACGCACACGGGACGCATCCTTTCCGAGCTGAACGACCTCGGCGTCCACATCTCGATGGACGACTTCGGAACCGGTCATTCGTCGCTGAACTACCTGAAGCACTTCCCGATCCGGCGCCTGAAGATCGACCAGTCCTTCGTGGCCGGCATGGCCCGGGACGAGAAGGACAAGGCGATCGTCGCCACGATCATCGCGATAGCCAGTAACCTCGGTCTCGACGTCACGGCCGAGGGCGTGGAGACGGAGGAACAGGCGGCTCTTCTCGAGGGCATGGGTTGCGCGGACGTCCAGGGCTTCCTGTTCGGCCGGCCGGTCTCCGCCGAGGAGCTCGAGGTCACGCTCGCCCTCGGCGCCGCCCCTCCGGGCTTCGAAGTCGTGCGTCCCTCGAAACCCGGGACCTGATTCAGGGGAATCATCGCTCCGCACGGCCCTTCCGGGTTGAATCAAGGCAGCGACGGAGGTTTGCCGATGCGCGTTTCGAAGTGGATGTCCCCGAAAGTCCTCACGCTCCAGGCGTCCGACTCGATCTCGACCGCGATCCACCTGATGAAGGAGAAGCGAATCCGCAGGATCCCGATCGTCAACGGGGGCGGGAAGGTCGTCGGAATCGTGTCCGACCGCGATCTCAAGGACGTCTCCCCGTCCCGCGCCACGACGCTCGACATCTGGGAGCTCCACGCGGTTCTCGACAAGCTGAAGATCGGCGACATCATGACGAAGAAGCCCGTCACGGTCACGCCCGACACGCCGATCGAGCGGGCCGCGCAAATCATGCTCGAGAAGCGGGTCGAGGGCCTGCCGGTCGTCGACGCGAAGGGGACGCTCGTCGGGATCCTGACCGAGGGCGACGTCTTCAAGGCGCTCGTCGACATCACGGGCGCCGGAAAAAAACGCACGCGCGTGAATTTCGTGATCCCCGACCGTGCCGGCAGCATTCGCGAGGTCGCGGACGCCGTGCGCGCGCAGGGCGGGACGATCTTCTCGATTCTCACGTCCACATCGAAGGTTCCGGCGGGGAAGCGGGAGCTCGTGATGCGCGTCGAGGGCCCCACGCCCGAGACGCTTCGCGCCGAGCTCGCGAAATCCTGGAGCGACGTCGCCGTCGAGACCGACTAGCAGTCTTACTTCCCGAGTTCCCCGGCCACGCGCGCCGCCGTCTCGACGCCCCGCGCCAGCACCGACCGGATCCGGCCGTCCTCGAGCGCGAGGATTCCCGCGATCGTGCAGCCGGCAGGCGTCGTCACGTCGTCCTTGAGAGCGGCGGGATGCCGCCCGGTGGTCAGGACCATCTCCGCGGCCCCGAGCGTCATCTGGGCCACCAGGGTCGTCGCCACGCTTCGCGGCAGCCCGCGCATCACGCCGCCGTCCGCGAGCGCCTCGATGATGATGTAGACGAAGGCCGGGCCGCTGGCCGACAGGCCGGTGACCGTGTCCATGTGCTTCTCTTCGAGCTCGAGAACACGGCCGAGGGGAGCGAAGACCTCGGTCGCGAGCGCGATGTGCGCGTCGGTTGCGTGCCTGCCCTTGGCGAGCACCGTCATGCCCTTGCCGATCAGGCACGGCGTATTCGGCATCGCCCGGAGGACCGGCGTGTCGTCCCCGAACAGGCCCTCCAGGTAGCCCGTGCTGATGCCGGCGGCGATCGAAAGAACGAGGGGCCGCTTGCCGCCCCGCCCGAGGCTTTCGACGGCCTTCGCGACGTCCTTCGGCTTGACGCACAGAATCACGAGGTCGGCTCCCGCGGCCGCCTCCGCATTCGCGGTCGTGCACGTCACGGACAGCTCCGCCGCGACCTTCTCGGCGCTCGCCCTCGTCCGGGCCGTGGCCCGGATCTGCTTCGGCTTCACCAGGCCGGACTTGAGGAGTCCGGAGGCGATGGTCCGCCCCATCGTTCCGGATCCGATGATCGCGATGCGCTTTTGGGCCAGCATGAAACCTCCTCCGGCGAGATTAGTTCATCCGAATCATCGCAAGATTGAGGGGCGACGGGCCAAATATGCGCGGGTACTGACAAACAGCCCAATGGAGGTGGATGATGACGAAACCGCGCCCCATGCAACTGGTGACACTCGCGCTCCTCGTCGGGGGCATGAGCGCCTCTCCCCTGCTCGCCCAAGGCAAGACCTTCAAGGTCGGCGTGCCCCTTCCGCTGACCGGCGCGGAAGCGAAGTTCGGCGAGATGGAGAAGCAGGCCTACGAGATGGCCGTGGACGAGATCAACGCGAAGGGCGGCGTGAAGGGCGTCAAGCTCGTTCTCGACATCCAGGACTCCGGCGGCAAGCCCGAAACCGCCACGGCGATCGTCGAGAAGTTCATCGGGACGAACAAGTACCCGATCGTCGTCGGCGAGTACACGAGCCAGTGCTCGTACGCCGTCGCCGGCGTGGCGGAAAAGTACAAGGTTCCGTACCTCGTGGTCACCGGCGCGGCCGACAAGATCACCCAGCAGGGCTGGAAATACATTTACCGGCTGAATCCGCCCGCGAGCCTCTACAACATGGGCGTCTTCGGGTTCTTCGAGAAGGTCGCCAAGCCCAAGTCCATCGCGATCCTCTACGAGAACACCGACTTCGGGAACTCGACCTCGAAGGCGATGAAGGAGTACTGCGACACGCACGGCGTGAACGTGGTCCTCTCCGAGGGCTACCAGGCCGGCGGCGTCGATTTCAAGCCGATCCTCCAGAAGGTGAAGTCGCTCCGTCCCGACATCGTCTACATGGTGTCGTACCTCATGGATGCCTCGCTCCTCATGCGGCAGTCCAAGGAGCTCGACATCAACCCGCAGGCCTTCATCGGCGGCGGCGCGGGCCACACGCTTCCCGAGTTTCTCCAGAACGCCGCGGACGCCTCCGAGTTCTGCATGTCGGCGACTCTGTGGACCCCGCAGGCGAAGTACCCCGGCGCGAAGGACTTCTTCGACAACTTCAAGAAGAAGTTCAGCAAGGAGCCCGACTACCACGGCGTCGAGGCCTACGCGGCCGCGTACGTCCTCGCCGACGTCCTGAAGCGCACGAAGGCGAACACGCCCGAAGACCTCCGGGAGGCTCTCGCCGCCACCGACATGATGACGGCGTTCGGCCCGGTCAAGTTCAAGTCGTGGGGCCAGTTCACGAACCAGAACAGCATGGAGACGCTCGTCCTGCAGGTCCTCAAGGGCAAGTTCGAGACCATCTGGCCGCCCGAGGGCGCCTCGGCGAAGTACGTCTACCCGGTCCCGCGCTGGCGCGACCGCAAATAGTCCGGAGACGCTGACGAACCGATGTCGCCCCAGGTCGCCGGACAGATCGAGCTCCTCGGGCAGGTCCTCATCTCGGGGATCCTGCTCGGCGGGCTCTACGCCCTGATCGGACTCGGGATGTCTCTGATCATGGGCGTCATGAAGATCATCAACCTCGCGCACGGCGAGCTGATGATGGTCGCGATGTACGGGACGTACTGGATGTTCACGCTCGCGAAGGTGGACCCGTACGTCTCGCTCCTCGTCGTCTGTCCCGCGATGTTCCTGCTCGGCGTCGCGATCCAGAAATTCCTGATCACGCCGGTCATGAACGCGGACTCGGTGCTCCCGCAGAACCAGGTGCTCCTCACGGTGGGCATCGGCCTCGTCCTCTCGAACCTCGCGCTCCTTCTTTTCTCGGCGAACTACCGATCGGTGCCTGTCTCGTACGCTTCCAAGACGATCTACTGGGACGTGAAGATGGGCGGCCAGACGGTCTCGCTCTCCTTCAGCTACCCGTTCCTCGTCGCGTTCGCGATCGCCGTCTCCCTCGGCGTGGCCCTGTTCCTCTTCCTCGGGATGACGGACACGGGCCGGATGATCCGCGCGACCGCGCAGGACAAGCGGGCCGCGTCGCTCATGGGCATCAACACGAAGCGGATCACGTACATCACGTTCGGCCTCGGCGCCGCCCTCGTGGGCGCCGCGGGCGCGCTCCTCGACCCCGTCTACTACCTCTACCCGCAGATCGGCGGGCCGTTCACGAGCAAGGCCTTCGTGATCACCGTCCTCGGCGGCCTCGGGAACATTCCCGGCGCCATCCTCGGCGGCCTCGTGCTGGGCCTCGCCGAGTCGCTCGGCTCCGTTTACATCTCCCTCGGCTACAAGGACGCGTTCGGCTTCATCATCTTCGTCCTCGTCCTCATCTTCCTGCCGAGGGGCCTCCTCGGAAAGGGACGGGCCTGAGCGTGGCGAAGAACTCGCTCCTGGCCCTCGGCGCGCTCGTGGGCCTCGCGGTCGTCCCGCTTTTCGTTTCCAACACGTACATCCTCCACATGCTCGTCATGGTCTTCCTGTGGGCCCTCCTCGGGCAAAGCTGGAACCTTCTCGGGGGCTTCACCGGCCAGGTGTCCTACGGCCACGCCGCGTTCTTCGGCGTGGGCGCCTACACCTCGGCCATCATGGTGAAATCCGGTCTCTCGCCCGCGGCCGCGTGGTGGGGGCTCCTTCTCGGAGGCCTCGTCGCGGCCCTCGTGGGCGCGGTGCTCGGCTGGATCTGCTTCCGGCTGCGCGGTCCATACTTCTCGCTCTCGATCCTCGCCCTCTCCGAGGTCCTGAGGTTGATCGCGGTGAACTGGAAGCAGCTCACGAACGGGGCCGAGGGGATCCTCTACATTCCGGCTTTCAACTCGAAGGCCGCGTACTACTGGATCATCCTCGCGGTCGTCACCGTGAGCTTCCTGACGATCCGCGCGGTCATGCGAAGCAAGTTCGGCTTCTACTTTCTCGCGATCCGCGAAGACCAGGACTGCGCCGAGTCGCTCGGGATCAATACGACGAAGTACAAGCTCTACTCGCTCCTCATCAGCGCGTTCTTCACGGGCGTGGCGGGGAGCTTCTACATGAACTACATGGGGTTCATCGACCCGGGGATCGTGTTCTCGCTCTCCGACATCTCGATCATGATGATCCTCGTCACGATGCTCGGCGGCGCCGCGACGATGACGGGCCCGGCAGTGGGCGCCGTCCTCTACGTCCTCATGTCCGAGCTGTTTCGCGATCCCCCTCTGCCGATGTGGATTCCCTTCCGCGAAGCGATCGCGCACTTGCTGAAGTCCGGACACCTCTTTTTCTTCGGGATCCTCATCATCGTGATCATCATCTACTTCCCGCACGGCATCGTCGGCACGCTCCACGAGAAGTGGGTGAACCGCAAGCTCAGGCTCGCCGGGCGCGCCGCGGCCGCGGCGCCGAAGGGGGTCGCATGAGCCTCCTCGAGCTCCGGGGCGTCACGAAGAGGTTCGGCGGCCTCCAGGCCGTCGGCAACATGGCGTTCGCGATCGAAAAAGGCGACCTCTTCGGCCTCATCGGGCCTAACGGCGCCGGCAAGACGACGGTCTTCAATCTCATCAACGGCTATTTTCCGCTCACGTCCGGACAGGTCCTCTTCAAGGGCGAGCGGATCGACGGCCTCAAGCCTTACGAGGTCTGTCGCCGCGGTCTCGCCCGGACGTTCCAGGTCGTCAAACCCCTCGCGCGCCTGACGGTCCTCGAGAACGTCATGGTCTCGGCGTTCTGCCGGACGGACCATCGCGACGAGGCGCGCGCCATGGCGCTGGAGGCTACGGCGTTCACGGAGATGGAGGGGTGGCGCGACCGGCTGGCGGGGAGCCTGCCGCTTGGAATGCGCAAGCGCCTCGAGATGGCGCGCGCTCTCGCGACGAAGCCCGACCTCCTCCTGCTCGACGAGAACTTCGCGGGGCTGAATCCCGCCGAGGTCGAGAAGACGATCACGATCGTCCGCAAGATCCACGAGAGCGGCGTCACGATCCTCATCATCGAGCACAACATGCGCGTGATCATGTCGATCTCCCGGAAGCTCCTCTGCATGTGCTACGGCGAGAAGATCTCGGAGGGCACGCCGCAGGAAGTCGCGAACGACCCGCGCGTGATCGAGGCCTACCTGGGAGCCGCCCATGCTTGACGTCAAGAACGTCGACGTGTTCTACGGGGACGTGCAGGTCCTCTGGGACGTGAGCTTCAACGTCCAGAAGGGCGAGATCGTCGCGCTCATCGGGGCGAACGGCTCCGGCAAGACGACGTGCCTGAACACGGTTTCTTCGATCCTGAAACCGCGCAAGGGTTCCGTGATGTACGAGGGCCAGCCACTCCACACGCGCGCGCCCCACGACCTCGTCGGGCTCGGGATCGCCCACGTGCCCGAGGCGCGCCGTCTCTTCCCCGAAATGACCGTCAAGGAGAACCTCCTTCTCGGCGCGCTCACGCCCGAGGCGAAGAAAGCGCGTCCGGAGATGCTCGAGAAGGTCTACGGGATCTTCCCGCGCCTCAAGGAACGCGAGAAGCAGGCGGCCGGCACGATGTCGGGCGGCGAGCAGCAGATGTGCGCGATCGCCCGCGGCCTCATGTCCAAGCCGCGCCTCCTCATGCTCGACGAGCCCTCGCTCGGCCTCTCCCCGATCCTCGTCACGGACATCTTCCGCGTCATCACGGAGGTCCACGACGCCGGGGTCACGGTGCTCCTCATCGAGCAGAACGTCTTCAAGACGCTCGGCATCGCCGACCGCGCCTATGTGCTCGAAAACGGGCGCGTCGTGCTGGAGGGCAAGGGGAAAGACCTCCTGAACGACGAACACGTCAAGAAGGCCTACCTCGGCGTCTGACGCTTCAGTGGTGACCGGGCGCTCTCTCCACGCCAACCGCAGGGCGCTCCTCGCCCTCTTTTTCGCGACGGTCGCGGTCTTCGCGGACCTCTATGTCACGCAACCGATCCTGCCGCTTCTCTCCCGTGAATTCGGAGTGCCCGCGCCGACGGCGGCGCTCACGCTCTCGGTCGTCGTCCTCATGATCGCCCTTGTCTCGAACGCCTGGGGCCCCTTGGCGGACGCCTTCGGACGCAAGCCGGTGATGGTCTGGAGCTGTGCGCTGCTGGCCCTCCCGACGTTCCTCTGCTCCGGCGCGCCGACCCTTCCGCTCCTGGTCCTCCTCCGCGGCGCACAGGGGCTCCTGCTGCCGGGCGTCACGGCCGTCGCCGTGGCCTACCTCGGGGATCAGTTCTCAGGGCCCCGACTGGGGCCGGCGGTCGGCGGGTGGGTCGCGGCATCCGTCCTGGGCGGGCTTACCGGGCGTGTGGGAGGCGGATGGATCGCGAGCCATTCCAGCTGGCGGACGCCGTTTGTCGTCTTCGGGGTCGTTACGCTGGCCGCGGCGCTCGGGATGGCGCTTTTCCTCCCCCCTTCCGTGCGTAAGGGGCGGATCTCGGTCGGGCTCGCATATCGCGAAATGCTGGGCCATCTCCGCGACCGGCGGCTCGTGGGCGGGTTCCTGATCGGTGGTTCGGTGTTCTTCGGGTTCATCGGGATCTTCACGTACCTCCCCTACTACCTCAGCGCCGCTCCGTTCGGCCTCTCGACGGGCTCGATCTCCGCGATCTACCTCGTCTACGGGGCCGGCGTGCTGACGTCCATCGTCGTCGGGAACCTCTCGGGGCGCTTCGGCCGCCGCGCGCTCATGGCGACGGGGTTTCTGATCGCGGCCGGAGCCGCGGCCCTGAGCCTAGTTCCCGTCCTCCCGGTCGTGATCCTCTCCCTCGTCGTCCTCTGCGTGGGGATGTTCTTCGTCCAGGGCACGGCGCCGGCCTTCGTGAACGCCACGGCCCGGGAAGCGAAAGGCGGCGCGAACGCCCTCTACACGACGTTTTACTATGTCGGGGCGACGTTTGGCTCGGTTTTGCCCGGATATGCCTGGCAGGCTCTCGGGTGGCCGGGGGTCGTCGCGGCCTGCCTCCTCGCGTTTGGACTGGGGCTCCTCGCGGACCTCGTCCTTTGCGCGTAAACGCCTCGAATGATTCAGGCGCATCAGCGATTGAACTCCTCTTCTCGTTGGATTATTCTTGGCATCATCCAAAACGTCCGGCCGAAGAGGAGAAACGCTCTCATGCCGATTGCCGCGCACCGCGCCCTGTGGACGACCGCCCGAGGCCTCATCGCCGCCCTGCTCCTGCTCGCGTTCGGCCGTGCCGGACAGAGCGAAGCCCAAGTCCTCATCAAGGTCAACGACAGCATCAACTTCAAACTCGGCCTCCTCCTCCAGCCGCAGGCGGACTTCCAGGAGGTCGCGAACGCCACGAACAACGGCAGCGGCGGCTATCAGGAGAACCTCCTCATTCGCCGCATGCGCTTCCTCATCGGCGGCCAGGTCGCGAAAAACGTTTTCTTCTTCGTCGAGACCGAGAACGCGAACCTCGGCAAGGCGACGCAGGCCGTCGGCGCCACGACGGGGACGAAGGCTCTTGGCTCGGGCTTCAACCTCCTCGACGCCGTCGGCGAGTGGCGCATCGCCAAGGAGTTCAACATCCAGTTCGGCGAGATCCTGGTACCGGTCAACCGCTGGATTATCACGAGCAGTACGTCCACGTTCATGCTGGACCAGTCGGCCTACAACCTGCCGACGAACACGCAGCTCCAGGCCAACGCCGGGCGCGACACCGGCTTCATGTTCCGGGGCTACTTTTTCTGCGACCGCCTCGAGTACCGCTCCTTGTTCCTCCAGGGCTTCCGCCAGCCCGGCGTCAAGAACTCGCCGCGCTTCACGGAACGCCTCCAGTGGAACTTCTTCGACACCGAGGTCTACAACATGCCCTCGTTCACGGGCGTGAACTACGGCAACAGGAAGATCCTCGCGCTCGGCGCGGCCTACGACACGCAGGGCGCCTACAAGCTCGCTTCGGCCGACATGTTCCTGGACTTCCCGATCGACCTCGGCTCCTTCGAGTCGACGATCGCGTACCAGTACATCAACGGCGGCACGCTCTTCACGACTCTCCCCGAGGAAAGCACGTTCTCGATCGAGGCGGGCGTCTTCATCAAGAAGGCGAAGATCTCCCCGATCGTCCGGTACGAGCAGAAGACGTTCAACCAGACGATTAACGAAGGCAAGAACGAGAATCGGTACGTCGCAGGGCTCAACTTCTACCCGTACCCGAAGGCCGAGAACAACTTCAACATCAAGCTCTGGTACCAGCGCGTGACCCCCAAGGTCGGGTACGCGACGAACGAGTTCACGGTCCAGATGCAGGTCATGTACTTCTGATCTCGTCGCGGAGGGGACGCCCGCGCGCCCGGCGCGGCCCCTTCCGCCGGGTCCCACCGAAGTCCCCTCCCGTTTCCGAACGTCGGTAATCGCCGCCCGCGCGGCATTGGAGGCTTCGATGACAGGCATCCGCTGGAAACGTTCCCTCGTCCTCTCCGCCCTCGCGCTCGCGCTGACTTCGTCCGTTCCTCCCGTCCGCGCCGCGGCGGCCGAGGACGCGACGATCCGCATCGGAGCGGTCCTCCCCGTGACCGGCAAGGAATCCAAGATCGGCGGCGCCTTCAAGGCCGCGACGGAATACGCGGTAAAGGAAGTGAACGACGCGGGCGGGCTCGACGTCGGCGGAAAGAAGCTGAAGATCGACCTCTCCCTCCTCGACGACACCTCGGACGCGTCCCGGAGCGCCCAGCTCGTCGAGCAGCTCATGGCGCAACAGAAGGTCCATGCCGTGATCGGCGGATACGGATCCCAGCTCGTGCAGGCGCAGAGCGTCGTCCCCGACCGGTACGGCATCCCGTACATCTCCGGCGGCGCGGGCGCGACGAGCATTTACGGGCGCAGCAAATGGGTCTTCGGGGTGCTCTCGCCCGTCGAGAACCTCGCGACGACGCAGATGGATTTTCTCTCGGATCTCGTTGCCCAGGGAAAGCTCAAGAAGCCCCTGAAGATCGCCCTCCTCGCCGAGAACACCGAGCACGGAAAGGACTTCCAGAAAGGCGTGAAGGACTACGCGAAGGCGCATCCGGGCTATTCCGTCGTCCTCGACGAAAGCTTCGAGCTCTACGCGGCCGACTTCAAGCCGCTCCTCGGCCGTGTCGCCGCCGCGAAGGCCGACCTCTTCATGTGTGACGCGCACCTCGAGGACTTCATCTCGATGCAGCGCACGTATACGCAGATGGGCCTTTATCACCAGATGCTCACATACGGCGCCCGCGGCGCGGACGAAGCGGGCCGCAAGGGCCTCGGCGCCGCGACGGACTACATCTTCGCGAGCGGCTGGTGGTCGGACCTCCTGCCGTATCCGCAGGTGAAGGCGTTCGCAGCGAAGTGGAAGGCGGCCTCGGGCTCCGCGCCGCAGTGGTACCACGCGACCGCATACGAGGCCGTGCGCGCGCTCTTCGCGGCGATCCGGAAAGCCGGCTCGCTGAAGCCCGAGGCCATCCGCGCGGCGCTCGCCGCGATCGAGCTCCGGGACTCGATCCTGCCGGGCGGCGTCCTGAAATTCACGAAGACCGGCCAGGCCGTCCTCCCCTTCGTCGTGACGCAGAACAAGCCTGGCGGGAAGGCCGACATCGTGTGGCCGAAGGAGGCGCGCACGGGCGAACCCGTCGCTCCGATGCCGAAGCCGTGAGAGGAGGGAGCGGCATGAGCCCACGCGCCCCCGTCTTCGAGAGCGTCGTCGGGTCGACGATGAGGCCCGGCGACCGCGGGACGGCGAAGCTTGTCCGCGACTGGGGCGACCGCGTCGTCGCGGTCCGCTACCGCTACAGCAATTCGCCTCCGACGCGGTTCACGACAATCGAGCTTGTCGTCGCGTCGGCGCCATGGACACCTACGGCCTCGCGAAGCGTCCTCGTCGAGGTTCGGTCGTGGGAGGGAGATCTAAGGGAGAAGATCCGGGCCGCCGGTGGGCGATTCGTGCTTAAGGCCATGCGCCGGCGAATCCGCTACGACAAGGCAATCGCCCTCGGCTTGGAAGACCGTGTTTCATTCCTGATCCCACACGCTTCCCCCACTCCGAAATCCTCTACAGATGCAGGGACACGAAAATCACTACCTGTGCAGACATTGACCCGAAATAAGGGTAAAAGTCTCTAGATGCACGTACCACTCTTGCGGCCTAATACTAGTTAGCCAGCCAACAGACAACGTAATGGCAGGCCGTCGCATCCCTCGCCCAGTTCCGAGGCCCTTCATGGCCTTCGGCGCATTGTGGCTCCTCGTTGCGCTCTACCTCATCGTAGCCGGAACAATCGATTGGCTGTCGCCTCACGCATGGTCCCGCACGTTAATCTGGCCGTGCCTCGGCCTGCTCGCTCTTGCCGGCGGCATCGGCTTACTCACTGGGCGCGCGTACGCACGCGGCGTATTGGCGTTCGTCTCCGGCCTCGCCTTCCTAGCTGGCCTTTACTTCCTGGCCTTTCCCGCCTTCTTTACCGTCCTCTGGGCCAGTTCCCGTGCCTCTGGTCTCGATCTTCAATCCATCCTCTTCTGGTTCCTTTTCGTCTCACTTGAGGCGTTCTTCGCGTGGTCGCTGTTCTTCGTCGTTAAACTCTGGCCAGACTACGAGCTGCCTAAGGGCGTGGCTGGCTAACAGCTCGTTGCAGCGGACTCGCTTGCGCT
>Ga0207932_1000088_pt1 | contig 29853 bp, 23 predicted proteins | sample NGESurdeep092012_FD_184480 | JGI IMG/M metagenome (GOLD analysis project Ga0207932, IMG submission 184480) | Arctic peat soil microbial communities from Barrow, Alaska - NGEE Surface sample 415-2 deep-092012 (SPAdes) | ecosystem: Environmental > Terrestrial > Soil > Wetlands > Peat ...
GCGTCGAAGGCCGGATTGCCGCCCAGGATGAGGAGCGTGTCGACCTTGCCCGCCTTCATGTCGGTGACGAGCGACGCGAGCGACGCGAGCTGGTCGACGGGCTCGGCTTCGACCGGGTCGGTGACGAGGACCGTGGCGCCGAGGTTCCCGAGCGCGTCGTTGAGAAGGTGCGCGATCGCGTGGACCTTGGCGGGCGCGTGCTCGCCGGGAATCACGAGACCGCGGCCGGCGTGCGCCTTGAGGTCGGCCGCGCAGGCTAAGGCCCACGGGAAGCGCGAATCCGCGGGGCTCTTATCACCCCCGGCGCCCGCGGCGACCGCGGCGGACAGGGCTGCGGCCGCGGCGTGGAGCTCGGACGGCTTCAGGGAGATGCGGTGGTCGGCGAGCGCCCCAGAGCTGGTGGGCGTCGTCTCGATCGCGTAGTAGCGGGGAGGCGCCCCGCCTCCCGTCGCCGCCTCGCGGCGGCGCCGGGCGAACGCGCGCGCGTTCGCGAGCGAGCCGGGGCCGAACGTGAACGGATCGGCGTCGAGGGACACGATGACGTCGGCCCTGCCGAAGTCGTACCGGATCTCGACGGACTGGCCGAACGCGAGGCGCGCTCCGGCCCGGACGGCGTCGCGCCCCGCGGGCTCCCACTGGTGCCAGCGCGCCTTCGGGAGGATAGCGAGCAGCTCCCCGATCTTCGCGGCCAGCGTCGGCGAGGTGACCGTGGGCGTGAGAAGGCGGAAGCCGTCTCCGCCGATTGCCCGGCTGGTCTGGACACGCGCCGAAAGCTCGTCGGCGAAGACCGGCCACGTGCGGATCTGGCCGAGCTTCGTGATCGTCTGCGAACGGTCGGGGTCGTAGATCGAGAGGATCGAGGCCTGCGCGAAGAGGTCCGTCGCGCCGAGGCTCGCGGGATGCTGCGGGTTCCCTTCCACCTTCGTGGGGCGGCCCATGTTGCTCTCGACGAGGATGCCGGTGGCGTAGCCCCCGAGCGTGAAGCCGGTCGCGAAGAAGAGAGGGCGGCCCGGGACCAGTTCCTCGGGCTGTTTCACGTATGGGACGAGGCCCTCGCGTGGTTGTTTCACGCACGCGCTGAGACCCGCGAGGGAGAGCGAGGCGCCCGAGAGCTCGAGGAATCGGCGGCGGCTGACGCCGTTGTCGTCGCCGTCCCACTCGGAGGCGTGGCGGGGAAATTCGCGGCCGAGCATTTCGCTGAATTCCGGAGTCTCCGCGTATTCCTCGAGGCTGCGCCAGAAGTCGGGACCGTCGAGCTTTTTCATCGGTGACATGTGCTGCAGTTCGTGAGCGCGATCGTCGACCGGAGATGGTTCTGTTTCGCGAGCTCTTTCCCGAGCGTCTCCTGATCGGCGGCGACCCAGGCGAGATCGAAGATCTTGTCCTTCGGACGCAGAAACTTCTCGGGATTGCGGTGGCAGGCGATGCACCACTCCATCTGGAGGGACGGGAACTGCGCCGTGAGGTGCATCTTGTCGATGCGGCCGTGGCAGGAGGCGCAGCCGACGCCCTTCGCCACGTGGATGCTGTGGTCGAAGTACACGAAATCGGGAAGGTCGTACACCTTCCGCCAGTTCAGGGGCTTTCCGGTGCGAAAGCTCTCGCGCACGGGCTCGAGCATCGGGCTTTCGTTCCAGATGAGCTTGTGGCAGTTCATGCAGGTCGCCGTCGGCGGGATACCGGCCGAGGCGCTCTTTTCGACGGAAGAATGACAGTAGCGGCAGTCGAGGCCGAGGCCCGCCACGTGATGCTCGTGGCCGAAGGGCACGGGCTGCTTCACCGTGACGCCCTGGTTCGTATTGTAGGCGGAACGGTTCAGGATGGAGGCAGCCCACCCCGCGCCCGCGAGGATGAACACGGCGCCCCAGATCGAGAGGCGGGCGATCGCGTTAGTACTCCGATTGAAGATCTGTGACATATCGCTCTTGAGTCTCGTTCGAGGGCGGGAATTTACCAGATCTTCCGGTCTGTGGTCGTTACGACACCGATCCGCCCCGGGATTCCGCGCGCGCACCGCGGGAAAAGGATTAGGCCTCTAGAATCCAGCGTGCCTTCCCTCCTTCGCCGCGGCCGCGCCGTCGCCGCCACGGTCTTTCTCGCGGTCCTCATGGCGCGCGGGGCTCATCTCGTTTCCCTGTCCCGGACACCCCTCTCGCTCTGGCATCTCTGGTCCGAGACGGACGAGTGGGGATACGTCGACTGGTCGGCTCACCTTGCGGCCGGCAACTGGCGCGATGTCCCGGCCTGGCGGTCGTATTTTTCCTGGCAGACCGGTTACGGCTCGCCCGAGGTCTGGGAAGGCTGGTACCAGAAGAACGCGTATTTTTCGGGACCGCTGTATCCATACGGCCTCGCGGCGCTGCGGCTGGTGTTCGGCTCGCCCGTGTGGCCGGCGAGAGTCCTCCAGCTGCTCCTCGCATGCCTCGCCAGTGCGGTTCTTGCTCTTGCCGTTTTCGGATTCGGAGAAGAGTTTCTTAGAAGGGGAAGAAGGGAAGGGGAGCCGGCGCGCGGGCCGGCAGCCGCGGCGATTTTGGCCGGGGTTCTCTATGGGCTCTACGGGCCGCTCGTCTTCCACGACGGCTTTCTGCTCCGCGACGGGCCGGTCGCGCACATTTCGACGCTACTCTTCGCGCTGCCGCTGCTTGCACGGGAGAGGACCAGCGCGCGGGGCGCCTTCTTTCTCGGGCTGCTCGGCGGCCTCGCGATGCTCCTCAAGCAGACCACGGCGCCGCTCGCCCTCGCGTCTCTCTATTCTCTTTATTCACTTTCTAAGAAATCTTCCGGCGGCGCGCAGCACCGCCGCACAGCTTTTCTCGGCGCCCTCGGACTCGCGCTTCCCCTTTCCGTCCTTTGCATCCGGAATGTTTCCGTAGACGTGCCGCCGCTGACGTTCGACACGCGCCAGGCCATCGGCCTCGTGTGGGGAAACGCGGAAGGGGCCGACGGGACCACTAGTTCGCCCGCGTCGATGGGGGAGATCCTCGCCGAGGCCAGGGGCTCGACGCTGCGCGCGGCGCGTCTCGTACTCGAGAGCTACCGCGACGCGCCGCTCGACCTCCCGAAGCTCTTCCTGAAGAAGTTCGCGACGTTCTGGAATTCTTTCGAGGTCCCGGACAACGCGAGCTTCTACTTTTTTCGCGACCGGCTGGGGATTCTGAGAATGCTCCCGGTCTTTCCCTGTCTGCTCGGAATCGGGGGAATCGGCCTTTGCGCGGCGCTGTCACGCCGCGTGCTTAGAAGGGAAGAAGGGCTCCTGGCATTCGTCGCGATACTGACGCCGCTCGCCGCGTGCCTACTCGTTCAGACGACATCCCGCTACCGCGCCGCGATGGCCGGTCCGCTCGCGCTCGGGGCGGGCCTCTTCATCCTCTTCACCTTCGAAGAAGTTCGCCGCCGCCGGACGCGAAACGCTTTCGTCCTCGTCGGGGCCGCGAGCGCTCTCTCTCTCATTCCCCTTTTTCCGTCGACGATCCCCGCCGGCCACCATCGCTTCGCGGACGCTCTCGTCTACGCGACGCTGGTCGAGGCGAAGGTCTCACCGGCGGCCGGGGCGGCGGAGATCGGCCGATACCTCGCGGAAGGGATGGACGACCGGGACCGCGACAGGGGCGTGTCCGCCGCCCGCGCCTGGCTGGCCTCTGGCGATCGTTCCAACATCGGCCTCGCGCCGGAGGGAGTCGCGCCGCCCGCGCGTCGCTTTCGGGCTCCCTGAAATGAAACGGCGGGCCGAAGGGCCCGCCGTGAGGACTCGATCCGAGAGTCGGTCAGCGAGGACGGAAGCCGCCACCGCCGGGCCGGCCGCCGCGGAAGCCCCCGCCGCCGCCCGGACGCCGGTCCCGGTCGAAACGGGGCCGGTCGTCGCGCCCACCGTCGCCGTCGCCGGCCGCTACTGCGGTGAGGCCGAGGCGCTCGACCTCCGCCGCGCTCTCCTCGGGGGTCAGCGCCTGGCGGCGCGAGAGCTTGATCTTCCCGTTCACGGGGTCGATCGCGATGATCTTGACCTTGATCTTGTCGCCCATCTTGACGACGTCGGTCGTCTCGCGGACGCGGCCCGGAGCGAGCTCCGAGATGTGGACGAGCCCGTCCATGCCGGGCAGGATCTGGACGAAGCACCCATAGGGCTCGATGCGCACGACGGTGCCGAGGTACTCGGTGCCGATCTCGGGCACGGTCGTGAGCTGACGGATCGCCTCGAGGCACTTCTCGGCGGTGCCGAGGTCGCTCGACGCCACGGTGACGGTGCCGTCGTCCTGCACGTCGATCTTGCAGGAGTACTCCTTCTGGAGCGCGCGGATCGTCTTGCCGCCGGAGCCGATGATGTCGCGGATCTTGTCCTCGGGGACCGTGATCGTGAGGAGGCGCGGCGCGAACGCCGAGAGCTCGGGGCGCGCGTTGTGCAGCGTCTGCTCCATCTTGTCGAGGATGAAGAGGCGGCCGTGCCGGGCCTGCTCGAGCGCCTGCTCGAAGATCTGCGGCGTGATGCCGCCGATCTTGATGTCCATCTGGAGGGCCGTGATGCCCTTGCGGGTGCCGGCGACCTTGAAGTCCATGTCGCCGTAGTGGTCTTCCTGGCCCGCGATGTCGGTCAGGACGGCGAAGGAGTCGCCCTCCTTCACGAGGCCCATCGCGACGCCCGCGACGGCGCCCTTGACGGGCACGCCGGCGTCCATGAGCGCGATCGAGCCGCCGCAGATCGTGGCCATCGACGATGAGCCGTTCGACTCGAGGATGTCGGACACGACGCGGATCGTGTACGGGAATTCCTTCTCGTCCGGGAGGACGGCCTGCAGCGAACGCCAGGCGAGGCGGCCGTGGCCGATCTCGCGGCGGCCGGGGGAGCCGAACCGCTTGACCTCGCCGACGGAGAACGGCGGGAAGTTGTAGTGGAGGAGGAACGCGCGCTCGGACTCGCCCTCGAGGCCCTCGATGAGCTGCGTGTCATCGGACGTGCCGAGCGTCACGGTGACGAGGGCCTGGGTCTCGCCGCGCGTGAAGAGCGACGAGCCGTGCGTGCGCGGGAGGACGCCGGCCTCGATCGTGATCGGCCGGATCTGGTCGAAGGCGCGGCCGTCGAGGCGCGTCCTCTTGGCGACGATCGTCTCGCGCGTGAGCGTCTCGACGAGCTCCCCGAGTGCGCGCTTGGCGAGCTTGCGCGCGTCGGGCTGGTCCTCGGGGATCAGCTCGACCCCGTACTTCTTGACTTCCTTGATCTTCGCGTACGACTCGATCTTTCCGACGTGGGTGAGGGCCTCCATCATCGGGCCCTCCCACTGCTTGCGGACGGCGGCGGCGAATTCCGCGGGCACCGGCGCGGGCGACTTGAAGGGCGCCTTGACGACGTTGCGGCGCGCGGCCATCGCGGCGATCGCCTCGACGATCTTCCGGACCTGCTCGTGGCCCTTCAGGATCGCTTCGAGCATCACGGCCTCGGAGACTTCCTTCGCGCCCGCCTCGACCATCGAGACGGCGTCGTGCGTGCCGACGACGACGAGGTCGAACTCGGATTCCTTGCGCTCTTTCGCGGTCGGGTTGATGACGAAGCGGTCGCCGATCTTTCCGACGCGAACCGCGCCGAGCACGTGCTGGAAGGGAATCGTGTTGATCGCGAGCGCGGCGGCCGCTCCGTTGATCGCGAGGATGTCCGGGTCGTTCTCGCCGTCGGCCGAAAGGACGAGGCCCACGACCTGGGTCTCGTGGTTGAAGCCCTCGGGAAAGAGCGGGCGGAAGGGCCGGTCGATCATCCGGCAGGTGAGGATTTCCTTCTCGGTGGGACGTCCCTCGCGCTTGAAGAAGCCGCCCGGGATGCGGCCCGCGGCGTACGCGTATTCCTTGTACTCGACGGTCAGGGGAAGGAAGTCGATGTCCTTCGCTTCCTTCGCGTAGCAGGCGGTCACGAGGACCACGGTGTCGCCGCACTTCACGACGGCAGCGCCGTCGGACTGCTTGGCGATCTTGCCGGTCTCGATCGTGAGCGGACGGCCATCGAGATCGACGGTCAGGGTGTCATGCATGGGACGATTCCTTTCGACGTGGCCCGGCCCGGCGCGCATGACGAACACGGGCCGCGGAATGCGGGCCGACGCCTGCCGCCGAAACGTGAGGGAAGAGAGACTACTTGCGCAGTCCGAGGCGTTCGATCAGGGCGCGGTACCGCTCCGTGTCGCGTCTCTTCACGTAATCGAGCAGGCGCCGCCGCCGGCCGACCATCTGGAGGAGCCCCCTCCGGGAATGATGGTCCTTGGCGTGGGCCTTGAAGTGCTCGGTCAGCTCGGAGATGCGCTTCGAGAGGAGGGCGACCTGGACCTCGGGGGATCCAGTGTCGCCTTCATGGCGCCGGTAGCTGGTGATCGTTTCCGCTTTCTTCGTGGTGAGCTGGGCCAATTTCTTTTTTTCCTTGTACGTCTCTAATTTTTCAGCCGACGGAGTCTACCGGGACGATTCCCGGGCGTCAAACGTCACTCCCCGAGGACGATTTTCGGGCGCGCGAGGGCGAGGACGCCCTTGCCGAGAGGCTCGAGGAGGCCGAGGGCGAGAAGCTCCCCGTCCGCGGTGAGGCGGACCAACTTCGAGCCCATCGCGCCCATCGCCTCTTTCGGGACCCTGACGGGAACGGCGTGGCCGCTCTTCACCTTCGCGGCCTCGGCCGCGGCGAGAGGGATCTCCGGGAACGGGAGCGGGACGTCGGAGAGGGAGAGCCAGAAGGGCTTTTTTTGGCGGCCTTCGGGCCCCATGGCCTCGAGCTCCGGGAGCGTCCGCGCGTCCCCGATGCCGAAGGGCCCGATCGACATGCGCCGGAGCGACGCGAGATAAGCCCCGAAGCCGAGCGCCTTGCCGACGTCGTGCGCAAGCGAGCGGATGTACGTGCCCGAGGTGCAGGAGACGCGGAAGCGCGCGACGTCGCCCTCGAGCGAAAGGACCGTGAACTCGCGCACGGTGACGGTCTTCGGGAGATCCGGCACGGGCTCGCCTTTTCGCGCCAGCTCGTAGAATTTCTTGCCGTTGATCCTCTTCGCCGAGAACGGCGGCGGCGACTGCTGGATCTCGCCGGTAAACGCGCGGCACGCCTCGTCGAGGAGCGCGCGGTCCGGACGGGGATCGGGATGCGGCTCGCCGGCGGGCGTCCCTTCCGTGTCGTAGGTGTCCGTCGCGATGCCGAAGCGCATCGTGCCCTCGTAGGTCTTCTCCCAGCCCGTAAGGAACGACTGGAGCCGCCCCGCGCGGCCGACGCAGAGGACGAGGAGGCCGGTCGCGGCGGGATCGAGCGTCCCCGTGTGGCCGATCCGGCGGGTCCCGAGGAGGCGCCTGACGACGTCGACCACGTCGTGGGACGTGATCTTCGCGGGCTTGTCGACGAGGAGAATCCCGGAGGGCCCGTCCGCGCGCGATGGGGAAGGCGTCACCCGGCCTCCGGAACGGCAGATGCGGCATCGACGGCAGCCTCGGCCGCGACTGCCTCAGCCATCTCCGGGACGAGCGCGGCCTTCGCGGTGGCGAGCGTGCCGGGCACGCGGCAGCCCGAGGCGTTGCGATGCCCGCCCCCGGCGTGGCGCGCGGCGACGCTTCGGATGTCCACGACGCCCTTCGAGCGCAGAGAGCAGCGGATCTCGCCGCCGTCGCCCTCGCGGAGGAGCGCAGCGGCGCGGACGCCCTCGATGCCGCGGGCGCGATTCACGAGGCCCTCGGTGTCCGATTCCTTCGCGCCGCTCTCGAGGAAGAAACGGCGTGGAAGCTCGACGGTCGCGACGGTGCCGCCGGCGTGGAGCTCGAGTGTCCCGAGGACGAGAGCCTCGAGTCTCAGCGAGGAGAGGGGCGCGGCCTCGAACAGAAACTCGTTCACCGGCCCCGGCTCGGCGCCCGCCGCCACGAGACGCGCCCCGAGCGCGAGCGCCTTCGGCGTGGTGTTGGAGTAGCGAAAAGAGCCCGTGTCCGAGACCAAAGATACCCAGAGGTTCGTCGCGATGTCGGCCGTGAGCGGCCAGCCGAGGAGGTCGAGAAGGTCGGCCACCATCTCGCCCACGGCGGCGGCCGGAAGGTCGACGAGGTTCACCGTGCCGTAGCGCGTGTTGCCCGGATGGTGGTCCACGTTCACGACCGTGCCGGCGAGGAGGTTCGAAAAGCCGGCGCGATCCGCCTCAGGGCACTCCATCGTGAGGAGGGCGTCCCAGTCCGAGGGCCAGTCGGCGGGCAGGGAGTCCGCCACGGTGACGCGCGCGATCGAGGGCAGCTTCGAATACGCGGAGGACCAGGCGTCGCGCATCACGACGCGCGCTTCCTTGCCCCTTGCGTCGAGGGCGAGCGCGAGGCCCAGCGCCGAGCCGAGAGCGTCGCCGTCGGGATTGCGATGGCCCGTGATGAGGAAGCGCTTCCCCGTGGCGAGCCGCCTCGCGACCTCTTCGTAGGCGGCGTCGAGCGCCGGATCGCGCGGCGTGATGGCCATCATGCCGCGCCGGGGTCGCCGGGTTCGTCAGGCGGCTTCGGGATCGAGCGGAGGAGCTCCTCGACGCGCGCGCCGCGCTCGAGCGTGTGGTCCTCCGCGAAGTGGAGATCGGGGGCGTGCCTCAGCCCGCAATTTTTCCCGACGAGCGAGCGCAGGCGTCCCCGGGCATGGTTCAGGGCGTCCACCGTCTTCTTGAACTGATCCTTCGCGCCGAACACCGAAACGAAGATGCGCGCCGAGCGGAGGTCGTCGGACATGACGACGTCGGTGATCGTCGCGAACCCGATCGCGGGGTCGCGCAGGTCTTCCCGGAGGAGGCGCGCGAGCTCCGCCCGCACCACGTCTCCCACTTTCTTCGGCCGCCTGCCGGGCGCGCCGCCGGACCGTCTCTCTGTCGCCATGTGCGTCTCCTGTCCTCAGTCCGGGGCGCCGAAGGAACTTCCGGGCTCCCCGACGTCCCCGAATCCCACGAACTCGTGCCGTTCGCTCGCGATCTCGGCGCCGTTCTCTTCCGCGTACGCCTCGACGAAATCGCGAACTCTCTGCAGCAGGGGTTCGAGGCCCTCCGTATCCGGCCCCACGGCGGCGATCCCGAGGCTCGCGCGCTGGAGGAGGTCCTGGTGCGCGACCTCCGCCGCCGAGATCTCGAAGTCGCCGCGCAACCGGGTCTTCAAGGGCCTCAGGAAAGAGCGTTTCTCCTTGAGGCCCCGGCACCCGGGAAGATGAAATTCGTAAACCGCGAGAGCGACGACCACGTGCTCCTCAGGTCAGCGATCCGGCGAGCTCCTCGATGATGAACGCCTCGATGACGTCCCCGATTTTCACGTCCTGATAGCCCGCGATCCCGATGCCGCACTCGAATCCCTGCTTGACCTCGGACGCGTCGTCCTTGAAACGGCGGAGCGATCCGACCTTGCCCTCGTAGATCACGCGGCTGTCGCGGATGAGCCGCACGGATGCCGACCGCGGGATGACGCCGTCCGTGACCATGCAGCCCGAGATCGTGCCGATCTTCGGCACCTTGAAGGTCTCGCGCACCTCGGCGTGGCCGCGGGTGACTTCCTTCTTGACGGTGTCGAGGAGGCCGGTCATGGCCTTCTTGATCTCGTCGGTGAGCGTGTAGATGACGGAGTAGAGGCGGATGTCGACGCCCTCGTGGTCGGCCAGTTCCTGGGCCTTCTTCTCGGGCTTCACGTTGAATCCGATGATGATGGCCTCGGAGGCCGAGGCGAGGAGTACGTCGTTCACCGAGATGGCGCCGACGCCGGAGTGGAGGACGCTGACCTTCACTTTCTCCGTCGAGAGCTTGCCGAGACTCTGGACGAGGACTTCCTCGGAACCGTGCACGTCGGCCTTCACGATGAGGGCGAGATCCTTCATCTCGCCTTCCTTCATCCGGTTGAAGAGCGAGTCGAGGGACATGCGCGAGGACTTCGTGAGCGATTCCTCGCGCTCCTTGAGGGAGCGAAACTGAGAGACCTGGCGGGCCTTGCCCTCGTCTTCGACGACCTGGAGCGTGTCGCCCGCGTTCGGAATGTCCTCGAAGCCCATGACCTCGACGGGGGTCGCGGGGGGAGCCTCGGCCACGCGTGCGGAGTGGTCGTCGAGCATCGCGCGCACGCGGCCCACGGCCGTGCCGGCAAAGAAGACGTCGCCGACGTGGAGCGTGCCCTGCTGGACGAGCACGGTCGCGAGCGTGCCCTTGCCGGCCTCGCGCCGCGCCTCGAGGACGACGCCGCGGGCCGGACCGGTCGCCACGGACTTCAGCTCGAGGAGGTCGGCCTGGAGCAGGATCATCTCGAGGAGCTGGTCGATCCCGATCTTCTTCTTGGCGGAGATCTCGCAGGCCACGACGTCGCCGCCGAATTCCTCGACGAGAACGCCCTTCTCGGCGAGCTCCTGCTTGACGCGTTGCGGGTTCGCGTCGGGCTTGTCGATCTTGTTGATGGCGACGACGAGCGGCACCTTGGCGGCGCGCGCGTGGTCGATCGCTTCCTGCGTCTGGGGCATGACGCCGTCGTCGGCCGCCACGACGAGGACGACGATGTCCGTGGCCTTGGCGCCGCGCGAGCGCATCATCGTGAAGGCCTCGTGGCCCGGGGTGTCGATGAACACGATCGGCTTGCCCTTGGCGATGACGCGGTACGCGCCGATGTGCTGCGTGATGCCGCCGGCCTCGCCCTCGGCGACGTTCTCCTTGCGGATCGCGTCGAGGAGCGACGTCTTGCCATGGTCGACGTGCCCCATGACGGTGACGACGGGCGCGCGCGGGACGCGCTCTCCGGCGTTGGCGAGAGAGCCGGCGTCCTCCGCGGGGGCGGACCCAGCCGTGGCCTGATCGTTCGCGGTCTGCTGGCGCGAGAGCTCGAGCTCTTCCTCGAACGAGACGACGGCTGCTTCGACGCCGAACTCCTTCGCGATCTCGACCGCGATCTTCGGGTCGAGCGGCTGGTTGATCGTCGCGAAGACGCCGCGTGAGAGGAACGCCTTCATGAGGTCCTTCGCGAGGACGCCGAGCTTCTCGGAAAGCTCCTTGACGGTGACGCCTTCCGAGAGGAAGACAGGCCCCTCGGCCTTCTTCTTGACCTGGACGACCTCGCCGGTCTCCGTAGTCGTGGTCTTCTTGCCAGCGCGCCGCTGCGCGGACTTGGAGAGGGGCTTGGCTGCGAGGGCCTCGTCCGTCCCTTCGCCCGACGGTGTCTGGATGTCTTCGTAGGTGTCCTGCTTGTACGAGCCGAGGTACTCGCGCACGTCCTCTTCGAGGGCGGAGACCTCCTTCGTGCGCGGCTTCTTCGACTCCGTCTTTTTCGCGTCGCCCTTCTTGACGCCGAGGCCGGGCTTCGTCGCGTCCTTCTTCCGCCGGTCGGCGGTGTCGGGCAGCGGCGGAGCAACGGGGCCTCCGAGAGGCGGACGGCCGAAGGGCGGACGCGGACCGAAGCCCGGGCCCGACGGGCCGCCGGGACGGGGACCGAAGCCGGGGCGGGGTGCGAAGCCCGGACGCGGCGGCATGCCCATGCCGGGGCGCGGCGGGAATCCGGGGCGCTGGAAACCGCCTCCGGCGGGAGTCATGGGCTGGGCCGGGCGGACGGGCCGCGCGACGGGAGCCGGCGGTGCCGCGATGACCGCGCGGCCGAGACCGCCCGCACCACGCAGAGGCGGAGCGGCGGCTGTCCCGGCCTGAGCGGCGGGGGGAGCCGTCCTGACGTGCGTGACGCCGGGCGAATGCGGCCCCGCGCTCGCGCCGTACGACATCATCGCGTCGGGACGGGGAGCGGAGGGAGGCGGAACTGGCACGGCGGACGGGCGCGGCGGGAGGTCTCCCGTGCGCTTCAAGATGCGGCCGAGCGCGCCCGCGGGACCGGCGGGAGCGGACGGCGGGGTCGCGACGCGCGGGGGCGGGGCCGCCGGGCGCCTCACGGTCTGAATGGGTGGGTCGAGCGGGCGCGCGACGCGCGTCGCCGGGCGCGGGGCCGGAGTCGCGGGCCCGGCGACCGAGGTCGAGCCCGTCGCCGCAAGGGGCGCGAACGTTGCCGCCGCTGCCGCCGGAGCGGGACGAGGCGGCGCGACGGCGGCCGGCGGCGACACCGCGGTGGGAGCCGGCCGTTCAGGAGCCACCGCTTCGACGGGTGCCTCGGGAGCGTGAGCTGCGGCCTCGGCCCGGGCCGGAGCCGCGGGCGCCTCGGCGAGTGCGGGTGCGGACGACGCGGAAACGGCCGCGGGCGTCTCGCCTTCGCCGGCCGGGGCCTCGCTGGCCTCGCCCTCTTCGTCGGGCGAGCGCTCGACGATCTTGATGCGCTTCAGGGCGGCGCGTTCGGTCTTGGCCTTCGCCGCCGAGGCGCTTGCGGCCGCGGCTGCGGCCGCCGCCGACGGAGCCTGCCGGACGATGAGCGACTTCGGCGCCTGCGTCTTCCCCATGAGGAGCGCCTGCGCCGTCGCGGGGTCGAGCACGGATTCGGCCGTCTTGACGTCGACGCCGATACCTTGGAGCAGGAAGAGGACTTCCTTCGCCGGCTTGCCCATCATCTTGGCGAGCTCGGCGACGGTGAACTTGACGGACGTGGTCTTCACTTTTCGGGCGTCTCCGTGACCGGGGCGGCGGAACCCTCGGGGGGCTCCTCGTCGCCAGCTTCCTGAAACTCGAGACCGCCCTCGTCCGCGGCCTCCTCTTCTTCCGGCGCTTCCTCGAAGGCGTGGACCGCCTCGAGCGCCGCGTCCCGCGCGGACTTGTCGAGTGTGACCTTCGCGAGCGGGTCGTCGCCCTCGCCGGCCTCGGCGTCCACGAGATCGCCGACGGTCGTGTAGCCCGCGGCGAGGAAGGCGGCGACCGCCGCCTCGTCGACATCCGGAACTTCGGAGAGAGCCGTTCCGCGGCGCTGCGAGTTGAGCAGCATCCGCTGGAGAGCCTGCGCGACCTCGGCCTTGACGGCCTGTTCGCTCTTGATCTCGATGCGCGCGCCGATGAGGGCCGCCGCGAGGCGCACGTTCTGCCCGCGCTTGCCGATGGCGAGAGAGAGCTGGTCCTCCTCGACGATGCATTCGAGGGTCGGGACACTCTCCACGGGCTGGCCGTCCGCGCCGATCTCCGGCTCGGCCTCGTCGTCGGCCGGCATGGCCGACACTCGCGTGATCTTCGCCGGGGAGAGGGCGTTCTGCGCGTAGGTGATGAGGTCGTCCGAATACTGGATGATGTCGATGCGCTCGCCGCGGAGCTCGCGCATGATGGCCTGCACGCGCGATCCGCGCATGCCTACGCACGCGCCGACCGGGTCGACGTCGCGCTCGCGGGATGACACGGCCACCTTCGCGCGGTCGCCGGGCTGCCGCACGCAGCCGCGAATGAGGACGGTCCCGTCGTAGATCTCGGGGACCTCCATTTCCATGAGGCGCATCAGGAGCTCGGGCGCGGTGCGCGACAGGATGATCTGCGAACCCTTTGGGTTCTTGTGGACGTCCGAGAGGACGCCTCGCACGCGCTCGCCCTGCGTGTACCTTTCGGCGCGCGACTGATGCTCGCGCGGGATCGCGGCCTCGGTCCGGCCGAGGTCGACGATCATGTCGCCCCGTTCGAACCGCTTGACCGTGCCCGTGATGAGCTCGCCGAGCTTCGGGAAGTACTCGTTGTAGATGTTGTCGCGCTCGGCCTCGCGGACCTTCTGGTAGAGGACTTGCTTGGCGCTCTGGGCGGCGATGCGTCCGAGGCCCTCGGTCGAACGATAGAGGCGGATCTCGTCGCCGAGGCGCATCTCGGCGGGCTCGATGATCGACTCCTCGCCGGTCGAGTCCTCGCCGCGCGGGTTGCGCACGATCTGCCAGCTCTGGCCGAGGAGCTCGCCCTGAAGGAGCGCCTGAGCCTCCTCGGGCAGGACCTCGATGTAGGGGAGGCGAATCTCCTTGTCCGGATCGACGGGCGCAGCCGGAGACGCCGCGGGCGCCGCCGACTGTCCGAGCGGGACGTCGTCCGGGTCGAGGGCGGCGGCTGCGGCAGCTGCGACGTCCTCCGGCTTGACCGTTTTTTCGGCCACGAGCCGGTACGGCGTCCACGCGGTCAGCATGCCGGTTTTCTGGTCGAACCGGGCCCCCATTTCGCGGACCTTGTAGACCTTGCGCGCCGCGGTGGCGATGGCTTCCTCGAGGGCGGCCACGAGCCGATCGAAGTCGATCTCCTTGTCGCGCGAGGCGGCCTTCAGGGCTTCGATGATCTCGTCGGCACGCGTCGCGGGCGGAGCCTGGGCGGCCTTCGCGGCCTTCGAGCTCTTGCCCTTGCCACCGCCGCGCGCACCTTTAGCCGTCTTCTTCTCCGGTTTCTCCGGGCTGGCGCCGCTCTCCGTCGGGGGTTGAGTCGAACTCATCGTGTCGTGTTCTCCGTGGGCCGTAAACTGTTCAAAGCTCGGGGACGAGGCGCGCGAGCCGGACGTCGCCGAACCGCGCAGTGTATCTTCGGTGCTGGTCCTCATCAAGGACGGTCAGGGTGTCCCCCTGGACGTCCTCGAGAACGCCCTTGAGCCGCGCCGCTCCGTCCACCTTACGAACGAGCTGGACCGCGACGCGCCGCCCGCGGAATCGCACGCAGTCGTCGAGCGTCCACAGCGGGCGGTCGAGGCCAGGCGAAGAAACCTCGAGCGCGTAGTCGGGGAGCTTTTCCTCGAGGGGATCGAGGATCTCGGACGCCGCGCGGGACGCGATCTCGCAATCCTCGAGCGTCACTCCTGCCGACTTGTCCACGTACAGCGTCAGCGTGGCGCGCGCTCCCGGTTTCCATTCGACGTGGCAGAGATCCAGCCCGAACGCGGCAATGCGCTGGCGGATGAGGTCCGCCGTGCCGTCGTCGAAGGGGAGCGCCGCCTGCTTCATGCTTCCGGTTCGTGCCTTTCCTGAGCCGTTTTGGGGCAAAAAAAAGAGGGCGTGTGCCCCCTTTCAAGCCCCTTGAAAGTCCGCTGCGGGATTATAGGCCGCGGGGCGTCCCGGAGCAAGGTCGAGCACCGGAAACGGCTTGAAACGACGTAACATCCTCGGCGGAGCGAGATGGCACGGACTTCCCATGAGGGAGGGCCGGCGCGCCAGAAATCGCCCTCCCGAGGGAACACATCAGCAAGCTCACCGTCATCCGTCTCAACGACGAGTTCGTCGAAGGCGTGGAAACCGCGGAGGTCTGGCCTCCCAGGGGAGGTCTGCCGGCGGGGGAAGACCCCTTCGACACGAAGGCGGTGGTCGCGACGCCCGAGTTCCTCCCGCCGGGCGCCTCTTCGCCGAGCGACACTCGGCGCATCAACGTGGAGCGCGCGTTCGCAGTTTCGGTCATCCTCCACCTGCTTCTCGTCATCGCCCTTCTGACCGTGAAGTTCCCGGCGCGCACCGCCGCGCAGGATCAGGTGGATCCCCTCGGCCTTCAGAAACTCATGGCTGCGACTCCGCAGGATCCCGCGATTCCCGTGCAGCTTTTTCCGGGCGCGCGCGCGAAGCAGCCCGGGCCGAAGCCCGTCCTCTCCGACATGGACCGACAGGCCCACGGGGGCGATCGCAGCCTCCCGGTGCTTCCGGTGCCGAAGGCCTATCCGCAGTCGGGTATCCGGGATCTCGAGGCGGGCAAGCGGGGCCCGGCGGCGGCAGCGGCGCCCGCGGCCCAGCCGCCTCAGGGGAGCCCGGCGGGCGAAGAGGCGAAGAAGCTCACGGACCTCGCCCCGCGCGCCGGCGCGTTTCACGATCCGCCGACGGCCCAGGAGCTCGCCGCCCAGAGGCGGCTTCTCGGCATCCAGGCCCCGGACCTCAACGCCATCACGGCCGAAGGGGCCCGCCAGGCCGCAAAGTCCGGCGGAGGCGGGGACGAGGGGGGAGGCTTCGAACGGGAAGGGGGATTCGTCGATTCGGGTCCGCTCTCGTTCGACACCGTCGGGTACGACTGGGGCGCCTACGCGGCGGAGATGATCCGGAAGATCAAGCGGAACTGGGACGTGCCCGCGCTCGCGCGCTACGGCGTGAAGGGCCGGCTCACGATCCGCTTCTTCATCCTGAAGGACGGCCGCGTGGAGGGAGAGCGGATCCTCTCCGGCTCCGGCGTTCCGCCGTTCGACAACGCGGCCTTCCAGGCCATCTCGCGCTCGAGCGCGTTCCGTCCGCTGCCGGACGACCTCGGCCACGACCGCGAGGGCGTGACCGTCACGTTCTTTTACAACCTCCGCCCGGAGGACGTGGAATACGCCGGCAAGGGCCGGCCGAACTGAGGGAGAGAGAAAAAGTCATGGCCGGTGTCAACGACCCCCAAGAGATCGCCCGTGCGCTGAGGACCGCGAAGACGATCGCCGTCGTGGGCTGCTCGCCCGAGGAGAGCCGCCCATCGAACGCGATCGCGCGGTATCTCCTGCGCGCGGGGTACGACGTGATCCCGGTGAATCCCGGCCACCGCGAAATGCTGGGCCGCCCCTGCTATCCGGATCTCGCCTCGATCCCGAGGGACGTGCGGGTCGATATCGTGGACGTCTTCCGCCGCTCGGAATTCGTCCCGGAGATCGCGAGCGCGGCCCTCTCCCGGGGCGCCGGCTTCTTCTGGATGCAGGACGGCGTCGTGGACGAGGACGTGGCCCGCCGGCTCACGGCGGCCGGCATTCCGGTCGCGATGGACCGATGCATTTTCCGCGATCATTCCGCTCTTTGATTCCTCGTTTGGCCGCGCTTTGGGTGGCATGTCGCTTTGACGCGACGAGCCCGGCACGGACTTTGCCCTTCGGAGAAGAATAAGGCGGCAGAGGCCGCCTCGACGAGGATCTATCATCTATGGACGGTATGCGCACTAAAACGAAGGTTCTGTCTCTCGCCGCTCTGCTCACCGGGTCGGTCGTCTTCGGGATGATCCTGGCGGGCAGTCTCGACTTCACGAAGCGCGCTTCGGCCCAGAAGACCGCCGCGCGTGCTGCGGCCGCCGCGTCCGAAGCGGGTCCGGCCCGCGCCCCGCAGATGATCGCGTTGCCGTCGTTCGCCGACATCGCCGAGCAGGTCATGCCGGCGATCGTTTCGGTGACCGCGACCGACATCATCAAGGCCGACAAGACCCGGCGCCGCTCGTTTCACAACTTCGGCAACGGGGACGGGCAGGACCCGTTCGAGTTCTTCTTCGGACCCGACGGCGGCCAGAAGGGCAGAGGCGCCCCGGACGGCGAAGACCAGAAGCAGCTCTCGGGCGGCACGGGCTTCCTCATCGAGAGCGACGGCTACATCCTCACGAACAACCACGTCATCGAAGGCGCGGAAAAAATCGAGGTCAAGGTCGGCGACCGTGACGACTACACGGCGAAGGTCGTGGGCCGCGATCCGGCGACGGACCTTGCGCTCCTGAAGATCGAAGGCGCGAGGCCGTTCCCCGTCGTGAAGCTCGGGGACTCGGATCGCATCCGCGTGGGCGATTGGGTCATGGCGATCGGCGACCCCCTGAACTTCGACAAGTCCGTGACCGTGGGCGTCATCTCGGGCAAGGGCCGCTATGCGGGCCTCTCGCAGGCCACGAGCTCGTTCGAGAGCCTTCTCCAGACGGACGCCGCGATCAACTTCGGCAACTCGGGCGGTCCGCTCGTGAACGTGGCGGGCGAGGTCGTGGGGATCAACACGGCCATCTCGAGCCGCGCGCAGAACATCGGGTTCGCGGTTCCCGTCAACATGGCCAAGCGCCTCCTGCCGCAGCTCAAGAAGGGCAAGGTCGTCCGCGGGCTCCTCGGCGTGAAGATCGAGTCGATCAACAAGAAGTGGCAGGAAACCTACGACCTGAAGGCGCCCGAGGGCGCCCTCGTGACGTCGGTCGAGTCCGGGAAGCCGGCCGAAAAGGCCGGGCTGAAGCGGGAAGACGTCATCACGAAGGTCGACGACGTCGTCGTGAAGACAAACCGCGACCTCATCGACTACGTGTCGGGCAAGGGCCCAGGCGCGAAGGTCACGATCTCGTTCCTGAGGGACGGCAAGGAAAAGACCGTTGTCGCGACCCTCGAGGAGCGCCAGGAGACCGGCGAGCAGCCGGCGAAGGAAGAGGACGACTCGAAGGCCGGAAACAAGCAGAAGATGCTGGGCCTCGATCTCGACGACCTCACGCCGCAGGCCCGCCGCGCCTACGGCATCGACCGCGAGCTCCTGAAGGGTGTGGTCATCACGCACGTGAAGCCCGTCTCTCCGGCCGGGGACGCGAACCTCGCCGAGGGGGACGTCATTCTCGAAGTGAACGGAGGGGTCGTGGGCTCGGTGCAAGAGCTGCAGGCGCAGATGAAGAAGGCGCCGAAGGGCAAGTACATCCGCCTCTACGTTCAGCGTGGCGGCGGGCGCGGCCCAGCGCAGAGATTCCTGGCGGCCGTCAAGCCCGAGTGATCGGCCGGAACCGGTGAATCTGCCTATGTGTTCTTCGAAAAGTCGAATCGGTTGGCCCTGAGGACTCTGCCGGTCTCATCGCGCGCGACGCGCTCGTAGAAGGCGTCGCGCTCGAAGGGCTCGCGGCCCGCGCCGCGAATCATCCGCTCCATCTCGGCGCGCGAGAGGCCCGACTCGGTCTTCGCGCCCGCCGCGTGCGTGATGGTCTCCTCGGTCACGGTGCCCACGAGGTCGTCCGCGCCGAAGTGAAGCGCCACGGGCGCGAGCTTCTCGCTGATCTGGATCCAGTACGCCTTGACGTGGTCCACGTTGTCGAGCATGAGGCGCGCGACCGCGATGACCTTCAGGTCCGTGAGGCCCGTCGCCGCGGCCAGGTCCGGGAGCTGCGTCTCCTCGGGGTGGAACGCGAGCGGAATGAACCCGAGGAAGCCGCGCGTCTCGTCCTGCAGCGCGCGGATGCGCATGAGGTGATCGACGCGGTTCTCGATCGTCTCGACGCTGCCGTAGAGCATCGTGACGTTCGTCTTGACGCCGTTCTCGTGGCAGAGCTTCGCGACCTCGAGCCAGCGCTCGCCGGAGATCTTGTCGCGGCAGATGACGTCGCGCACGCGTTTCTCGAAGATCTCGGCGCCGCCGCCGGGGCAGGAGTCCATCCCGGCTTCCCGGAGGTCGCGGATCACCGTCACGACGTCCTGCTTCGCGACGCGGGCGATCCAGTCGATCTCGACCATCGTCCACGCCTTGAGATGGACGCCGGGAAACCGCGCCTTGAGCGCGCGGAGGAGATCGAGATACCAGGAATAGGGAAGCGAAGGGTGGAGACCGCCGACGATGTGGAGCTCCGTGATGCCGTCGTGCCAGCCCGCCGCGGACTCCGCCACGGCCTCCTCGATCGACATCGTGTAACCGCCGTCCACGCCCGGCTTCCGCGCCCATGCGCAGAGCGCGCAGTCTACCCAGCAGAGGTTCGTGGGATTCAGGTAGCGGTTGACGTTGTAGTAGGCCGTGTTGCCGTGCTTCGCCTCGCGGACGTGGTTCGCGAGCGCGCCGACGCCCAAAACGTCCAGCGACCTGAAGAGCGCGACCCCGTCCTCGAACGAGAGGCGCCGGCCTTCGGCGACCTTCTCGGCGATGGGGCGGAGGGGCGACCCGGCGAAGCGCTCGAGGAGGGCGCTCAATCCGGCATGTCGCCCGTCGAGATCGGGCGCGAGATGGCGGGTGGCGCCTGCTGTTCGTCGACGGCTCTGGGATTCAGCTCGTCGTACCGGCCCGCGTAGCGGGTGTAACAGGTGGCGCAATAGCGCGAGTCTGGCGTGAAGGCGAAGTCCACGACGGTGCCGACCGCGAAAAGCTCGTCGGCGGTCTCGCCGCACGAGTCGCACGTGCCCCTGAGGCGAAGGCGTTTCCACACGGGTCCTGACATGATCGGGATCTTACCCGGCGGGGCGCGGCCGGGGAAACTGCAGGACGAGGAGCCCTGCCGCCGCGATTCCGGCGATCGCGGCCCCGGTCAGGAAAGCCGTTCGCGAGCCGGCGTGCTGCCACAGGAAGCCGAAGCCTACGCTCGCGGGCAGGGCGGCGAAACCCGTGAGGCCGTTCATCCAGCCGAACGCGCGCCCCCTCACCTCGGCGGGCACGAGATCGGCGACGAGGGCTTTCTCGGTGCCTTCGGACAGGGAGTAATAGAGCGAGTAGACGCCCACGAGCGCGACGAGCGGCCAGGCGGACGACACGAAGGCGAAGCCCGCATAGCAGGCCGCGTAGAGCGTCCACGCGGCGAACATCAGACGTCGCCGTCCGAAGCGGTCCGAGAGGCCCCCGCCCCACATCGAGAACCCGGATTTCACGGCGTTCGAAAACGCCCAGATGACCGGCAGCCAGCCGGCGGAAATTCCGATCTCTTTCGCCTTCAGGAGGAGGAACGTGTCGGACGAGGCCGCGAGCGTGAAGAACGCGATCAACCAGGCCGCGCGCCAGAAGAGGGGGGAAAGAGGAGAATTTTCTTTGAAAGGTAAAGAGGGCGAGGTGGGGCGCGAAGAAATCTTCTCTTTCTCTTCTTTGACCCCGAACGCAAGCACCAGCAGCGACAGCGCAGCCGGAATAGCCGCCAGCAGAAAAACCGCTCTTAGAGAAAACCCCATCACCCCCACGAGCCCCGCCGCGACGAGCGGGCCCAGGACCGCGCCCGCGTTGTCGAACCCGCGGTGGAGGCCGAAGGCCGCGCCGCGGCGGCCGGGGGGCGCCGCGTTCGCGATCATCGTGTCGCGGGGCGCCGTGCGGACGCCCTTGCCGATGCGGTCGACGAAGCGGATGAGGACGATCGCGGGCCAGCTCGGGGCGAGGCCGATGATCGGGCGGGCGAGGGAGGAGAGGCCGTAGCCGAGGAAGACGAGGGGCTTCTTCGCCTTCGCGCGGTCCGTGAGGCGGCCGGAAACGATCTTCACGAAAGACGCCGTCGTTTCGGCGACGCCCTCGATCCAGCCGAGTGCCATCGCCGGCACGCCCGAAAGGGTCGCGAGAAACGCCGGCAGGAGCGGCACGATCATCTCCGAGGAAACGTCGGTCAGGAACGAGACCCAGCCGAGCCGCACGACGGCCTTCGGAAGGCCCGCGATCCCGGACGGAGCAGAATCGCGGCGGATGTCCCTCGTCTCGACCACCGCCTTCATTCTGAAGCTCGACCCTCTTTCCGAGAAGGATCTCGTCGTGGCCCTCCTCACGAAGGACCATGGCGTCGTGCGTGCCGCCGTGCGCGGAGCGCGCGGGAAATCGAAACGCGCCGCGGCGCTTCAGCTCCTGACGGAGGTCTCGCTCACATACTTCCGCCGCGAAGGGGCCGATCTGGCGCGCGTCGACGACCTCGAAATCGTCGCGAGCGCCTTCGACCTGGCGTCACGGGCCGAATCCGCAATGCTGCTCCCGTATCTCGCCGAGAGCGCGCTCACGTTCGTGCCCGAGTCCGAGCAGGGCGGGGACGTCTACCGGCTCGTCCGGCACGTCCTCGACGCCCTCCTGGCCGGCGTTCCCGCGCCCCTCGCCTCGCGCTACTTCGAGGTGTGGCTCCTGAGGTTCGCGGGAGTCCTGCCCGAGGAGGACGCGCCGCCCGGCGTCCGCGCGCTCCTCGGCGCGATGCGGAAGCTTCCCCTCGTGGCCCTTTCCAAGAAGCCTCCGACGCCCGCCGCTCTCGACGCCCTCGAGGACGTCACGCGCGAGGCCCGCCGGAGCTTCCTCGGGCACGAGCTGAAGAGCTACCGGTTCCTCACGGCGCTCCGCTGAGCCCGGATTCGGTACACTCCGAGGCCCCGAGGCGGGCATAAACGAATGGACCTGCAGACTCTCATTCTGAAGTTGTCGGCTTACTGGGCGTCGAAGGGCTGTCTTCTCGAGCAGCCCTGGGATGTCGAGGTGGGGGCGGGCACCATGCACCCCGCCACGTTCCTCCGCGTGCTCGGGCCCGAGCCGTGGCGCGCGGCGTATGTCCAGCCCTCGCGGCGTCCGGCCGACGGGCGCTACGGCGCGAACCCGTTCCGGCTCGTCAAGCACCAGCAGTTCCAGGTCGTGCTCAAACCCGCGCCGGCGGACGTGCAGGAGCTCTACGTCGAGAGCCTCATCGCCCTCGGCATCGACCCGAAAGAGCACGACCTCCGCTTCGAGGAGGACAACTGGGAGTCTCCGACGCTCGGAGCATGGGGAGTCGGCTGGCAGGTTCTTCTCGACGGCATGGAGATCACCCAGTTCACGTACTTCCAGCAGGCCGGCGGCATTGACCTCGCGCCCATCACGGCCGAGATCACGTACGGGCTCGAGCGGCTCACGATGTTTCTCGCCAAGCAGCAGAGCGTTTACGACGTCGAGTGGGCGCCGGGCGTGACGTACGGCGAGGCCCGCAAGCAGGACGAGTACGAGGTCTCGAAGTACGGCTTCGAAGTGGCCGACGCCTCCCTCTGGCAGACGCTCTTCGAGCGCTACGAGGCGGAGGCCGTGCGCTGCCTCGACGCGGGGCTCGTCCTTCCCGCGTACGACTTCGCGCTGAAGTGCTCGCATGCCTTCAACATTCTCGACGCGCGCGGCGCGGTCTCGACCACGGACCGCGTCGGAGTCATCCGGCGCGTGCGTGAGCTGGCCGTCCGGTGCGCGAAGGCCTACGTGGCCTCACGGGAAGCCCAAGGCTTCCCGATGCTTCCGAAGGCCGCGGCGCCACCGTCCGAACACGGGGCTGAAAATGGCTGAGTTTCTCCTCGAGATCCTTGCGGAAGAAATCCCAGCGGGAATCCTGCCCGCGGCGCGCGAGGACCTTCTCGCGCGGGTGTCTGCTGCCTTCGCCGAGGCACGCCTCGGCGGGACGCTCTCCGTCTACTCCACGTCGCGCCGGCTCGCGCTCGTCGGCGAGGGCGTGGCCGACCACCAGCCCGACGCCGAGACCGAAGTCACGGGACCGCCGGCCTCGGTCGGCTACGACGCCGACGGCAATCCGACAAAGGCCGCGATAGGGTTCGCGAAGGCGCACGGCGTCACCGTGGAAGACCTTCGCGTCGCGACGCTCCCGAAGGGCCCCTACGTCGTCGCGCGCAAGGTGACGCCCGGCCGTCCCGCCTCCGAAGTGATCGGCAAGATCCTTCCGGCGCTCGTCGAGAAGATGACGTTCCCCCGCATGATGCGCTGGGGCGACGGCACGCCCCAGTGGATCCGGCCGGTGCATTCGGTCCTCGCGCTCCTCGACGGGCTCGTGATCCCGATGAGTCTCTTCGGCGTCGAGAGCGGTCGGACCACGTCCGGCCATCGCACGCTCGCCCCGGGACGAATCGTGACGATGGGGGTTGCCGACTGGTTTCAGAAATTGCGCGCCGCGCATGTGGAGCCCGACCTCGCCGTCCGCCGCGCCCGCTTGCGGGAACAGGCGCACGCCCTCGCCTCGGAAGTCGGCGGCGAGCCTGCGGACGACGCGGCCCTCCTTGACACGTGGGCGCACCTCGTCGAGTCGCCGGGGGTCGTGCGCGGATCCTTCGACCCGGCCTTTCTCGAGCTGCCGGAGGAGATCCTCGTCACATCCATGCGCGAGCACCAGAAGATGCTGCCCGTGCGCTCCGGCGGCGGGCTGGCCGCCCACTTCCTCACCGTGTGCGATCAGATAGGTGACCCGAAGGGGCTCATCGCCCGCGGCAACGAGTGGGTCACCGCCGCGCGTTTTTCGGACGCGCGCTTTTTCTGGGACGACGACGGAAAGACGAGACTCGAAGACCGGCTGCCGAGGCTCGGCAAGCTCCAGTTCCAGGAGACGCTCGGCGACTACCTGAAGAAGACCGGCCGCATCCAGGACTTGGCGGAGAAACTCGCCGCGCGGCTCGGCTTGTCCCACCTCGACAGCGTGCTCGTGCGCGCGGCGCGGCTCATGAAGGCGGACCTCGTCACCGACATGGTCCGCGAGTTTCCCGACCTGCAGGGGGTCGTGGGCGGCCTCTACGCGCGGCGCGAGGGCGAGCAAGAAGAGGTCTGGCAGGCGCTGTACGACCAGTACCGGCCGGCCTCGGCCGACGACAGCGCGCCTCGGGGCGACGTGGGCAGCGCGGTGGCGCTCGCGGACCGGCTCGACACGCTCACCGGCCTCTTCGGCCTCGGCCTCGCGCCGACCGGCTCGAAGGATCCGTACGCGCTGCGGCGCGCGGCCCTCGGCGTCGTGAAGATCCTCCTCGACAAGAAGTGGCGCCTCGACCTTCCGGCCGCCTGCGCCGACGCGGCCACGCTGCACGGCGGTCTGCCGCGCCAAAAGGACGAGATGCTGAAGGAGCTCTCGGCGTTCTTCCTCGAGCGCCTGAGGTTCCTCCTCGAGAAGAAGGGGCACGCGCCTGACGTCGTCGAGGCCGTCCTGACGACCGACTGCCCCGACCTGGCGGATGCCGAAGAGCGCGTGGAGGCGGTCGAGGCGATGCGCAAGGAGCAGGACTTCCTTCCGCTGGCCTCCGCGTTCAAGCGGACGCAGAACATTCTTGCGCAGGCGCCCGAGGCGGCCGGCGAGCCCGACCTCGCGAAGATGACCGACGACGCCGAGAAGGCGCTCGCGCTCGACTACCTGCAGGCGAAGGGGATGCTCGACGACCTCGTGGCGCATCGCCGCTACCGCGACGCGCTGTCGATCATGGCGTCCCTGGGGCCGAGCCTCGACCGCTTCTTCACCGAGGTCCACGTCATGGCCGAGGACCCCGAGGTGAAGGCGAACCGAATTGCGCTGCTGCGCTCGATGCGCGATCAGTTCGTCCGCGTTGCGCGGTTCTCAGAGATTCGCGGGTAACCCTCAGGCGGCCAGGATGAGGAGCGCCATCCTGCTGGAAGCTGCGTGACCGATAGAGGTATAATGCCGGCGTGAGACACGAGTCGTGAAGCGGAGCCTCGGAGTGGTCGTGTTCGGTGCGCTTGGGACGGGGCTTCTTTGCTTGTGGCTCCCGGGCTGTACTTCGACTCCGACGGAACCAGACGGGAACGGCCGTTTCTCGCCGACGCCCACTTCGACGTTTACCCCCCTCGCCTTCACGCCGGCGGCCACGCCCCCGCTGTCGACTCCGATACCGACGACTCCTACGCCGACGTCGGCCATCACCGGCACGCCCCCTGCCGCGACGCCGACTCCCGGGCTCGGATCGACGCCGATCACGGCGACGCCGACGCCCGCGCCCGTGACCCCCACGCCGACCGCTCCGGCTCCGACGGCGACGCCCGCCACGCCGGTACCCACTAACACGCCGTTCGCGGGTACGCCCACTCCGACGACCGGGCTTCCGACGCCCATTCCCACTAACACGGCCTTCGCGGGCACTCCGACTCCGACCCACCCCTGAAGGGATCAGCCTGGCAGGGTGAGGGCCAGCGTGAGGTGGAGGAGGGCCGTGAGGTCTCCTTCGGTCGCGATGACGCCCTTCTTGTAGCCTTCGGGACTGCCCGGCGGGGCATAGACGCCGGGGATCGTCCGCGGGGCCACGAGTGCGAGCGTGACGGGATGCGTTCCCTCGAACGAGGCGTCCACCGGCACGATCGCGGTGGCGCGCGCGAGCTCGGTCGCGATGACCTTGCCGATTTGGATGTGGAGGACCTCCTTCAACGGAGCGGCGAGGAGCGGGATCCGGCCGGCGAACACTCCGATGACCGCGTTGAGGGCCGCGCCGAGGATGGGCCCGAGGGCGTTCGTGCGGTCGATGAACAGGCGCGCGTGGAGGTTCACGTGGTTGGACACCTTCACGGGCCCGCCGAAGAGCGGAACGCCGTTCAGGTCCGGCGGCAGGTCGGCCGCGGTAACGGTCTGCGCGGACGAAGCCGCGAACGGAAGACGCGCGGAGGCGAGGGCGGCGTTCCCGGCGGCCGCGGCGGGGTCCTCGAGCTGCAGGATGAGCGACAGGTCCGTCGCCTTCACGCCTTCGCCCGGCCAGCCGTTGTGCTTCACCTCGATGGAGACGAAGGAAATCGTCAGCGTCGGGTACGACGGCCTCTTCGCCTGCGGGCTTGTCGCGGGTCGTTTTGGCGTGTTTTTCTTAGAAGTGAAAGAGCGAGAGCGCTTGGGCGTTCTCATCAAGGCACCTCCGACGCGAACTGCGCCCGGATTCTTTCACCTTCTAAGAAAATCTACCCTGCCGGGTAGGCAAGAGGAGCAACGAGAGCGGAAGAAGCGCGAAGACCATCCCCGCTATTCTGCACGGTGATCCCGGCCCGGCGGCCGAAGGCGTGACCCGACCCGGGGCAGAAGTTGTTGTCGCTCCAGATGCGGGAAGGGAATGGGAATGCCGGTGCTCCAGATGACGGCACTCGCGGTGGCGGGCGCGGCGCTCCTAGCGACGTGCTTGCTCCTTCGCGCCCTGGCGGGGCCGCGAGGCGCCGCGGCTCGGCTCCTCTTTCTGTGGCTTCTGGCGTACGCGCAGATCGTCCTCCTCTCCGAGGCCCTTTCCGAGCTCCACCTGATCGGCGCCGGAGGCTTCGTGGTCGGGCACGCGATGCTCTTCCTGACCGCGTTCGCGTCGTGGCGGAGGAGAGGATCACCCCGGCTCTTCGTACCCGTGCGTGACGCGGTCGCCTCGGCCTTTCTCTTCGTTCGAAGGAACAGGGCGGTCGCGCTCTTCGCGGCGGCCGTCGGCCTGCTCGCCGTCGCGAACCTCGCCTTCCCGTTTCTCTACCCGGTGTTGAACGGGGACGCGAACTCCTACCACCTGCCGCGGGCGTACTACTGGACGACGCTCGGCACGGCGAGGCACTTCCCGACCGCCGATTTTCGAATGAGCGAGATGCCGCCGGACCCCTCGTTCGTCTTCGCTTGGGTCATGGCCCTCTCCGGCTCTTTCCGGGGATTGCACGTTCCGCAGTGGGCAGCCGGTTTGGCGCTCTCGGTGGCGGTGGGGGGACTCGCGCGCCTCGCGGGCGCCGGCCGCGCGGGGTCGCTCCTGGCCGGCTCGCTGACGGCGACGCTCCCGGTCGCGCTTCTGCAGGCGGGGACGGCCCAGACCGATCTGACGGCAGCGGCAGCCGGTACAGCCGCTCTCTACTTCGGGCTCCGCGCGGCGGGCGAGGGCGAGAGAGCGGTCCCGGACGCGATCGGATTTGGGATCGCGCTCGGTCTCGCGCTCGGGACGAAGCTCACCGTCCTGTTCCTGCTGCCCGGTCTGGCCGTCGCGATCGTGGCGGTCGCTTGGTCCCGGTGCCGGAGCGAGGCGCCTCGGCGGCTCGCCGTCCTTGCGGCACTCGCGCTCGGCGGCTTCGTTTTTCTGGGTGCATACAACTACGTCCTGAACGTGTTCGACACGGGCAACCCCATCGCCTCGAAAAGGGGATTCGAGCTGACGCTGGCGAACCGTCCCGCCTGGTGTTACGAGAAGGCGCCCAGCGTCCTGAAGTATCTCCACCAAACGCTCGACTGGCCCGGCATGGAGCGAAGCCCGCTGAACCTCCTTCCGCGCCTGCAGGAGCGGACGTTCGAGGCGGCTGCCGGCGGCCTCGGGCTGAGTTTCGAGATGGGAGAGGCCCGTTCGGCGATCCGCGACAGCCGGTTCGTTCCGGACGAGGAGCACTCGGGCTTCGGCCCAGTCGGATTCGTCGCCTTTCTTCTCTCGCCGGTGGTGCTCCTGGCCTCCGCCGCTTCGTGGGTTAAGAGCAGGCGCCCGGAGGCGCTCGTGCGGTGTCTTCTCGTCGTCACCGCCCTCGGGTGGTTCGTGGGATTCGTCTCCTCGGGACAGCCCTGGGTGGCGGAAGTGATCCGCTACTTTCTGATGTTCATCCCGCTCCTCGTCGCCGCGCTGATCGCGCAGGGAAGGCAGACGCGATGGGGAACCGCGGCCGCGGTTCTGGCCGCCGGAGTGTCGTTGGTCGCCGACTTCGCGGTGACCTTTCAGGGCCCGGGAGGAGTCCGGCAGGGCGCCTACCGCGCGCCCGGATTCGCCAAGCGCGTTTCCGAGGAGGTGATCGCCTCGCTCGCGGAAACTTTGCCCGCCGAGTTTCCGGATGGAGCGCGAATCGGCATCGTTTCCGAGTACAACGATGTCGTCTTCCACCTTTTCCGTTCCGTCCCGCGAATCAGCTTCGTGCCCGTCCGCGAGATCGACGTGCCGGATCTTCTTCGCTCCGGGCGGATCGACGGGGCCGTCATCGGGCAATTTCGGAACGAGGCCGGGCAGGGGTGGACGCTCCCGGGAATTCCCGTTCCACGCAACATGCTGGTCGTCCCAGACCCGAGCCGGTTCTTTCGTGCGCATCCCAGCCAGTACGGGTTCGAGATGGGTTTGCGGGAGGGGAGGACTGCGGCGCGAATTCCTCTCGGTCGCGAGAAGCGATGGGAGAGCGGCACGTTTCACCTGCGACTCCCGGCGGAGCTCGCCAGCGCGCTCGGAGGTCCCCTCGAGCTCGTTCTGCCGGCCGACCGGGACCTCTCGGTCGCGGACACGATCGAGGCGCACTGCCACGGCGTTCGAGCGGGCGTAGGAGTTCAGGGACGGGCGCTTCGAGTGAAAATCCCTACGGCCTGCGCGAACGTCGACCGCGTCCTGATGGACCTCGTCCTCGCCCGCGGCCCTCAGGCTTGGCCGATTTCGTTTCGTGGGGACGCGTGGGTGCTCGGAGGCCCCGCGGGCGGGGGAGAGGTCCGCGGACAAACGTCGGGGGCACAGGATGGCGCTTCCGCAAGCTCCCCTGCGTTGATTCGCCGTAGAATCCGCGGGTCGTTCGAGGAGGACTTCATGAACCGTCGTACGTCACGCATCGTCGCCGCCGGGGCTCTCGCTTTCGGATTCGTGGCCGCGCGCCCGCTCGCCGCACGCGAGCTGGCGGGCGTCAACCTGCCGGACACGATGTCGGCCGGCGAAAATACGCTCAAGCTGAACGGTCTCGGCCTCCGCAAGAAGGCCATTTTCAAGGTGTACGTCGGAGGCCTCTATCTCGCGGCTCCGTCGAAGGACGCCGCGGCCATCGTCGCCGCCGACGCCCCGAAGGCGGTCCGCATGCACTTTCTGCGCGACCTCAAGAAGACGCAGCTCACCGAGGGGTTCTCCGAGGGTTTCGAGGCGAACGCGAAAGAGAAAGCCGCGTCGCAGAAGGCTTCCATCGACAAGATGCTCGCCCTCGTGCCGGACGTGAAGGAAGGCGAGACGATGTCCTTCGTGTACGTGCCCGGAAAGGGGACCACGCTTTACGCCGGCGACAAGGCGCTCGGGACGTTCGAAGGCAAGGTTTTCGCCGACGCGGTCTTCTCCATCTGGCTCGGCCCGAAGCCGCCGTCCGAGGATCTGAAGAAGGGAATGTTGGGTTGACGAACGGCGCCCCTCTTCAGAGCCTTCTCTCCGAAAAACGCTTCGATCTCGTCGAATCCGCCTTCCAGGACTCGCTCTCGGATCCCATCGGGAAGGCCGAGACGCTGCTCGCCGCCGTGCGCGGCCTCGCGCGCGCGGGCCAGAAGGCGCGCGTCCAGTCCGTCGCCGGGGCCGCCGAGGCCGAGCTGAAGAAGAAATCCTCCGACCCCGCGGTGGCGCGCCTGCGCTGGACGATCCTCAAGGAGGCCGTGCGCGCGGGCGCCACGCCCTCCTCGCCGGACGGCTTCCACAAGCTGTTCGAGGAGGCCCTCGCCGCCGCGTGGCCGAATCGTCCGTCTCTCGTCGCCCTTCTCGGCCGTTTCAAGTTCCGCGAGGCGAAAGACCCGGCTGACGGGCTCCAACGCGCCGAGAAGGCGGAGAAGTGGCTTCCCTTCGAGGTCGGCCGCGTGTTCTCGATGGCGGGACGCGGGGCCGGCAAGGTCGTCGAGACGAATTTCGCTCTCGACTCGGTCCGGGTGGACTTCGAAGCGGCCAAGGGCATCGCCATCCCGATCGGCGTCGCGTCGAAGAATCTCGTGCCGCTCGCAGAAGGCCACTTCCTCTTCGAGAAGTTCACGACTCCCGAGGCGCTGAAAAGCCGCGTGGTCGACGATCCCGGCGTCGCGATGAAGCACCTCATCGAGTCCTTCGGCCGCACGATGACGATGACCGAAGTGAAGGAGGCCGTGAAGGGCCTGATCTCCGAGGATGCGTGGACGTCGTGGTGGGCCGCCGCCCGGAAGAATCCGCAGGTCGTCGTGCATG
>Ga0207932_1000089_pt1 | contig 29626 bp, 26 predicted proteins | sample NGESurdeep092012_FD_184480 | JGI IMG/M metagenome (GOLD analysis project Ga0207932, IMG submission 184480) | Arctic peat soil microbial communities from Barrow, Alaska - NGEE Surface sample 415-2 deep-092012 (SPAdes) | ecosystem: Environmental > Terrestrial > Soil > Wetlands > Peat ...
CCCCCGCGAGCGCGGCCTCGCCGCACGCACGGAGCAGCGGCGCCGTGAGCGCTACGGGGTCCGACCCCGCGGCGTGCAGCGTGCCCGCGACGCGGAGGAGGAGCGTCGCCCAGAGGGGCCCGATCGCGCCGCCCACGGAACCCGCGGCGGGCGCGAGGAACGCAAGGAGCGCGGCGCCGTCGGCCTCCGGGTGCGCCTCGAGTGCGCGGCGGACCGCGCGGGCGCCGAGCGTCATCGTCACGCCGTGGTCGCCGTCGCCCGCTACGGCGTCGAGGCGGCAGAGATCGTCGCGGGCGGCCTCGATCGCGTCGCAGGCGGCCGCGACGCCGGCCCGCAGATCGGCGCTCATCGCCCGTATGCTGGCGCGTGGGCTGGCGCGTCGAGGAGCGCGGTGATCTCGTCGTCGAGGACCATGACGGTGACCGAGGCGCCCGCCATCTCGAGGGACGTGATGTACTCGCCGACGAAGCTCCGGACGACGCGAACGCCGGCCGCCTCGAGCGCCCGACGGGCGCCGCGATAAAGGATGTACTGGTCGAGCGTGGCGGTCGCGCCGAGGCCGTTCACGAGGAGCGCGACGGCGCGCCCCGCGGGCCCCTCGATGTCGGCGAGGATCGTCTCGACGAGGATCGCCGCGATCGCGTCGGCGGACTGGAGCGGGCCGCGCTGGATACCCGGCTCGCCGTGGATCCCCATTCCGATCTCGATCGCGTCGTCCGGCAGCTCGAACGTGGGCCGCCCCGCACCCGGCACCTCGCAGGCGGAGAGGGCGAGGCCCATCGAGTGCGTCGCCGCGTTCGCCTTCGCGGCGATGCGCGCTACCTCGTCAAGGGCGTCGCCTCGTTCGGCGGCCGCGCCGATGCATTTGAACACCGGGATGTCGCCGGCGATCCCGCGCCGGCGATCCGCCTCGGCGCGGGGGGCCGAGGCGACGTCGTCGGACACGCGCAGCTCGTGGACTGCGATCCCCTCGGCCGCCGCGAGCTCGGCCGCCAGCCCGAAGTTCATCACGTCGCCCGCGTAGTTGCCATAGCCGAGGAGGACGCCGCGCCCCGTGTCCGCGGCATGGATCGCGGCGAGCACCACGTCGGGTGGCGGACTGGCGAACACGTTGCCGCAGCATGCCGCGTCGGCGAAGCCCTCCCCGACGTAGCCGGCGAACGCGGGCTCGTGCCCCGACCCGCCACCGACGACGAACCCGACTTTGGGGGCCGCAGGGCGCACCCTGCGGGCGATCACGCGCGGGGCGACAAGCATCACGAGATCGGCGTGCGCGGCGACGAACCCCTCGAGCGCTTCGTCGACCACCTCGAACGGGTCATTGATGAGCTTCTTCATGGCACACGCTCCACGGATGCCTCGAGCTCGTCGATCCGGGCGACCTTCGGACCTGAGCGGGTCGTGGGGTTCCAGGTGGCTGCGAGCCATGTCTCCAGGATCGTCTGCATGAGCGCCGGCCCGACGACGAGCGCTCCCATCGTGAGGACCTGCGCGTTGTTGCTCCGGATGGCGCGCTCGGCGCTGTACGCGTCGTGGGCAAGCGCGGCGCGGATGCCCGGCACCTTGTTGGCCGTGATCGACATGCCGATCCCGGTGCCGCACACCAGGATCCCGCGGTCGCCCTCGCCGCCGGCGAGCGCGCTCGCCACGCGCCAGGCGACGTCAGGGTAGTCCGGATGCGCCGGGTCACCCGCGGACAGGTCGATGAACGCGTCGCCGTGGCTCTCGACCGCCGCGCGCACGAGGTCGCGCACCCCGATCGCGTTCTCGTCGGCTCCGAACAGGATCCTCATGGTCGTCGATCCTCTCGCTGCGACTTGAACGTGTCGTCGAACTTCGACCTGGTCGCCGCGGTAGATGGCGCTGTCGTACAACCTCGCGCGCCAGCGTGGTCGACGGCTCACTCCGCAGATGGAACGGACCCTATTATGCTGCCTCGACGCCCAGCGCGCCGCCCGGGACGCGGCGCCAGGTCCCCGGCGACGACGTCCGGGTCGACGACGGGCGGACGTCAGCGCCGCGTAGATAACAGCGGGTACGATGCCGGCATGTACCTGCGGACGACTCGGCGTATCGGCAGGCTTATGTCCCCGCGTGCAGTGGCCCCGATCCCGCGCCTGTCCGCTCGATCGCGGCCGCGATCTCCGCGAGATCCTCCGGCGCGAGATCGATGTCAGCCGCCGGGAGCCAGCCATCCACTTGCGCGGCCGACCGCGCCCCGACGATCGCGCCGGTGACGCCGGGCCAGGCGATGACCCACGCGACGGCCACGGCGGCGATCGTCGTGCCGTGGCGATGGGCGATCGGGAGGAGCGCGTCGCGAAGCGCAAGGTTCCTTGAGAGCGCCGGCTCCACGAACAGTTCATCCTGCCGCCGCCAGTCGCCTGCGTCCATCGCCGCCACGCGGGCCGCGCTGAACGAGTCGGTCAGGATGCCGGCCTGCATCGGGCTGTAGCAGATCACCCCGGTGCCGTTCCCACGGCACCACGGGATCATGTCTGCGGCGGCGCCGCGCCGGATCGCGGAGAACGGCGGCTGGAGCGAATCGACATGCATGATCGGCTCGCAGCGTTCAAGCAGTCCGATGTCGAAGTTCGAGACGCCCGCGTGCCGCACCTTGCCCTCGGCCACCAGTCGCGACATCTCGCCCCAGGAGTCCTCGACAGGCGTGCCGGTCTCGTCCGGCCAGTGGAACTGGTAGAGGTCGATCGCCTCGACGCCGAGACGGCCCAGGGAAGCCTCGCACTCGAGCCGGATGCGCTCGGGGCGCAGGTCGCGCTCGGCCGGCCCCATGGGATCCGCCTGGTCCCAGCCGAGGCCACACTTCGTGAACACGAGCGGCCGTTCGCCGGCAGGAAGGTCGTGGATGGCTCGCCCGACGACTTCCTCCGAGTGTCCATGGCCGTACACGGCGGCCGTGTCAACCCAGTTCACGCCATGCGTAACGGCCCGGTGAATCGCCTCGATCGACTGGTCGTCATCCTGCCCGCCCCAGCCAAACAGCCAGCCACCGCCCCCGATGGCCCATGAGCCGGACCCGACGACCGTGATCTCCGGCCCGCTGCGACCGAGCCGGCGCTTCGCAATCGACATTGGTGCTACTCCTCAGCGTTGGGACGCGGGTCGCGTGGAGGCTTGGCCGTCCCGCGGCGCATCACTCCGTTGACAATGTGCAGCGGCTCGTCTCCATCGAGGACCCGCAGCAGGTTTGACCCCACCATCTCGAGCAGACGTGCCTCCGCCTGCTCCGTGTCGCCGGCCACGTGAGGTGACAGGAACACCTGGTCGAGCCCGCGAAGTGGCGAGTCAGCCGCGAGCGGCTCTCTATCGTAGACGTCCAGGCCGGCCCCCGCGAGGTGGCCTCCCTGGAGCGTCTCGACGAGCGCGGCCTCGTCCACCACCGGTCCGCGGGAGGCATTCACGAGGATGCCGTCCGGCCGCATGCGAGCCAGCGCGTCGCGTCCGATGAGACGCCGGGTGCGGTCGTCGAGCGGCACGTGGACGCACACCACGTCTGATGCCGCAAGCACTTCGTCAAGCGCGACCTGCGTAGCACCGACGAGCGAGCGCGACACGGTGTCGGCGAACAGCACGCGGCTCCCAAACGCCAGGACGCGGGTGGCCACGGCTCGGCCCACGTTGCCGAGCCCCACCACGCCAACGGTGAGCGAGCCGAGCTCGCGACCAAGCATCTCGCGCTTGGGCCAGGCGTCATCGTGCATGCGCCGGTCACCCCACGACCCGCGTCGCAGGAGCGACAGGGCGGCCATCACCGTCCAGTCGGCTACAGCGTCGGCGTTGTACCCAGCCGCGTTCGCCACGGGGATATCGAGCTCGGCCGCGGCCTCGTGGTCGATCGCGTCAAAGCCGACAGCGGGCTGCTGCACGATAAGGCAGCGACCCATCGCCTCCAGCACGGAGCGGTCGAGGCGGTGCTGGTGGCGACGATCGCCGATCACGAGATCGGCCTCCGCGACCGCGAGTCGCACCTCGTCCGGGCACGGCGGGTCCGGCACGAACGTCACGTCCACCGCGAACCGCCCTTGAAAGAGCCCCCGAATCACGTCCTCCGGATACGGGCTCAGACATGCGACGCGCACGGACATGGCCGGCGTCCACCTCGGCGCGCGGCGTGCGGACGACGGCGCAGAACCACCGTTCCCAGCCACCACGGCCGCTCGTCTCGTCTCAGCCAGCCGTTGCGGGCAGAGCCGCACGGGCGGGCCCGCTCCCGGCGCCGGTCCGCTCGATCGCGGCCGCGATCTCGTCCAGGTCCGCGGCTGAGAGGGTCAGGTCGATCGCCGGGATCCACGCGTCGACCTGGTCGGCCGACCGTGAGCCAACGATCGCCCCACTGATGCCGGGCCACGAAGTCACCCAGGCGAGTGCCACTGCGGCGACCGTACTCGCGTGCCGCTCGGCGATAGGTCGAAGGGCGTCCCGCAGTGCGAGGTTGCGTGAAAGACGCGGCTCCTGGAACTCCTCCGAGTTCCAGCGCCGCCAGTCCCGCTCGGCCATCAGCTCGATCCGCTCCGGGGCGAACGAGTCGGTCATGAGGCCAGCCTGCAGTGGGCTGTACACGATGACGCCGGTGCCGTGCTCGCGGCACCACGGGATGACATCGGCCGCCTCGCTGCGCAGCACGAGCGAGAAGGGAGGCTGGAGCGACCCCACGTGCATGATCCGCTCGCAGCGCTCGAGAAGTGTGACGTCAAAGTTGGACACACCGCCGGCACGAATCTTGCCGTCGTCCACCAGGCGCGACATCTCGCCCCACGAATCCTCGACGGCCGTGCCGACCGCGTCCGGCCAGTGGAACTGGAGCAGGTCGAGGCGCTCCACGCCGAGTCGCCGCAGCGACGCCTCGCACTCCATCCGCACGGACTCGGGACGAAGGTTCTTCACGGGCTCGCCGAACGGGTCCGCGTCGGACCAGCGGAGCCCGCATTTCGTGAAGAGGAGCGGCCGGTCCGTCGCAGCCATCTCGCGGACAACGCGCCCCACGATCGTTTCCGCGTGACCGAGGCCGTAAACGGGAGCGGTGTCGATCCAGTTCACGCCGCCGTCGAGGGCGCGGCGCAGTGCGCGCATGGACGTCGCGTCGTCCTGCGGGCCCCAGCCGTATTTCCAGTTGCCGCCGCCGATGGCCCATGAGCCGGCGCCCACGAGCGTGATCTCCATGCCCGTTCGTCCCAGCGGGCGGGTCGCGTGATCCATGAGCCTTCTCCTTGCCCCCACGCACCGCAGGTGCGGGGGAACTACGTGCCTCTGTTTCGTTCCGGAAGCGCCGGCCCAGTCCCCGACCCATCTCCAAGGGTCGCGCGGCCGATGAATGTCTCAGTAGCCGGCAGGCAGTCGCGCCAGCACCGCGTTGCGTGTGGGCGGATCGGAGCCCGCGCGCTCGCAGGTCAGCGCCGATGTCGTCGCCGCGAACGCCATCACCCTGAGCCAGTCGGCATCGTCGAGCGTGGCCAGCGACCGACGTCCCAGGGCGTCGCGTTCGGCAAGGGCCGCGACGAGGCCGGCGGTATAGGCATCGCCAGCGCCGACGGTGTCCACGACCGTGCACGGCGTGGATGGGCAATCCAACACGTCGCGCCCCCTCCGGAACAGCCGGCTGCCCGACGATCCCCGGGTCACGATCACTACCACCGGCCCTCCGCTCGTCGCATGGTCCGCGGCAAGCTCGGCAGGATCGACGTCCGCAAACGTCTCGAGGTCCCGGTCACTGATCTTCACGATGTCGGCAAGCCGGAAGCACTCGTCCACCACGGCGCGGTACGCAGGCCAGTCGGTCACCAGGCCCTTTCGGACGTTCGGGTCGAATGTGAGTGTCACGTTTCCATGGAGCGCCCGCACCAGCTCCAGGATTGCCTGGCAAGCCGGCGGGAAGAGGAGACTGATCGACCCGAAGTTCACGGCGTGGAGCGCGAGGAAGCGATCGAGTGCGAAGTCGCCCGGCCGAATGGCACGGTCGGCCGATCCCTCTCCCCGGAAGCTGTAGACCGCCTCGTCGCCCTCGTAGGCGACGAACGCGAGGGTCGCCGGCTCGTGGCCGTGGAGCAGCAGATCTTCCGCGACCCCATTGTCCCGGAGGTGGCGCAGGATCGCGTGGCCGAACAGGTCGTCCGACACGCGTCCGCCGAAATGGGCATGCTGGCCGAGCCGTGCCAGCCCGACCGCGACGTTGTACGGCGAGCCACCCGGGTGGAGGTCGAATCCCAGGAGGGCGCCACCCTCGATGCGCGGCGTGAAGTCGATGAGCGACTCGCCGAGGCTGCCGAGATGCGCCCGCCGTGCGGGCTCAGTCATGGAGCAGCCCATGGTCGGCGGCCCGGCTGCGCAGGAACGCGAGACCCTCGCCGACCAGCTTCTGCGGGTCGCCGACGACGTCGCGCCACATGCACGTCGCGCCCTTCACATCTTCATTCACGTCGGCGAACGATTCCATCGCCACGTGTCCCTCGAACCCGATCTCCTGCAGTCCGCGGAAGACATCGTCCCAGCGGACGTTGCCGGTGCCCGGGATGCCGCGATCCGACTCCGAGAGGTGCACGTAGCGCAGCCGCTTGCCGGTCGCGACGATCGGGTCGTACCAGCCCTTCTCCTCGATGTTCATGTGGTACGTGTCCAGGTGGGCGTACGCGTTGGGCTCGTCGATCCGGTCGAGCATCTCGCACACCTGGGACGCCAGGTTGCACATGTAGCTCTCATACCGGTTGAGGTTCTCGACGCAGATGTACATGTTCTTGTCGGCCGCGTACTGTGCCACTCGCTTCAGGGAGTGAGCCACGGTGTCGAGCTCCTGCTCCGTCGGCGGCTTGCCGGTGAGCGTGCCGAGGTTCGTGTAGATCGCCCCCGTCAGGAGCGGCGAACCCAGGTCGTGCGAGACGTCCAGCGCCCGCTTGAGGAACGCCACGGCGCCCTCAGGGTTGAACGGCATGTGCAGGTCCTTCGGCAGTCCGAGGCCGCAGGTGGCACCCATGCCGTACTTGTCCAGGAGCGCGCGCGTGCCGGGCACGTCCATCTCGTCCGGGTGCAGCAGCGGAATCTCCACGTAATCGAGCCCGGCTTCGGCACCGCCCCGGATCACGGTCTCGGCACCGGCGGACGTCCACTCGGCGGCCCAGATGAACGCGTGCGCCCCGAAGCTCATCATCGAACGATCTCCCTGTGTGGCGGCCCGAGGCGCGATCCCGGCTCCCGTTCAATCCGAGCCGTGCCGCCTCGACGATAGTCGACGCGAAACGGTCGCGCAATCGTTTCGATCAGCGCGACTCCACGGCGTCGCTCTCCGATGCAAGCGCGCGAACGATTCCTTCCGCCACGCGCCGCTTGAGTTCCTCGAGTGATTCGCGGCTGTAAAAGCCAGCGTGCGGCGTCACGACGACATTGGGCAGTGCGAGCAATGGATCGTCCGCGCCGAGCGGCTCCGACTCGACCACGTCGAGCGCCGCGCCGCCCACGTGACCGCTCACGAGCGCCGCAAGGAGCGCCGTTTGGTCCACCAGGCCACCGCGCGATGTGTTGACCAGCAGCACGCCCGAGCGCATCCGGGCGAGTGCCGCTGCGTCGATCATGTGCCGCGTCGCGTCCGATAGCGGCACATGAAGGCTCACCGCGTCGGCCGAGGCAAGCAGCTCGTCGAGCCCAACGAGAGGGATGCCCTCCACGGCAGTGATGAACGGGTCGTGGCCGATGACGCGGAAGCCGACGGCCTGGGCCTTGGTCGCGAGCGCACGGCCGATGCGGCCCATGCCCACGACGCCAAGCAGCAGGCTGCCGGTGCGGCGAATCTCGCCGGTCGCACGGAAGTCCCACATTCCGGCGTGAACCGCGCGATCCAGGCCGACCACGCCCCGAGACAGGGCGAGGAGCAGCGCCAGCGCGTGGTCCGAGACCTCGCTGACGGAGTAGTCGGGGACGGAGACGACACCCACGTGACGCGCGGAAGCGGCACCCACGTCGATGTTGTCCACGCCCGCGCCGTAGCGGCCCACGACACGGCAATCCGGCAGCGCCTCGAACACCGCGGCGGTCACGGGGGCGTACTGGGTGAGCAGCGCAGCGGCGCCTCGCCCGGCCTCGATGACCTGTCCGGGCGTGTGAGCCCGTGCGAGCCGCGTCTCGTAACCGGCCGCGGAGAAGATCGAGCGCTCCAGCTCGATCGAGGGATGGTCGCAATCGGTGATGACGATGAGGCTGCTCACGGTTCTCCTGTCAGATAGTCGGTCAGGTCAGTCAAGCCGTCGAAGACCAGGTCCGGCGCGGGGTCGAAGACACTTCCGGGACGCGTGGAGCCCGACAGCAGCAGGACGGTGGCGGCGCCATTATCGCGGCCGCCCTGGATGTCCGCGACGAGCGAGTCGCCCACCATCGCCGCCTGACCCGGCGTCACGCCAAGCACGTCGAAGGCCCGCAGGAAGATGGCCGCGTTGGGCTTGCCAACGCACTCCGGCTCCACCGGGACGCAGTAGGTCAAGGTCGCCACGATCGCGCCGCTGCCGGGCGACACACCGTCGGACAGGAGCATGAGCGGGTCGAGGTTGGCCACCACCAGGCGAGCCCCGGAGCGCAGCGCACGGATCGCGACGGTGAGCTTGTGGTACGTCAACTCGCGGTCCACGCCCACGACCACGGCCGCCGGGGAGTCGTCGGTGATGCGCATGCCGGCGCGCTCCACGCTCTCACGCATCGGCGCCTCGCCGATGACATACACGGGAGAACCCGGCGGAAGCGTGCGCGCCAGGTGCGAGCTGGCCGCGTCGGCAGCCGTGACGATCCGCTCGGGCGACACGGACACACCCATCGCGGCAAGCTTGTCGCTGCAATCCGCCGGGCGCAGCGTGGAGTTGTTCGTCAGGCATGCGTAGCCGGGGGAACGCCGCTCCAGAGCGTCGATGAAGCGGGCGAGGCCCGGCATGGGGGTGTCGCCCAGGTAGAGGACCCCATCCATGTCAAGGATGAGAGCTCGCTCCCGCACCGGCAGGCCGGTGGCACCGGCCATCACGCCTCCCATGTTCGCCAGCGCGGGTCAAGCAGATCGTGAACGGCGCAGAACTCGCGGTACGCGCCGTCGTAGACCCGCCGCGTGGCGGGGCTCGGATCCCACGTTCGGTCGAGCTGTACGGTGTCCTCGGCCGCGGAGGCGGGGTCCGCATACCAGCCGACGCCGACCCCGCCGAGGATCCCAGCGCCCACGAGCCCGCCCTCGAATTGCGCGAATGTGCGGATCCGGGTGCCCCACGTGTCAGCCCGGATCTGGTTCCACATGTCGCTCAGCGCGCCACCGCCGGTGATGCGCACGGATTCGATACCCTCCGGCGGAACGATCAGCTCCAGCGTGCGCCGAAGTTCGAGGCACAGGCCCTCAAGGACGGCACGGACCATCTCCGGCCGACCGTGCGCGGGGGTCAGGCCGATGAACGAACCGCGCGACGCACTGCTCCCCATCGTGCGCTCTCCGAGCAGGTAGGGGAAGAAGAGGAGACCATTGCTGCCGGGCGGCACACCGTCCGCCAGCGCGGTGAGCACGTCGTAGCGAGAGACGCCTCGATTCTTGGCTTCCTCGCACTCGACCTCGCTGAGTCGATCGGCGATCCAGCGCAGGCACAGGCCACCGGCGTCGGCGATGCCGAAGCGGATCCACCCCTCCCCGGCTGCGCGGAGGTTCATGACTCGTGGATCCGGCTCCGGTGTGCCGCCGAACGCACAGATGATCGAGGCCGTGCCGCTCACGTCGCAGCCGCGGCCTGGTCGCGTGATGCCCGCCGCCAGGAGCTGGCACAACATGTCCCCGGCGCCTCCCGCCACGGGCGTGCCCTCGGCCAGCCCTGTCTGTGCCGCCGCCTCGGCGGTCACGTACCCGATGACCGAGCCAGACGGGGCAATCTCGGGCAGCTTGGCCGCGTCCAGGCCGAGCGCCTCGACCAGGCGTGGCGACCACGTGTCCGTGGCCGCGTCCATGAGGAACGAGCCCGACGCCTCCGTTGGGTCGGTGTGCTTCGTGCCCGTGAGGCGGTAGTTGATGAAGTCCTTGACGATCAGGAAGACCGACGCCTCCGCGTAGATCTCCGGTCGGTTGACGCGGTACCAGGCGGTCTTGAATCCTGCCCATGCGGCAACGGGGTGGTTTCCCGCGACGGCGCACAACTCGGCGATATCCGAGCGCGCTCGGCACTCATCCACCAGGACTGCCGCACGCTTGTCGCTCCAGATCCCGACGCGCTCGTCCAGCACGCGGCCGTCCGCCGCGAGCGGCACGACGCCGTGCATCTGTGCACCCACGCCAACGCCGGCGACGCGCGCTCCCGGGTGGCGGTCCAGCACGGCCCGGATGTTGCGTGCGGTGCCATTCCACCACTCATCGGGCGATTGTTCGGCGTGACCCGGGGCTGGCGTGTGGAGGACCGTCGTCGATCCCGCGATATCCGCGATGTGCCCGCCCCGGTCCATCAGGGCGGCTCGTTGCGTTCCAGTCCCGATGTCGATGGCGAGAACGTATTCTCCCGCTGCGCCGCCGTCGGCCGCGATGACCGCGTCAGTAGCCGATGCCGAGCCGGACGTGCTTAACCGCAAGGTATTCCTCGAGGCCATGGTGCGACAACTCGACGCCCAAGCCGCTCTGCTTCCAACCGGGATATGGGAACGGCACGTCACCGCCGCCGACGTTGTTGATGTTGACCGTGCCGAACTCCAGTCGCTCGGCACTGCGCGTCGCGAACTTCAGGTCCTTGGTGTAGACGAACGCCACCAAGCCGAACTCGAGCGAGTTGGCGCGCTCGATGGCCTCGTCCATGGTCGCCACCCGAAGGATCGGGACCACCGGCCCGAACGTCTCCTGGGTGACCATGCGCATGTCCTCGGTCGCGTGATCCACCACGGTCGGCGGATAGAACCAGCCGTGGGCGAGCCGCTCGTCGTTGGGCCGCGAACCGCCCGCGATGATCTGTCCGCCCTTCGCTCGGGCGTCCTCGACATGCTCTTCGACGCGCTGGAGACCTGATGCCATCGACAGCGGGCCGAGATCCGGCTCCGGTTCGTCGAGCCCAAATCCGAGGCGCATCTTTCCGGCCGCCGTGGCCAGCCTCGCCGCGAACTCGTCGGCGATCGTCTCGTGGACATAGATCCGGTTCACGGAGTTGCACAGTTGGCCTGCGTTCCGGAAGGAGCGCTTGGCGGCGTCCGCGACAGCAATATCGAGGGGAGCATCGGCGGCCACCAGCATTGGCGAGTGGCCTCCCAGCTCGAGCGTCACCCGTTTGACCGTGTCGGCTGCGAGATGGAGGAGCGCTCGCCCGGTTTCCGTGCCGCCCGTGAAGCTGATCTTGCGAACCAGTGGATGCGCGGCAAGGCGCGCGCCAACGGCCTCGCCTCGACCGGCGATCCCGTTGAGAACCCCGGCCGGCAGCCCCGCCTCGAGCGCGCCCTCGATGATCGCGAGCGTGCTGAGTGGTGTCTTGCCGGCGGGCTTGACGACCACGGTACAGCCGGCCGCGAGCGCAGGGCCCACCTTCCACGACATCAACCCCAGCGGATAGTTCCACGTCACGATGCAGGCCACCACGCCCACGGGCTGCTTGATGACGAAGCTGCGCAGGTTCGGGGAGTCCGTGGGCATGATCTCGCCGTAGGCACGCACTGCCTCGGCCGCGTACCAGCGGAACGCCTTCGCGGCGGCACGCACCTCGCCTTTCGACTCGGAGCGTGGCTTGCCCTGCTCGAGCGTGAGAAGGCGGCTGAGCTCGTCCTCGTGAGCGAGAAGCCAATCGGCCATCGCCTCGAGATGGCGTGCTCGGCGCTCCGCCGGGAGCGCCGACCAGGCGGGGAACGCGCGCTGCGCCGCCTCGACCGCGGCGTCGACCGCGGCGTCATCGGCGATCTGTGCGCTCCCCACCACGGATCCGTCGGCGGGATTGAAGACCTGGAACGAGCCGGCGCCGTCAAGGAGGACACCGTCGATCACGAGCCGGCCGTTGCCCTGCAGGGCCTGGATCTGGGGCATGGAGACGATTCCTTCGGATAGTACGGTGGTTGAGGCGATTACTTGACGATGAGAATGCGGGCGCGATCAATCGTCAGGCCGACCGCCAGGATCACGATCCCCCCGTAGACGATCTGCTCATAGGCGGCATCGATGCCGATGACGGCCATGCCGACGCGCAGCACCATGATGATGAGAGCACCTACGATCGTACGGTTGAGCCCGCCCACGCCGCCCGTGATCGCTGTTCCGCCGACGACGACGGCGGCAACGGTGGGGAGCTGCAGGCTGTCGGCGAGGCTCGGCGCGCCGCTGTTCATGCGCGCCACGAGCATGAGCGCCGCGAGCCCGGAGCCGAAGCCGGACAGGGCGAAGATGAGGGTCTTCGCGCGCACGGTCCGGATCCCGGACATTACCGCTGCGGGCTCTGCGAGCCCGATCGCCTCCACGTAGCGGCCCATCGGCAGCAGGCGCATCGCGGCCATCACGAGCCCGACGAACACGAGAGCCACCGCGGCCGAATTCGGGATCGGACCGGTGCGATCCGCCATCCAGCCGATGAGGTCGTAGTGCTCGCGCACGGGGATCGTCGTGCCGGCGGAGAGGGCGAGCGCGAATCCCGACCAGATCCCCAAGGTGCCGAGCGTGATGATGAAGGACGGCACCTGGGCCTTGGCGTGCACGAAACCGGTGAGGGCCCCCGCCAGCGTGGTGAAGGTCAGCACGCCCAGGATGGCGAAGATGCCGTTGGTCGGCAGCCACAGCCCGATGAGAATCGAGGCCAGTGAGGCCATCGCCGCGAGCGCAAGGTCGATGCCGCCGAGCATGATCACCAGCGTCTGACCGACGCACAGGACAAGAAGGATCGACGTCTGCTCGGCGAGGACCTGCGCACTCGCCACGCTGGCGAAGCTCGGCTTCGCCACGGTGAGACCGACGAGAAGCGCCAGCAGCACGACCACGGGCATGAACCCGGTGACCGATTCCTTGCTCACGTGCCAGCGAGACGTTGCGGTTGTGGGGCCCGAGGGCGAAGCCGGGGCCGCGGCGTTCGTCGGACCGCCCGGTGTCGTTGGAGTCATGCCGCTCATCTCGCTACACCATGCGCTCGACGATCGTGACCTGCGAGGGCTTGCCGCCGGGGGGGGCCGCGTGCCGCGCCGAGATCCGCCCGTCCTTCATGACCACGATGTTGTGGCTCAGCCCGATCGTCTCCTCCAGTGTGTCCGCCAGGAGCACGATCGCGATCCCCTGGGACGCGAGCGACCGCACCAGGTCGTAAACCTCCGCTTTGGCGCCGACGTCCAGGCCCCGTGTCGGGTGGTCGAGGATCAGCACCTTGAGGCCCTCGGAAATGAGCCACTTGCTGAGCGCGACCTTCTGCTGGTTGCCGCCCGAGAGGTTGCGAGCGGGCGTCCCGATGCTGGGCGTCTTGATCCCAAGTCGTTTGATCCACTCGCGGACCAATGACTCTTCCTTGGGTCGACTCACGACGGGCCCGTCCTGGACCACCCGCAGGTGGGCGAGCGTGATGTTCCTGTCCACCCGCATCCCCATCACAAGGCCCTCAACACGGCGCTCGGCGGGCACGTTGCCGATTCCGCGGGCTGCCGCGTCCGCGGGCATCCCGAAGCGCGCCACCTTGCCGTCCACGGCGATCTGGCCACTGCCCTGCTCGAGGGCGCCGAACAGGGTCCGGCAGACTGCCTCGCATCCCGATCCCTGGACGCCGGTCAGTCCGAGAACCTCGCCGCCGTGCACCGTGAAGCTCACGTCTTCGTATCGGCCGGGCAGGGTCAGATCCTTGACCTCGAGACGCGTCGTCGCCTCGTCGTACGGGACCTGCTGGTCCACCCGGTAGTAGTCGCCGCTGAGCGCCCGGCCCACCATGAGCGAGTAGAGCTCGGTCGAGTCGCAGGTCTTCGGGTCGCGCTCGGCGACCACCCGGCCGTTGCGCATGATGTAGACCCGGTCGGAGACCTGGAGCACCTCGTCGAGCCGGTGCGACACGAAGATGACCGACGCGATCTCGCGCAACCGCCGCACCTCGCCAAAGAGGATGGCGATCTCTTCTTTCTCGAGCACGGACGTCGGCTCGTCGAGCAGGATGATCGGCGCCTCCTGGGTGCGTTCCTCGATGGCCAGCACCTTGGCGAGCTCGACCATCTGGCGCTCCGAGAACGAGAGCGTCTCAGTATTCGAGCGCGGATCGATCCTCGAGCCGATCTTGTCGAGCTGCACCTGCGCGTGTCGGTACAGGTCCTTCCACCGGTAGACGCCATGCCTGACGCTGCCGCGCTCGACGCCCAGCAGGATGTTCTCGGCCACGCTGATGTTGGGGATCAGCGACTGCTCCTGGAACACCATGCCGATGCCGGCGTCCATGGCCTGCGTGATCGTCCGGTACGCGACGCGCTTGCCGCGCAACGTCACCGTCCCGGAGTCGGGGGCATAGAGCCCGGCCAACACCTTCAGGACGGTGGACTTGCCGGCGCCGTTCTCACCGATGAGGCCGACGACCTCGTGGGGGCGAACCTCGAGCGACACGTGGTCCAGCGCATGGACGCCGGGGAAACTCTTGTCAAGATCCTTGATGACGAGAATCGGTTCGCTCATTTGATCATCCGTAATCGGCTGCGCAGCGGCCAGGTCGTCACGGTGACAGCACCGACGATGATGGCGCCCTGGACTGCCTTCTGGAGGTATGGATCCACGCCGGCGAGGACCATGCCGTTGTTGATCACGTTGACGATCAGGACGCCGACCACAGTCTGGAGCACGCCGCCTCGGCCACCGGTGAGGAGCGTGCCGCCGATGACGACGGCCGTCACGGCCGCAAACAGCGTGTTGGCGCCGAGCCTCGCGTCGCCGATGCCCAGGCGCGCACTCACCATGACCGCCGAGAGGCCCACGAGCGTTCCGGACAGCATGAAGATGAGAACCTTGTAGCGGTTGACGTTGATGCCCGACTGGATGGCGAGCTCCTCGTTCCCGCCGATCACATAGGCGTATCGCCCGACTCGGGTGTAGCGCTGGATCACATAGCCCACGATCACGACGCCAACGGCGATCCAGATGATCGGGGAGAAGGTGAACCAGCGGACCAGCTCCCAGTCGCGGAGCCATTGGTCGTGGATGTTCGGCACGCGGCCGCCGAAGAAGACCGTGGCGACCCCGAGACCCACGGACCACGTGCCCAGGGTGGCCATGAAGGAGGGCACCTTCACGCGGGTGATGATCAGCCCGTTGGCAAGCCCGAACAGGGTGCCGACGAGGATGGCGAGGATCACGCCGATCAACCCGAGGTTGTTCCCGTTGTGATCGTTTGCCACCAGGAGCGCAACGGACACCGAACTGGCGGCGATCACGCCTTCCACCGAGAGATCGATGCCACCGATGAGGATGACGAAGGTCAGCCCGACTGCAACCGTCATCAGGATCGCGCTGGCATCGATGATGTTGCGGAAGTTGTCGATAGTGAGAAACGTGCTGTTGATGAGCGTGAAGAGCGCGCACAGCGCGATCAACGCGATCGTAGGAGCGTACGGTCCGATTCGACCGAGCTTGAAGCGCGCCGGTCCCCGTGGCCGGCCCCCCAACGAGGGAGGGTCGGCCACCTGGGACGAAGGAGGCCCAGCCGTGCCGGGTGCATAAGCCTGTTGACTATCCGTCACTGCTGGGCCTCACGACTCAATCGGCTGGAAGCCGGACGCTACGGACCGTACTTGATTGGTCCCTGGTCGCGCGCCCAGGGATCTGCCCAGTCGGCCGCGTATTTGGCGGGGTCGGCGGGAGCCTGGAACTCCGCCACGTTGTCCTTGGTGATGAGGGTGGTCTTGCCGTAGAACTCGCGCTTGTCCTTGCTGAGCGAGGCAACGGTCAGCTTTCCGGTGAGGACCTGGACACCCATCGCGAAGGGCGCAGAGCCCTGCCAATACGCATCGGACGCCACGGTGGCGCTCATCTCGCCCTTGGCAACGGCGGCAAGTCCGTCAGGAGTGGCATCCACGCCGACCACTGGCACCTTGCCGGCGAGACCGGCGGAGCGGAGCGCCTCGAGGGCGCCGAGCGCCATGTCGTCGTTGGCCGCCCAGACGCCGTTGATCTGGTTCGGGAACTTGGTCAGCCACGTCTGCATCATGGTGAACGCAGTCTTGCGGTCCCAGTTGGCGGTCTGCTGGTCGAGCATCTTGACGGAGCTATTGGCGGCCAGCGCAGCCTGGAGGCCTGCGAAGCGCTGCTTCGAGGGGACGTTGTCGAGAATCCCCTGGATCGCGACGATGTTGCCCTTGCCGCCCATGGCCTTGAACAGTTCTTCGGAGATCGCCTTGCCGGCCGGGACGCCGTCGAACGAGATGTGGGCGATCCAGTGGTCGTAGCCGTCCCACGGGTGAAGATCGTCCGGCTTGTTCCACTGCGTGATGATGTAGGCGCCCGCCTGCTGGGCCGACTTCACGAGTGCCTCTGCGTCAGCCGAGGCGTTCGGGTCGACGTTGAGGATGGTGCACTTGGGGTTGCCGGCCGCGAGCAGCGTAGCGGCCGAGGAGACCTGCTTCTGGGAGTCGCCCTCGTTCGCGAGGACCTTGTACTGGGCGCCGATCGACTTCGCATATGCCTGGCCGCCCGCGTCCCAGATGGCGTGGTACGGGTTCGACAGCGAGCGGATCATGTTCACGAGCGTGATGTCCGCCGGGGCGCACGAGGCCACGCCGGCTGCCGCCGAGGCGGCTGCCGACGAAGCGGCTGCCGACGGAGCGGCGACCGACGGAGAGACTGCCGACGGAGCGGCTGCCGACGGAGCGGCTGCCGACGGAGCGGTCGTGGCGGCGCCGCTGCATGCCGCGGCGAGGAGGACCGTGCTCACGAGCAGCCCCCCGTAGCGGAGGCTGCGCCCCCAGCGCGATTCGGTGTTCGAACCAATCATTCCTGTGACCTCATAGCTATGCGGCCCCGGACGCAACGCATCGCGAGGCAATGTCCCCCCCAGCCGACGTGCTGGACGTTCTCTGGATCGGCGCCGATTTGTTCCTCCTCCTCCTCCTCCTGCTCGTCCGCCACGATGACGGGTTGGGACGGCTCGCCCGGCTGCTTGGGCCGGCAAGCGTCCGCGGCCGAAACTTCACTGAAGGCCGACATGCCTCGGGAAACGACAGCATCTTCGCGTCAGCGTGTCGACCATCGTTGTGGTGTCCTTCCTCCCATTGTTAGGGCCATCCGGCCCGTCCGGGTGCTAGCCCTGGCGCTCGAGTGCTCCGGTGCGTACGCGGAGCGCGAACCCATCCTGCTCAATGGAGGCGTAGTCGTGTCCTGCGTCTCCGAAATACGCGGCGAAGAAGATCAGATCCTCATCACCGTCGTTGACGGTGCGGTGCGCCCAGCCCGGCGGCACGTACACCGCGGTCCCTGCTGCCAGTTCCTGTCGCACGAACTGCCCGTCGCGCGATTGCATGACCATCCATCCGTGGCCGGCGAGTCCGAGGTATACCTCGGCCGTGTCTCGCACGTGGTGGTGGCCCTTTGTCATGAAATACTCATCACCGATTCGTCCCGGATGAATCACGGTCGTGAGAAACACCAGGTGCCCTTCCTCATGAGGCACGGGCGCCTCATAGGAGCGGTAGATCTCCGGGTCCTCTCCGCGCCCCAGCATCTCGCGGACGGTTCCACGGTCCAGGTAGTGGTCGGGCATGTCGCTGAGGTGCCGCCGACTCGCCGGACGCTCCGGGACCAGTGCGCCGGTCGCATGGTGGATGGCCATGCCGAAGGGAACCACGGCGCTGCTCATTGGGACGTGAACGCGATTTCGAACCGGGCGCGGTCGCCCCGGTAAACCGCCAGGTCGTATTCGATGGCAACCCCGTCCGCGGTCCGGCTGAGGCTCGAGATTCTCAGGGCGGGCGACCCGGGCTTGACACCGAGGCGGTCCGCGTCGCCGCGCGGCATCGGAACCGCCTCGAACGTGCGATTCCATGACGTCGGGCGGATCCCGTACCGCTCCTCGAGTGTCGCGTACAACGAGCGGTCCTGCATGTCGATCGTCTCGAACCCGGGCACCAGCCGGTGCGGCAGAGACGTTCGCTCGACCTGAATGGGCAGCCCATCCAGGGTGCGGACCCGGTCAAATTGCACCACCGCCTCGCCTATTGCGAGGTCCAGCTGCTTGGCAAGGAGGGGAGTTGCCTTGGCCATGCCGAGTGCAATCACGTTGCTTCCAACTGTATAGCCCTGCGCCGTCATCGAGGCGTGGAAACCCACGGGCTGCTGCACGAATGTGGCGTTCACCTTGCGTTGAGTGATGAATGTTCCCTTTCCCTTGACTCGCAACACGAGCCCCTCCCCGTCCAGGTCGTGCAGCGCCTGCCGCACCACCGTACGGCTCACGCCGTAGGCGCGACAGATCTCGCTCTCAGAAGGAAGCCGACCGCCTGGCACCCATTCGCTGTCCATCCGCCCCAGCAGGATGTCACGCAGCTGCCGGTAGTACGGCACCGCAAGTCGACGGTCGATGTGGCTCCTGGAACCTGGCTGCGCCGTCTGACCTGTCATTACAACATCCTATGCCGACAGACCACCAAGATGTCAATCCCCAATCTTGCCCCGGATCCCGTCCCCGTCCGAGCTGTACGAGGTTACGGTTGGGAGCCCTGGACGATCACCGCCTTGAGACAGGCCTTGTCCTCGGCAACCGCATGGAGTGCCTCCCCGAAGTCGTCGAGCCCGTATCGCCGGTTGACGATCCCCTCGGTCCGCACGCGTCCTGAGCGCAGCACCGCCAGCGACCGGTCGAAGCAGTGAGTCTGCGCGAACGAGCCCTTGATCGTCAGTTCGCGGCGGAAGATCTCGTACGGGCTGAAGGGGACCCGGGCCTCCTCTGGAGCCATCCCGTAGATCATGACTGTGCCCCCGTCCCGCACCAGGGACGTGGATCGCTCCTCGAGGGCAGGCGACCCCGCGGCCTCGATGACCACGTCATAGCCGTCAGGGGCCAGGTCGCGCAGATGCTGGACGGCGTCGCCGAGAGACGAGCGGTCGATCTGCACGGTCCGATCGATCCCGTACGACCGGGCAAGCTCGAGCTTGAACGCCGTGGGGGCGGCCACCGTCACGCGTGCCGCGCCGCCGTGCATGACGAGCTGCGCGAGGACCAGGCCGGTGGGTCCGGCGCCGAACAACAGCACATCCGAACCGGGCTGCAGGCCAAGGACGTCCATGCCATGGACGGCGCAGGCGGTGGGCTCGGTCATCACAGCCACCTCCGGCGCCAGGTCGTCGGCCGGGAAGCACTTCTCGCCCGGGACGACGACGAACTCCGCGAAGCCGCCCGGCCCGTTGCAGCCGCGCGAGTAGAAGTTCTGGCAGAACAGGGGCATGTTCCGTTTGCAGTAGTAGCACCGCCCGCACAACTGGGTGTTGTCCGCGACGACCTGCTGTCCGATGGTGAGGCCTTCGACGCCATCGCCGATCTTGTCCACCACGCCCACGATCTCGTGTCCAGGCGTGAGGGGATACGCCGTCATGAAGCCGCCGTCGTAGATGTGCAGGTCCGTCCCGCAAACGCCGGTGATCGTATTGCGGAGCCGCACGTACCCTGGGCCGGGCTCCGGCGTGAAGACCTCGCGGATCTCGAACGCGAGCGGCTTTTCGTAGACGACGGCCTTCATGATGATGCGCCTCCATCGGGTCGGATGATGGCCTTCAGCACGGATTGCTCCTCGACCGCGCGGAACGCGGCCTGCCAGTCGGAGAGGGCAAACTCGGTGACCAGCGACGCGGCCGCATCGGCGTGACGGGCCAGCATGCCAATCGCAGGGTCCCATGCGGTGTAGTTGGAGCTCATGCTGAACGCGATGTCGAGCGCCCGGGTGACCGCGAGGTCCCAGGGAAACGGAATGTCAGGCCTGCCTCCCATTCCCACGGCAAGCAGGCGTCCCCGGCGACGCAGGATCTCGACCCCGAGCGCCAGCGCGACCGCCGCGCCCGACGCGTCGATCACCAGGTCGGCACCCCTGCTTTCGGTGGCATCGGCGGTCCAGGCCCGGGCGGCCTCGGGATCGCCTGCGGTGTCGAAGCCGAGGCGGCCCGCAGCGTCAAGCCGGCTCTTGTCGGCGTCGCGACCGACGATGAGCACCGGGCCGGCGCCGGTGGCACGGGCTGCGAGCGCGGCGAGGATGCCCACAGGGCCGGGGCCCATGATCACCACGGCGTCGCCCGGACGGACAGGAGCCCGCTCCATCGCCGACAGGACAATCGCCATGGGCTCTGCAAGCGCGGCGACGCGGTCCGGCACGGAATCGGGAACGCGGTGCAACAGCATGGCCGGCACGGCCACGTGGCTGGCGAAGGCGCCGTCGATGCCCCAGCCGGGAGATCGCTTGGCGGCGCACAACTGAATGTGCCCGCGCCGGCAGAGGTAGCACTCTCCGCAGGCAAGCGAGTGTGGCTCGCAGACAACGCGGCGCCCCATCCACGCCGGGTCCACGCCCTCACCGAGCGCCTCCACGGTGCCCGTGAATTCATGACCGAGGATCACCGGCGGCCAGTACGGAAAGGTGTCGTGCAGGATGTGGAGATCCGTGCCACAGATGCCGCCATATGCCACGCGCACCCGGACCCATTTGGGCAAGGGTTCGGGCCGTGGCACGTCGCGCAACTCGAGGTTACCCGGCCCCCGGGCTGTCTTGACCAGCGCCTTCACGCACGACCTCCACAATCCACGAGGTACTTGACCCCCTTGCCCTCGCGCAGGCGCCGGAGGGCGGCGGGGGCCTCGTCCAGCGTCACGATCCCCGTGACGAGCGGCCGGACATCAGGGTCACCGGCCGCGAGCATGCCCAGTGCTGCGTCGATGTCGTCAGGGCTGTAGACACGATTGCCATGGATCGACAGCTCGCGGAAGAGCACCGCCTGCAGGTCGAGAGGCGTGGGATGGCCATAGGTCCCCACGAGCATGATCTCGCCGCGCGGGCGCACAAGGCGGGTCAGGAGCGCCGCCACGGGCGCGGCGGCGGCGGCGTCGAACACGACATCTGCAAGCCGGCCCTCGGTGCGGACGTCGAGGTCAGCTGCGGGGTCATGCGGGTCGAGCAAGATGAACCCGAGCTGTTCGGCAAGCTGGCGCCGGCCGGGGGCGGGTTCCATCAGCATGACGTGCGCAGCGCCGGCACGACGCGCCACCAGCGCGATGAGCAGGCCCACGGGCCCGGCGCCGGCAACCACCACGTGCGACCCCACCCGCACCGACGAACGGCGCACCGCGTGTGTGGCCACCGCGAGCGGCTCGGCCAGCGCTGCAAGGTCCAGCGGGACCCCGTCCGGGACGACGTGAAGACGCGTGGCGTCGGCGACCATGCGGCCCGCAAGGCCTCCATCGCAATCGATGCCGACCAGCCGCAGGTTGGAGCACACGTGTCCGAACCCGAAGCGACACGCAACGCAGCGGCCGCACGCGATGAGCGGATCGAGGAGCAGCGGCCGACCGGCGTGCTCGCCGCCTCGTGCGACACCAACGACCTCGTGTCCGAGGACCAGCGGGAAGCGGGCGCGGGGATGAATGCCCTGGGTGATGTGCAGGTCGGTGCCGCAGATACCCACGTAGGCCACGTCAAGGAGCACCTGGCCCGTGCCTGGCACGGGATCGGGACGCTCTTCGAGGGCGAACGTGTCGGCGCCGGTGAGAACGAGTGCTTGCATCAGATCTGTAATGACAGGATGATAGGCTCACATCATGCGGCAGGACCTGCCGGTTCGCAAGCCCGTTTGCGGCTCGCCGGCCACCCGGACCACAGCACGAGGGACGCGCACATGACACCCAGCGAGCGGCTGTACCGGTTCGGGGTCGTCCCCGTCATCAGGATCCCCGAGGCGCACCACGCGCTCCCCCTCGCGGAGGCGCTCCTCGAGGGCGGCCTCGCGTGCGCCGAGATCACGTTCCGGAGCGCCGCGGCGGCCGAGGCGCTGCCACTCATCCGCGCCGCCTTCCCGGACCTGTACCTCGGAGCCGGCACCGTCCTCACGGTCGAGCAGGCCGACACCGCGATCGACGCTGGCGCCGAGTTCATCGTGGCGCCAGGGACGAACCACGCGGTCGTCGACCACGTCCTCGGTCGTGGCGTGCCCATGCTCCCGGGCGTCTGCACGCCGAGCGAGATCGAGGCGGTCCTCGCGAAGGGCATCGACCTCGTGAAGTTCTTCCCGGCCGAGCAGTTCGGCGGGATCAACACGATCCGGGCATTCGCCGGCCCGTACGCGGGCGTCCGCTACGTGCCGACCGGCGGCGTGACGGCTGCAAACCTGGGCGCGTATCTCGCGATCCCACAGGTGGTCGCCTGCGGCGGCACGTGGATGGTGAAGGCCGACCTGCTCGAGGCGGGCGACTGGGCTGCGGTGACGCGGCTCGCGCGCGAGGCCGTCGAGATCGTCGCAGCTGCCCGGGCGGCGGCCGGCGCGCATTCCTGACGCGAAGGAGATCGCCACGATGACCACCCTCGAGATCCGACCAGCCGACGCGTGCCGCTGGGACCTGGTGGCGCTCGGCGAAGTCATGCTCCGCCTCGACCCGGGCGAGGAACGGATCGCCGCGACCCGCACGTTCCGCGCCTGGGAGGGGGGCGGCGAGTACAACGTGGCGCGCGGCCTCGCGCGCTGCTTCGGGCTGCGGACAGCGGTCGTGACTGCGTTCGCCGATAACCCCGTCGGGCGGCTCGTGGAGGACCTCATCCGGCAGGGCGGCGTGGATCAGTCCCACGTCCGCTGGATTCCGTACGACGGCGTCGGCAGGAGCGTGCGGAACGGGCTCAACTTCACGGAGCGCGGGTTCGGCGTGCGGGCGGCGTTGGGCTGCTCGGACCGGGGGCACACGGCGGCGGCGCAGCTGCGCTCCGGCGACGTCGACTGGGACGTGATCTTCGGCGCCGAGGGGGCGCGCTGGTTCCACTGCGGCGGAATCTTCGCCGCGCTGTCGGAGACGACGCCGCTGGTTGCGCGCGAGGCGATGGAGGCCGCGCACCGGCACGGCACGGTCGTGAGCTACGACCTCAACTACCGCGCCTCGCTCTGGAAGTCGATCGGCGGGCAGGCCCGCGCGCGCGAGGTGAACCGCGAGCTCGCCCCGTTCGTCGACGTCATGCTCGGCAACGAGGAGGACTTCACGGCCGCGCTCGGGTTCGAGGTCGAGGGTCTCGACCCGAACCTGGCGTCCCTGGACCCGGCCAATTTCGGCCGGATGATCGAGCGCGCGGTGGCCGCCTACCCGAACCTGGCCGTCGTCGCCACGACGCTGCGCAACGCGAAGACCGCCACGCGCAACGACTGGGGAGCAGTGTGCTGGTACGACGGCATGCTGTATCGCGCGCCGCTCCGCTCCGACCTCGAGATCCTCGATCGCGTGGGCGGCGGTGACTCGTTCGCGTCGGGCCTGGTGTATGGCTTCCTGGCCGGGCGAGGTCCCCAGGCCGCAGTCGAGTACGGGGCCGCACACGGCGCGCTCGCGATGACCACGCCGGGCGACACGTCGATGGCCACGCTCGCCGAAGTCGAGCAGGTCATGCGGGGCGGGGGCGCACGCGTCGCGCGCTGACCGTTCCCTCCGGTCCGCCAGGGCCCGGTCTCGCGGGGGGACTCAGTGTCGCGGCGGCCCAACGGCGCCTTCCCGCGGGCCCTTCAGGAAGAGGCACGCAGAGCCGATCGGGCGGAATCCCGCGGCGAGCACCGCCGGGAGCGAAGGCCGCCTGGCCGCCATGAAGGCCGCCACCGTGCGACGTTCCTGTTCTCGTTCGTCACCTCCGAGGGCCCGTTCTGGGCTAAACTCGCGGCGTCCGGGACGATGGCCATGTTGCCGGTCGTGCTCATCGGCTGGGGCGCCCAGCGCCAACTCGTCCGCGGCATCTCGATGGGCGCGGTCAAGCAGGGCGAGGGTCCGGATCGCCCCTTCAGGAAAGGAGCGGCGCGGTGCGCGCAGTCGTGTTCCCGAGGGTCGGCAGCGTCGAGATCCGCGACGTCCCTGAGCCGGAGCCCCGCCCGGGCTGGCTCGTGGTCGAGGTGGGTGCGTGCGGGATCTGCGGCACGGACGTGCACATCCTCGCGGGCGAGTTCCCGCTCGCCACGTACCCGTGCATCCCGGGGCACGAGTTCGCCGGTACGGTCGTGGCCATCGGCGACGGAGTCGAGGGGTTCACGCCCGGCGACCGGGTGGGGGTCATGCCGTCCGTCTTTTGCGGCTCGTGTCGCTTCTGCCGAAACGGACGGGCGAACCTGTGCGAACGGGCCGGCGGGTTCGGGACGTCATTGCCGGGCGGGTTCGCCGAACGGGTCGCCGTCCTTCCGACGCACGCCTACCACATCCCGGACCACCTCTCGTTCGCCGAGGCGGCGATGATCGAGCCGCTCGCCTGCGTCGTCCACGGCTTCCACCGGCTGGCGCCCCGGGCCGGGCAGAGCTACCTCATCTACGGCGCCGGGACGATGGGCCTGATGCTGGCCCAGTACGCGCGGTTCGCCGGTGGACGGACGGTGGCCCTGATCGATACGAACCCGGCCAAACTGGAGCGGGCGCGCGAGTTCGAGTTCGAGGTCCTCGGGGCCTCTCTCGACGATGTCCGCGCCGTCGCGCCGCTCGGGTTCGACAACGTCATCGAGGCGACCGGGGTGACCAGGGTCGCCGGAGCCGCGTTCGATGCGGTCATTCGAGGCGGGCGGCTGCTTCTCTTCGGGGTGTATCCGCCCCACGAGAAGGCGGCCTACGAGGCGTTCCGGATCTTCAACAGCGAGATCGACGTGATCGGCTCGATGGCGGTCTTCGACAGCTACGAACCGGCCCTCGAGGCGATGGCAGCCGGCGCGATCGACGCAAAGCGAATGGCCACCCATTCCTTCCCGATCGAGGGATTCCCCGAGGCGCTGGAGTTCCTTCGTCGCGGTGAGGGGCTCAAAGTCCAGATCGTTCCCTCGCTCTGAACACCGGCGACCGCGTCCCTCGTCCGGCCCCCGGAACCTGACAGCTTAGGAGTCAGCCTGCGATGCACCCGACGACGATGAAAGCGGCCGTCCTCCATGCCGCTCACGACCTGCGTATCGAGAACGTGCCGGTCCCGGAGCTGGGTCCGGAGGATGCCCTGGTCCGCGTTCGAGCCTGCGGGATCTGCGCGTCGGATGTCCACTACTACGTCCATGGCCGGATCGGGAAATACGTCGTCGAGGAGCCGATGATCGTCGGCCACGAGCTGGCCGGCGATGTGGTCGCGGTCGGGCCTGAGGTACGCCACCTGGCGGTCGGGACGCGCGTCGCGGTCGAGCCCGGCGTGACCTGTGGACGCTGCGCGATGTGCAGGTCCGGCCGCTATAACCTCTGTCCCGACGTCGTCTTCTATGCCACCCCGCCGGTCCAGGGCGGGATGTCCGAGTACGCCAGGATCCGCGCGGACTTCGCCCATCCGATCCCCGACCAGGTGAGCTACGAGCAGGGCGCCCTGTGCGAGCCGATCTCGGTCGGCGTCCACTGCAGCAACCTCACCGGCGTTCGGCCGGGCGACACGGTCGTCGTCCTCGGCGCGGGACCGATCGGGCTGACGGCGATCGTCGCCGCGCGTCAGCGCGGCGCCGGCCAGGTCATCGTGAGCGACGTCTATCCGCGCCGCCTGGAGGTCGCGCGGCAACTCGGCGCGATCGCCGTCGACGTCCGGACGGATGACCTCGCCCGGGTCGTGATGGATCTCACGGGTGACCGCGGCGCCGACGAGCTGTTCGACACGTCCGGCGTCCGGTCGGTCATCGAAGCAGCCCCGGACCTCATGCGCAAGGGCGGCGCGATCGCAATCGTCGGTCTCCCCGCGGACGACAGCGTCACGTACCACATGCTCAACGTCGTGGACAAGGAACTGTCGATCCACGGCGTGTTCCGGTACGCCAATACCTACCCGGCCGCCGTGGCGCTGGTGGCGTCCGGCCAGTACCCGGTCGAAGCGGTGATCAGCGATCGCATCCCACTCGACCAGGCAGTCATGGCGTTCGACAAGGCGCTCAACGAGAAGGACAGGGCGATCAAGGTCATCGTGACGCCCTGATCCGCAACCAGCGTCCACCGGAGGAACACGTTCCATGCGCGCCTTCACGATCACGGCGCCCAACCAGGGCGAGGTCCGCGAGATTCCGATGCCCGTCCCGGGCCCGGGAGAGGCCGTCCTGAAGGTCGCCTACTGCGGCATCTGCGGCACCGATTACCACATCTACCAGGGCGACTTCCTGTCCCCGTACCCACTTGTCAACGGCCACGAGTTCAGCGGCGTCATCTCGGCCCTCGGGGAAAGAGTCGACGGCTGGCAGGAGGGCGACCGGGTCGCCGTGGATCCGACCCTCTACTGCGGCCACTGCTACCACTGCCTTCGCCGACAGGCGAACCACTGTGACCACTGGGGTGCCATCGGCGACACGACGACCGGCGCGTTCGCCGAATACGTCCGGGTCCCAATCCGGAACCTGTTCCGGGTCGAGGACCACGAGACGCTCGAGGAGGCCGCCTTCACCGAGCCACTCGCCTGCGTGATCTGGGGCGTCGAGCGGCTCCGGGTCGTGCCCGGGAATCGCGTCCTGCTTTTCGGTGCCGGTCCGATCGGCGACCTGCTGACCCAGATGCTCGACATGAGCTGCACGGCCGACGTCACAGTCGTCGACCTCATGGACGAGAAGCTGCGGGTCGTCCGCGAGTTGGGGGCCACCGCGACGTTCATCAACGGCCCCGATCTCAAGGCCCAGCTGATGGACCGAACCAGGGGCCGCGGCTACGACATCGTCCTCGACTGCACCGGCGTCGCGACGGTCATCGAGGGGATGTTCGAGTACGCGGCGCCCAATGCCAAGATCATGTTCTTCGGGGTCGCGTCGCCGAAGGCCCGGATCAGCATCAGCCCATTCGATGTCTACCATCAGGACTGGGAGATCCTGGGCTCGATGGCGATCAACTACACGTTCCAACAGGCACGCGACCTGCTGGCCGCAGGGCGGATCAAGGTCAAGCCGCTGCTGACCCACGTCGCCGGACTCGAGGAGGTCGCCGACATCCTCGGCCGCCCGAAGACGGCCACTGAGCTGAAGACACTCGTCCGACCGAACGTCGACTGATCGTTCTCGCCTGACGGGGGGTCGTCGGCAGGATGAGATGACCGAACCGCGCTTGATTCTCGCGCCTCAGCCGGAGACCGACTCGGGCTGACTCGCGTCGCCCATGAGGGCGGGGGTTTCGGTAGCGGGGGGTTTCGGTAATGGCACGGATCCCGTCCCCGGCTCCGTCGGCGTCGAGCTCCGGACGAGCGTGGATGGTAGCATTACGGTCCGGTGCGTCAGGAGTCGCTGAGCGCACCTGAGAGGAACCTCCGCGCTCCCGGACAGCCAGGTGCAGACCGCACGATAGGGTTCGTGCCAACGCCCGGCGACACCTCGCGACCCGTCTGGTCGTGCCCGACGAGCCGGTCGGTCGGTCGGGACGAACGATGGACGGCAGCCGGACGGCGGCTGCTGGATCGTAGCAGGAGGATACGCATGCGCGGAGTCGTACTGCCAGGGGGTTCGCGCGTCGAGCTGCGCCAGTTCCCCGACCCGCAGCCGGGCATCGGCCAGGTCGTCGTGCGGATGAAGGCATCCTCTATCTGCGGCAGCGACGTCCGGGCGATCTATCGGGAGCACCTGGGCAAGGGTGCCGAAGGGTACGTCGACGGGACGATCGGCGGCCACGAGCCGTGCGGCCAGGTCGAGGAGATCGGACCCGGGGTCACCAGCGTGAAGCCCGGAGACCGCGTAGCGATCTACCATATCGTCGGCTGCGGACACTGTCGCGACTGCCGGGGCGGCTTCATGATCAGCTGCAGTTCCCCGCGGCGAGCCGCGTACGGCTGGCAGCGGAACGGTGGGCACGCCGACTTCCTGCTCGCCGAGGAGCGGACGCTCCTGCCGCTCCCCGACCAGCTCAGCTACGTTGACGGCGCGCTCGTCGCGTGCGGCTTCGGCACCGCCTGGCAGGGGATCCTCCGCTCGGGCGTCTCGGGCCGTGACCGCGTCCTGGTGACCGGCCTCGGCCCGGTCGGGCTCGCGACGCTCATGCTCGCGGTCGCGTCGGGCGCCGAGGTCTACGGAGTCGACATCAATCCTGCTCGGCGTGCCTTTGCCAAGGAGCTCGGGGCGACCGAGGTCTTCGGTCCGGAGGAGGCGGCCGACAAGGTCCGCCAGCTCACCGGGGGCAAGGGAGTCGAGGTCGCGATCGACTGCTCGGCCGCGACGAGCGCCCGCATCTTGTGCCTCGGATCCGCCCGCCAGTGGGGCCGCGTCATCTTCATCGGGGAGGGCGGCGAGGTGGAATTCGCGCCGAGCCCAACCCTGATCCACCACCAGCTCAGCCTGAAGGGTTCGTGGGTGACGGGACTCGGCGAGATGGAGGACCTGCTCGAATTCCTCGTCCGCAGGGAGATCCACCCGGAGCGGACGGTGACCCAAAGGTACACGTTGGAGGAGACGGGCGAGGCCTACCGGGTCTTCGGCGCCGGGGAGACCGCCGGCAAGGTCGTCGTCATCCCCTGAGCCCGGAGCGTCGCCGCGCCCTGGGCTACCGCTGGGCCACCGTCGTGGCCGACCACGGGCTCATCATCATCGCGTTCGCGAGGGCCGTCCCTCCACGGACGACGCCTCTCAGAGAATCGGAGCGCGTCGGCGCGTTCGGAGCCGCGAGGTCGCCCTCATCCGCATGTTCGCGGAGCACGCCGCGGGCGCTCGCGCAAACGCGGGGCTGATCGACGCGGCTCCTGGACGGCCGCGCGTCGCGTCGAGCCGGGCCATCTGGCCCGTGTACGTGAGCGAAACGATTGCCTACCATCCGTTGTGCGCTGAGTCGTGTGCCAGGCTCCTTCAGCCTGCCTGGCAGCCCTCCCCATCCATTTCGGAAGTCCGTCTCGCGAGGCGGAACTCCGATCGGACAGACCATCACTCACCGCACAGGGAGTTGACGATGCAAACGACCCCGCTTTCGCTCGTGCTCGGCGTCGACGTCGGAACCAGCGGCCTCCGGGCCGTTCTCCTCGACCGCGACGGTGGTTTCGTCGACGAGGCGACATCGGAGTACGAGCTGCGCAGCCCCCAACCGGGCTGGGCGGAGCAGGATCCGGATCGATGGTTCGCGGCACTCCGCGACGCGCTCGCGATGCTCTGGGCCAGGGGCTACTCCGGGTCGCAGGTCTCGGCGATCGGGCTGACCGGGCAGATGCACAGCCTCGTCGTGCTCGATGCGGACGGGGGCGTCGTCTGCCCGGCTTTGCTGTGGTGCGATCAACGGACCGGTGCTGAGTGCCTCGAGATCACCGAGCGGATCGGGGCGGAGCGGCTGCTCGAGCGGACGGGCAACGTCGCGCTGGCGGGCTTCACTGCACCGAAGATCCTGTGGATCCGGCGTCATTGGCCGGAGGCGTTCGCGCGGGCAGCCCATCTGCTCCTGCCCAAGGATTTCATCCGACAACGACTGACCGGCGCGTTCGTGACGGAGATGTCCGACGCCTCCGGGACACTCCTGTTCGACGTCCGCGGTCGGCGCTGGGCCGACGACATCATCGCCGAGCTCGGGATCGACCCTGGGCTCCTGCCGGCGACAGTCGAGGGAGACGTCGTGACGGG
>Ga0207932_1000090_pt1 | contig 29432 bp, 28 predicted proteins | sample NGESurdeep092012_FD_184480 | JGI IMG/M metagenome (GOLD analysis project Ga0207932, IMG submission 184480) | Arctic peat soil microbial communities from Barrow, Alaska - NGEE Surface sample 415-2 deep-092012 (SPAdes) | ecosystem: Environmental > Terrestrial > Soil > Wetlands > Peat ...
GGCCGGCATGGCGCGCAGCGAACTCTTCGATCACGAGGCGTGCCGGCGTCAGCTCGACAGTTTCGGCATGCCGGCGCAGATCTGCGGGATCTGCATCGCCGTCTGCCCCTTCACCGAGAACGAGAAGCCCGTTCGTTCGTAGGGGCGGCGGCCGGACCCCTGCGGCAGGCGCCGTCGCTTCAGCGCTGCTCGTCGACGGCGTCGAGCAGCGCCGCCAGTGCCCGCGCCGCCTCGTCCACGCTCGCCGGCATCGGCAGATCCCTGCCCATGCGCTTCCTCAGCCCATCGAAGAGCTGCGCCAAGATGGGCGGCTCGATATTCGAGCTGCGCAGAGTCTCGGACTCGACAAAGATCTCCAGCGGCGTGCCGTGCAGAACTATGTGGCCACCGTGGGCGAGCACATAGACCTCGTCCGCCATCTCCGGCACGATGTTGACGTCGTGTGTCGAGATGATCAGCGTCATGCCGCGCTCCACGACCTGCCGGTTGAGCAGCGCCAGCACCCTGCGCCGCGACCGGGCGTCCAGACCCTCGAACGGCTCATCAAGGATCAACAGCTCCGGTTCGAGGACGAGCGCACCGGCGATCGCAACTTTGCGCTTCTCGCCACCGCTGAGATAGTGCGGCACCTTGTCGCGCAGGTCGGCGATGCCGAGCAGCTCGAGCGCCGTGTCGGTGCGCCGCGCGACTTCGGCGGCCGGCAGGCCGTACTGGCGCGGCGAGAAGGAGACGTCGTCCCACACCGTCGGCGCGAGCTGCTGGTCGTCGACATTCTGGAGGACGACCCCGATAGCGCGCCTGATCTTGGCATACTCCCTGGCTGGATCGACGCCCAACACCGCGACCGAGCCCTCGGCCGGCTTGAGCAGGCCAAGCAGGTGGAAGAGCAGAGTCGTCTTGCCGCTGCCGTTGGGGCCGAGCAGGGCGACGCGCGTGCCCCGGCGCACGACGAAGTCGAGGCCGCAGAGCTCCACGCGCGATCCGTCGCTGTAGACATGCTTCACACAGCTGATGCGCGCCGCTTCGCCGCCGCTGCCTGTCAGTTCGCCACTCACGGCTGCTCGATCTCGTCGTCGCGACGCTGGCCGGCAGCCGATGCCGCCGCCCGCACAGGCACGGCGACCGCGGTGATGAGCACCGCGACCGCGATCGCGAGCGGGAGCCAGCTGAACGGGTTGAGGAGGCGGAATTCGTAGCGGAAGACGAAGGCGAGCGCGGCCAGGGCGGCGGCCAGGCCAAGGAGCGGCAGCTCCTTGAGCCCGACGCCGCCGGCGCGCTCGCCGGACAGGCTGCCGGAGTAGCCACGGATGCGCATCACGGCATAGGTGCGCTCGCTCGTATCGAACGCGTGCAGCACGCTGAGCGCCAGCGCGGCGCTCAAGTTGCGGGCGCGGCCCCAGAGGCCGCGACCCACCAGACCGCCGCGCAGGCGCACGGCGACCATCACGTCGCTGAGACAGTGCAGCAGGATGAAGATCGAGCGGTAGGTCATGAAGAGCACTTCGACGATGACACCCGGCAGCAGCCGGCGGATCACCGCGAAGAGCTTCGGATACGGTGTCGTCGAGATCAGCAGAAGGACGATCGCCGCAGCCGTGACGGCTTTGGCGATCGTCGTCAGCGGAACGACGAGATCGCCGCGATATTGAGCGAATGCGAACAGGGCGGCGAACACCCCGGGGTACGCCGACCCCATGACCAGCTTGCCGACAGGGATGCCGGAGCGCCGCGCGGCCGCCAAAGCGATCACGTAGATGGTCAGCACGATGAGCACGTTCTCGACGGCGATCACGCCGGCCAGGCACAGCGCGGCGGCGATCGCCTTGGCCGTCGCCGATGCGCGGTGAAGGTAGCTGCGCCCGCTCGTGGCCCACAGGTCGACGGTCGCTACGTCCACGACACACCGCTCTCCCCGGGGCGCAGCAGCTCAGCGCGAACCCGGGCGACAAAGCTGACAATGAAGCCCGTCAGCGTGGCTTCGATCGCCCAGCCGATCGCGCCTAGCGCGTAGACGGCAATCGCGAAGCGGGTGAGGGAGACACCGCCATCGCCTGCCGGCGCGCCCTGCTCCGGAGTGACGATGCGGTTGGCGACGAGGCCGTGCCCGAACGGATTGGCGAGCGTCAGAGTCTTGGGATCGAGCGAGCCGAGGTCGCGGGCGTGGGTCGGAGCGATACGCGAGAGCCCGACGATGCCGATCATCAGCGTCGTGCTCAGAGCAAGCGCCAGGACGGTGGCCAGGCCCGCCGCCAGCCCGGGACGGTCGCCGACGAGCCGCGAGAAGCCGCGAAACAGCAGGAAACCGGCAACGACTTCGGTACCGATCACGACCGTGTTGAGGCCGATGACGGTGACGCCCCCGTGACCGAAGAGCGCCAGGATCAGATTGACGGCGAACGCGGCGAGCACACCGGCCGCCGGTCCGAGGATGATGCCGGCGAGCACCGTCAGATTGAGGTGGTAGGCGATCGGCACGATCTCGGTCGACATCGCCGCGAGCACGAGCGCCGCGACGACGCCGACGCGCGGCACGAGCTGGACGCGCTCGCCTTTTCGCACAGCGATCAGGGCGAGCCCGACATACACCGCCGCGACCACCCATCCAAGGGCGACGAGCCACAGCGGCAGCACCCCGTCCGGGATGTGCAGGTGGCTCACCCTAGCTCGCCCCCCCTCGCGCGGCACAGGCGGCGCACAGGCCGTAGTAGTTGCTTTCACTCGCGCGGAGCACGAAGCCGTGACGAGCACTCAGGTCGCCCTCGAGCGCCTCGCAATGGCACACGTCGCTGCCGACGACCGCGCCGCACTCTTCGCAGATGAGATGGTGGTGATGACCGGTCAGCTCGCACGTGGCGTAGAGCGTCTCGCCGCGGCGACGGCCGGCCTCACGCACGGCGCCGTCCGCCAGCAGCAGCGCCAGCGTGCGATAGACGGTGGTGAGCCCCACAGGGCAGCTGGCCTGCAGGCGATCGTAAACTTGGCGGGCCGTGAACGAACGCCGCTCGCGGGCCACCGCCGCGGCGATCGCCCGGCGAGCCGCGGTGTCGTGACGGCGAACGGCGCTGTGCGCCGTGCCGTGAACAGTGGGCTTGCGGACGACGGTCATGGGCGCTCCGGGCGGCGATAGCGGTTGAAAATGAAAATCATTTTCAACTTACATCGCCGCCCGTCTCGCCGTCAACGTCCGTGGCATGTCACGACCGCGGCGAGCAACCCGACGCGGCTGCGCGGGGTAGTATTGCCGCCAGGGGCCCGACCGGCGCGCCCACCAGCGTCGCCACCCCGCTCCCGTCGATTGGAGGATGAGATGGCCTGGCGCAAGCCGCCCGAGGAATTGATCGAGCTGTTCAACGATGTCATGCCCGCTGGCCCGCTCGACTTCAAACCGATGTTCGGTTCACCGTGCTACTGGGTCAACGGGAACCTGTTTGCCGGCCTCCACCAGGAGAGCTTCATGGTGCGCCTCGGCGAGCCCGACCGCGCCAACCTGCTCAAGCTGCCCGGCGCCCACCTCTTCGAGCCCATGGAGGGACGACCGATGCGTGAGTACGTCGTCTTTCCCGAGCAGATGCTCGGCGACCGCGACGCCTTGCGCCGGTGGCTCGGCAAGGGGTTGGCATACGCGGCTTCTCTGCCGGCGAAGCAGAAGAAGCCGCGCAAGAAGGCCTAGTCCCGGCGGTCGAACCTACTTCTGGCCGGGGATCGGCTTCGGCGCCGCCGGCCTGGGTATCGGCACCGGCGCCACGCCGGCGAGCTCGCCGATCACATTGATCAGCTGCGTGTCGCCGGGCACGACGACCTTGGCGTTCATGCGTAACGAGGTTTCGACCGCCTCGAGCTTGCGCAGAACCTGGGCGTTGCCGATGAAGTACTTCTCGGCGGCCTCGTTGACCAGCTTGATCGCCTGCGCCTCACCCTCGGCCTCGAGGATCTTCGCCTGCCTGATGCCCTGAGCCTTCTTGATCTCGGCACGGCGCTGGCCGTCGGCCTGCGTCTCCGTCGCCGTGGCGAAGTCAACGGCGGCGATCTTCTCGTTCTCGGCCTTGACGACCTTGTTCATCGTCTCCTGCACGTCTTGCGGCGGATCGATCTCCTTGAGCTCGGTGCGGAGGATCTCGATGCCCCAGTTCGAGGTCTCCTTTTCGAGCGTGCGGCGCAGCTCGTCGTTGATCTTGCCGCGCTCGCTGTTGGCCGACTTGAGTGTCATCGTGCCGATGATGTTACGCAGCGTCGTGCGCGCGAGGTTGACGATCTGCATCTCGTAGTTGGTGACGTTGTACTGCGAGGCCTTGACGTTCCTCTCGTCGGACTTGACCTTGAGGTAGACCTGCGCATCGACCTTGGCGTTGAGGCTGTCGCTGGTGATGATCACCTGCGGCTGTGCTTCGACGAGGATCTCGCGGATGTCGACCTGGAACATGCGCTCGATGACCGGCATGATCCAGTGGAAGCCGGGCTCCGCGTAGCGGTTGTACTTGCCCAGCCGTTCGGTGAGGCCGCGATGAGTCGGCCGCACGATGCGGATGCCGAGCAGGCCGATGACGACGACGATGACGACCACGATCCCGATCGTGGGAGCCGTCGTGCTGGCGATGAGTGCACCTACCATGCTGACCCTCCTTGGTGACAGCCCTGCGACGCCGATGCCGCGGGCGGTGTCACGACTTTCTTCATACAGGCATCCTAGGCTCGGTCCGGACGAGTGTCAAAGATTCACAGTTGGCCGAGCCAGAGGCTGGCGATCATGATCGCCAGCACGAGCACCGTGATGCCGACGTAGCGCCAGTCGCGTTCTTTGGCGAACACCACGACCGAGCCGGTGACGCGCAGAAACGGTGTGAGGATGAGCGCGAAGAGCCCGAGCGAAAGCAGGCCGTCGGCTTGCAGCTTGGCGCCGCGGCGCAGCGCGGCGCCGACGCTGAGTACGATCTTGGGCAGGTTCTGGTCCTGTGCGAGCCCCGCGGCGACACCGGCGATCATCAGCGTCGCGCTGATCGCCAGTCCCACCGCGAGCACACCATGGACCATCAGGTTGATCGTCTCGGCCGCCGACCGGCGCGATCGATCGCTCATCGCACCGCCTTCCAGATCATCTGCACGGCGAACACGACCATCACCAGCTGAAACGCCCAGCGCAGCGTGGCGCTGTGCATGCGGCCGGCGAGCCGTGGCCCGAGCTGGGCGCCGACGAGCACGCCGAGTGCTGTCGGGATCGCCACGTGCGGGTCGATCAGTCCGCGGCCGAAGTACAACGCAGCGCTGGTCGCCGCGGTGACGCCGATCATGAAGTTGCTGGTCGCGAACGCCGCCTTCAGCGGCATCTCCATCACGAGGTTCATCAGCGGCACCTGCACGAGGCCGCCGCCGACGCCGAGCATGCCGGCAAGGTTGCCGGCGACGAAACTCGCGCTCATGCCCCAGGGCAGGCGGCGCACGCCGTAGGCGACGGCGGCGTTGCTCCTCGGGTCGATGTAGCTCGTGTCGAGTACGCCGGTCGGCACGAATCCGGCGTCGTCGACGCGACGGCTGCCCATCGCGAAAGCGGCGTACACGAGGATCGCGGCGAAGACCACCTGGAGCGAGCGCCCGCTGACGTGGACGGCAATGAGACCACCGACGAGCGCACCCAGCGTCGTCGTGATCTCGAGCGTCATCCCCAGGCGGGTGTGCGTGAGGCCGCGCCCGACGTAGACGAGCTGCGCCGCCGACGACGTGGCGATCACGCTCACCAGGCTGGCGCCGATCGCGGTCTTCATCGGCACGTCGAGGAACAACGTGAGGATCGGGATGAGCACGAGCCCGCCGCCGATGCCGAGCATGCTGCCGATGACGCCGACGACGACCGCCACCGCGAGGATCACAAGAGCTTCCACGAGCTCCTTCTGTCGAATGCAACAAGACGAGCTGGTGCCGGAGGTGGGGATCGAACCCACACGAGCGCGTGCTCAAGGGATTTTAAGTCCCCGGCGTCTACCAGTTCCGCCACTCCGGCACCGCAGCGCCCAGTATACGACGGCGGCATGAGGCGGCGCCGGGCACGACACGAGAGACGAGGCGCGTATCCGGCGAGACGGAGCAGCGAGCGGATCGGTGGGGCGAACGGAAAGAGAACGATGCGGGGCGCCGCCGAAGCAGCGCCCCGCATCGTTCTCCGAAAGGTCCGTCCGCCCGCGCGGCCCCCCGCTTTGTCGGCGGACCGACCTTCCTCTTCTCACTTGTTCCTGCCCGACGCACTTCTGCCGGGGACGAACCGCCGGTTCGTGGTCACCCACAAGCCTGCGTGGCGATCGGCCCGCCTCCCTGTACGTCATCCACTGTGAGACAACGCAAGAGAACAAGCCGTATGCATAGTTTCTCAAGCGTCCGGCTTTGCGCTTACCGGGAATCTTTCGGCAAACTTGAGCACTCGTATTCGCGAAACCCTGCGTATTCCTAGCAGGAGCATTGGGCCGCAACGAATGCTAGAAGGTGAGCAGGGCAGGTGCCGCGGCCGCCCCCTCGGCCAGCGCCAGGGCGGCGCCATCGAGGATGTCGACCTCGCTGGCGCACAGACCTTGCAGCGCGAAATGCCGGCAGATCGCGCGCGCGATCAGCGCCCCAGCAGGGATCACGTCCTCGCGCCCACGCTGGATGCCCGGGAGCGCCGCGCGTTCGCGCGACGTCATGCCCCGAAATGCAACGATCGCACGCTCGATGTCGGCCAGAGAGAGGAAGTGACCGTGCACGACGCGCGGATCGTAGGCGCGCAGCGCGAGTTTGTGGGCGACCAGCGTGGTGATCGTGCCGCCGACACCGATGCCGGCGGCAACGGCGACTGTGCCGGTTGCCGTCTCGGCAGCGAGGAGCCTCGCGACGGCGTCTTCGGCGGCCGACCACTCGCCTTGACGCGGCGGGTCGGTCGCGAAGAAGCGCTCGGTCAACCGCACCACACCGATGTCGATGCTCACCGACCACGACGGCCTCGCACCTTCGCCGACAGAGAGCTCGGTGCTGCCGCCACCGATGTCGACGACGAGTAGCGGTCGGCGTACCGTCGGCGCGCCAGAAACGGCGCCGCGGTACGACAACGCCGCCTCCTGCGCGCCGCTCAGGACTTGCCACGGCAGATCGAACTCGGCGGCGACGCGGTCGAGGAAGGCGACGCCGTCGCGAGCGTCGCGGAGCACGCTCGTGGCGATCAGCAGACGGCGCTCAGGTGCAAAGGCGACGATCTCGCGGGCGTAGCCCGCGATGCACTCGCGCGTCCGTTGCGCGGCGGCGGCATCGAGGCGGCGGTGCTCGTCGACACCGCGCCCGAGGCGCGTCACCGCCGCCCTCCTCGCGATCGTGCGCACCACCCCACCCTCGACCTCGGCGAGCAGCAAGCGCGCCGAGTTCGTGCCCTGGTCGACGATCGCCACGCGCATCGCTGCGCCACTGTCCATGGTCACGCTCGCGGCCGCTCGGCGCAGAACGCCGCGCAGCGCCGGTCGGCGCACCAGAGCTCGCCGGCGTCGCCGAGAACGCGACGCCCGAGCGTGTACCCCGGGCGGGCCAGGGCATGCGCGGCGTGCGCGTGGAGGCACTTGACGGCGCGATGATCGGCGACGCCGCCGATGCCCGTGCGCAGGGCGACGCCGGCGTCGAGCATCGGCAGGCCGTAGCGCCGCGCAAGCGTGGCGCGGCGGCGGCGCTCGTAGGCGACCGCCGCACGCAGACCAGCGGCGATCAGCGGATCGTCGAGCAGCGCCGCCAGGCGGCGCACGCCCCCGGCGCTCTCGAGCGCGCCGACCGCCGCGACGAGCGTCGGGCACGTGGCGTAGAACAGTGTGGGAAAGGGTCGGCCGCGGTCGTCGTACGGCAGATCCTCGACGACCGCCGGATAGCCCCACGGGCAGCGCGCCGCGATGCGGCTGAGCGCATGCGGTCGGCGGCCGATCTGACCGGCTACGCAGGCCAGCTCGCTGCCGCCGACCGGCCTCGGTGTGTGCTCCACGACATCCACCACGCGAACGATAGCAGAGAGTCGTGGACGACCGTGAGGTGCGCCGACGCCGCCCGGGTCTCGACAAGGTGGCTAGCGCAGGAGCGTCGACCAGAGGTCGCGAATGCGGTCGGCGATCGACATCGATCCGCCGGCCGTCGCTTGCGCTGCCGGTGAGGCGACTGCCTGATCCTGCGGCAACCCCTTGACGATGAACGCCTGCATGCCGCTGGGCACGAGCTGGAAGTCCGCGCGCGCCTTTTCGGCGACGTACTCCGCAGATCGCAGGGGGTCGATCTCAGCCTTGAGGGCGGCGTTCTGCTGTTTGGTCTGGGCCAGCTGCGCGACAGCGCCGCTGTGGCGGTTCTGCTGGGCGAAGAAAGCGCGCAGGGGCGCCACGTAGAACGCCGCCGCCACGAGAAGCAACATGAGCAGGCCGAGTCGGCCCCAGTGCAAGTCTACGGGAGCCCGCGCCGGGGCTTTGGCCCCGGCCTTGCGCCGTCCGCTCTTCGCTGCCACGCTCGTTCTCCCGACTCACGCCGGCGATCGATGCCGCGGTTCAACGTCGCGGCAGCGCCGGTCACTCTGATGATTTCGCGGCGAGCGTTGACTTTCCCTGCCGCGCGCGCCGGCAGAGCACGGCGCCCGCCGGCGCCAGACTCGGGCAACGGCCTACTTCGGCAGCTGCTGCAGCGCCTGTTGGGCCTGTCTGCCGACGTCGTTGCTCGGATTGAGGGCCACGGCCTTCGTGAAGGCCGTCCTGGCCTTGGCGACGTCCGCCTTGACCAAGGCCTTGTCTTGAGTCATCTGCGACACGTGTTTGTAGAAGATGCCGGCGTTGAACCAACCCTTCTGGAACGTCGGGTTCGCCGCGAGGACCTTCTCCACGCGGCTGATCGCACCCTGGAAATCGCCCGAGTAGAACAACGCGATAGCCCAATCGGTACCCACGCTGGGATCGCCGGGCTGCTTCTTCCAGGCCGCCGAGTACACGGTGGCGGCGGCCTGTCCGTACGCCTGCCCCGTGACCATGTCGTTGGCCGAAACAGCCTTCAGCGCCTGGTCGGACAAGGCATTGGCGCGCTGGACGAGCTCGGCATAGGTACCACTCGTGTCGGCAACGGGCGCCGGAGTCTGGGAAGCGCTCGAACCTTTGTGGGACGTGGCGAGCGTGATCGAGACGATCAGGACGATCGGCACGACGACCGCGGCGACGATCGACCAGATGACCCACGGCCTGGTGCCCGCGCCGCCGGTCTGCTTGCGCGGCCCGAGCTGGCCGGGCTTGCGGCCCGGCCCTTCGGCCGCGCTCACGCCGGTCTGCTTCAGACTCTTGCGCTGCTGCGCGGCCGGGGCGGCGGGCTTGCCCGCCGCTTGGTCGCCGCGCAGCGCCTTTTTCAGCACGCCGAGATCGGTGCCGCATTCAGGACAGAACTTGGCGTCGCCGGCGTCGGTGCCGCATTCAGGACAGTACATGATTCTCGCGATCCTCCCGTTGGGGGTCGTGGTTTGAAGTTGGGCTGACTACTTGTTCAGGTTGTAGAACGCTTTCAGGCCTGGATACCAGGCGCTCTCGCCGAGCATCTCCTCGATGCGCAACAGCTGGTTGTACTTGGCGACGCGATCGGTACGCGCCGGCGCGCCGGCCTTGATCTGGCCGGCGTTGGTCGCCACCGCGATGTCGGCGATCGTCGTGTCTTCGGTCTCGCCCGAGCGGTGACTGACGACGGCCGTCCAGCCGGCGCGCTTGGCCAGCTCGATCGCGTCGAGCGTCTCCGAGAGTGTGCCGATCTGGTTGAGCTTGATCAGCACCGAGTTGGCCGACCCGAGCTCGATGCCGCGCGCAATGCGCTCGGTGTTGGTGACGAAGAGGTCGTCGCCCATGATCTGGATGCGCTCGCCGAGCTTCTCGTTGAGCAGCTTGAAGCCGTCCCAGTCCTCTTCGGCCATGCCGTCCTCGATCGAGATGATCGGGTACTTGTCGGCGAGGCCGGCGTAGTAGTCGACCATCTCTGCCGACGTGAGACTGCGCTTCTCGCTTGCCAGCTCGTACATGCCGTCGCGGAAGAAGCTGCTTGCGGCGGGATCGAGAGCGATCATCACGTCACTGCCGGGCTCGTAGCCGGCCACGTCGATCGCGTCGACGATCACCTGCACGGCCTCCTCGTTGGACTTCAGGTTCGGCGCGAATCCACCCTCGTCGCCGACCGCGGTGGAGAGACCGCGCTGCTTGAGCACGCTCTTGAGGGCGTGGTAGACCTCGGCGCCGATGCGCAGCGCTTCGTCGAAGCTCTCGGCGCCGACCGGCATCGCCATGAACTCCTGCAGATCGACGTTGTTGTCGGCGTGCTGGCCGCCGTTCATGATGTTCATCATCGGCACCGGCAGCATGTAGGCGTTGACGCCGCCGACGTATTGGTAGAGCGGCAGCTCCAGCGCCGCGGCGGCGGCATAGGCGACCGCCAGCGAAGTGCCGAGGATCGCGTTGGCGCCGAGCCTGGCCTTGTTGGGCGTGCCGTCGAGTTCGATCATCACCTGGTCGACGAGCCGCTGATCGGTGGCGTCGAGGCCGACGATCTCCTCACAGATCGTGGTATTGACGTTGTCGACCGCCGTGCGCACCCCGCGGCCCATGTACTCGCCGGCATCGTCGCGCAGTTCCACCGCCTCGTAAGCGCCGGTCGACGCGCCGGACGGCACCGCCGCGCGCCCGACGGCGCCCGATTCGAGCTCCACCTCGACCTCGACCGTCGGGTTGCCGCGTGAGTCGAGGATCTGCCTGCCAACCACATCGACGATGACCGTCATCTCAAGCCCCTCCTGATCATTCACGCCGGGTGTCGGCCGGCGGACTCGCCGCCTGCGCCGCCTTGGCGCGCTGATAGTAGCCCTCTTGCTCGGCCAATCCTAACGCAGACCACGTCTTTCCTTCAGCCTCGGCGAGTCCGGCGGCCGCCCCGACGCGAGTCGCAAAGCGGGCGGCCGCCTGTCGCAACGCCAGCTCGGGGTCGACGTGCGCCTTGCGCGCCACGTTGACCACGGCGAACAGCAGGTCGCCGACCTCGTGCTGCAGACGCGCGTCATGACGATCCGGCTCGGCGGAGGCGGATGCGTCGAGCAGCACCTCGGCGAGCTCAGCGTGCTCCTCGGCGATCTTGGGGAACGCCTCGGCGGCGGTCTGCCAGTCGAACCCGACCGCCGCCGCCCGCTCTTGAAGCTTGCGCGCGAGCAGCAGCGCCGGGAGCGTCGCCGGCACGTCGTGGAACACGCCCTCGCGGCCCTCCTGCTCGCGCTTGATGCGCTCCCACTGGTCACGCACTTCGGCCGGCGTGTCGGCGACCGCATCGCCGAAGATGTGCGCGTGGCGGCGGACCAGCTTGCGTTCGATCGCCGCCGCCACACTGCCCAGATCGCCCGCGTCGCGCTCGCTGAGGAGCATCGCCAGGAAGTACACCTGAAGGAGAAGGTCGCCGAGCTCCCCGTGCTCGGCCGCCAGGTCGTCGGCGGCGACGGCGTCGGCGAGCTCGAACGTCTCTTCGACGGTGTACGAGATGATGTCCTGCGCCGTCTGCTCGCGATCCCACGGGCATCGCCTGCGCAGGACCGCGATGATCCGCCGCAGCGAGAGCAGTTCGTCGCCGACGAGACAGTCGCTGAAGCCGGCGGCAGGCACCGTAGTGACATCGATGCCGCCGCTCGCGGCGCGGGCCAGAACGGCGCGCGCCAGTGCGGCGCCGTCGACGCCGGCGACGCAGACCGTCGCCGGACCCCCGGCCGCTGTGGCGAAGACATCGTCGAGGTGCGCGATGGAGGTCTCGCGGACCGCAGCGCGCGCACCGGCCGCAAGACCGCCGTCGATCAGCGCACGAAGAGCGGCGTCGAGACCGGCAGGGACGAACAAGGTGCCGCTGCTCCCGAACGCCCGCAGCGATGCTGCGGGCGCCAGGTCGGCAGCGGCGCCGATGTACACGAGCTTGATGCTCATCGCGACCGCGGCGCCACTACGCCCGATCGCAAGTCACGACGGACCCTACTTGGCCGAAGGCGTCGCGCTGCTCTTCGGCGAGCTCGAAGGAGCGCTCGTCGGCGTGCTTGCCGGCGTCGGCGACGCGGTGAGCTGATCGGGGTTGTAGCCGGCGGCGTAGATGATCTTGGCATCCTTCTTTGCCTGATCGAGCCAGTTCTTGAGGACCGTGGACTGCGCCGCGGCTTGCAGCGTCTGCTGGATTTGCTGCTTGACCTGCGCGAACGGGGCCACGCCGGCGGGGTTGATCGCCGTCACCTCGATGACGTGCCAGCCGTCCTTGGTGTGCACCGGCGGCGAGATGACGCCGATCTTGGTGCTGAACGTGAACTTGTCGAATGCGGGAAGCATGCGTCCCTGCTGAGTCCCGGGATAGGCGCCGCCGTTGGTCTTGCTGCCCGGATCGATCGAGTACTTGGCGGCAACTGTCTTCCAGTTGGCGTCGGTGTTGTCGGCGACGAGCAGGGCACGGACCGTGAGCGCCTCGGCTTTGGTCTTGACGAGCACATGGCGCACGTCGCGCGTGACGGGACGGAGGAACATCTTCTGGTTCTCGGGAGCGTTGTAATAGTCCTGGACCTGCTTGTCGGTGACCGTGACGTTCTTGAGGACCTCGGTCTGGATCTTCTGGCCGAGGATCTGGATCTTGAACTGCTGGCTGAGCTGATCGCGCGTCATGCCTTGCTTCGTGAGGAGGGCGTCGAGCTTCTTCGGCCCGCCCGCCTGAGTCTCCTGTTGTTTCATCCTGTCGGTGATCTCGGCGTCCGTCGCCGTGATCTTCATGTCGGCCGCCTTCTTGATGACGATCTGCGACGTGACCAGGTAGTTGACGATCTCCGCCGTGAGCTTCTTGTAGGCGGCGTCGCCGACGGCCGGAAAAGCCGTCTTCTGCGCCGTGTACTGCAGCTTGATCGACGTCACCCACTGGTCGAACTGAGCCTGCGTGATGGGCTGGCCATAGACGACGGCGACCGCTCCCTTGGGGAGCTTGTTGCCGCATCCGATGACGAGAAGAGGCACAAGAGCCACCAGAGCCAGTGCCAGGACGTGTCTTTTCATGAACTCCCTCTTCTTGGAAAGGTCGGATAACGACACAGCGGTTACGTACGAGCCGTGATTATAGCATTGAGGACGCTTTCGACCCACATTAAGAGATGTGTGCCTGGATGAAGCTCTTCGCCGTCGGCGGGATGGGCGGAGAGCGTCTCCCGTTGCTTCAGGTAGACGAAGCGGTCGTGGGCGGCGCGCACGCGCGCCGCCCACGCGTCGTCGAGACGCAGGCCCTCCACTTGCAGGCGGCCGCCGCGATAGACGACGGCGGCCGCCCCCAAGCCGCCCCCAAGGATGCGGATCGCCTGCAGCCTCAGGAGGCTCTCGACCGGCTCCGGCGGCGCGCCGAAGCGGTCGGTCAGGTCGGCTCTGACTTCGTCCAGCGCTTCGAGGTCGAGCGCCCGCGCAATCCGCCGGTGCGCGTCGATCTTTGTCGCCTCGTAGGCGATGTACTCCGGCGGCACGTAGGCGGTCACCGGCAGATCGACGCGCACCGGCGGTAGCACCGCGGGCGGTTCGCCGCGCAGCTCCGAGACGGCTTCGTCGAGGAGCTGCGCGTACATCTCGAAGCCGATCGCGGCGACGTGCCCGGATTGCTCGTCGCCGAGCAGGTTGCCGGCGCCGCGGATCTCGAGGTCGCGCATCGCGATCTTGAACCCGGCGCCGAGCTCGGTGTGATCGGAGAGCGTGCGCAAGCGCGCGGCGGCCTCGCCGGTCAACATGTCGTCGCTCGGGTACAGCAAGTAGGCGTACGCGTACTCGTCGCTGCGCCCGATACGACCGCGGATCTGATAGAGCTGCGCGAGACCGAGCATGTCGGCGCGGTCGACGATCAGTGTGTTGGCGCTGGGGATGTCAATGCCGCTCTCGATGATCGAGGTCGTGACGAGCACATCAGCATCGCCGGCGAGGAAGCTCATCATCACCTTCTCGAGCGCGCGCTCGTGCATCTGGCCGTGCGCGACCAGCAGCCGCGCCTGCGGCGCCAGGTCGCGCACGTGCTCGGCCGCCTGCTCGATCGTCTCCACGCGGTTGTGCAGGTAGAACGTCTGGCCGCCGCGCCCCAGTTCCTTCTCGATCGCGACGCGGGCGATCTCGTCACGATACTCGCCGATGTACGTGCGGATCTCGTGCCGCCCGCGCGGCGGCGTCTCGATCACGGAGATGTCGCGGATCCCCGTCAGCGACATCTGCAGCGTGCGCGGGATCGGCGTCGCCGAGAGGCTGACCACGTCGACCTGCATCTTCAGATTGCGGAGCAGCTCCTTCTGGCGGACGCCGAAGCGCTGCTCCTCGTCGAGGATCACCAACCCGAGGTCTTTGGGGATGACGTCGGTGGAGAGCAACCGGTGCGTGCCGATCAGCACGTCCACCCTGCCTTCACGGAACTCCTTCAGGATGCGCCGCGCCTCGGCGGCCGTGCGAAAGCGCGAGACCATCTCGACCGCCACGGGGAAGTCGGCGAAGCGCTCGGCGAAGGTCATGAAGTGTTGCTCGGCGAGGATCGTCGTCGGCACGAGCATCAGCGTCTGCTTCCCGGCCTCGGCGGCCTTGAACGCGGCGCGCAGGGCGACCTCGGTCTTGCCGTAGCCCACGTCGCCGCACACGAGCCGGTCCATCGGATGGGCGGCCTCCATGTCGTTCTTGACGTCGTCGATCGCCTCCGCCTGGTCGGCGGTCTCTTCGTATGGAAAGTCCGCCTCCAGGCGCAGCATGAGCTCGCCGTCGGCCGGGAAGCCGAAACCGGGCACGGCTTGGCGCGCAGCGTAGAGCGTGAGCAGCTCGCCCGCCATCTCGATCACGGCACGGCGGGCGCGCGTCTTGACCGCCTGCCAGGCCGAGCCGCCGAGCCGGTTCAGCGGCGGCGCCCCGGCGCCGGCGCCGATGTAGCGGCTGACCTTGCCGATCTGGTCGTGCGGCACGAACAGCTTGTCCTCGCCGGCGAACTGCAGGTAGAGGTAGTCCCGCGTGATGCCGGCCACCGTGCGCGTCTCGATGCCGGCGAAACGCGCGATACCCTGGTCCTCGTGCACGACGAAGTCGCCGGGGCGCAGGTCGAAGAAGGAGGTGAGGCGAGCGCCGCCGACGAAGCGCCGCTCCCGCGGAGCGGCACGCAAGAGCGCGCGCTCGCCGATCACGGCGAGCTTCAGCTCGCTCGAGACGAAGCCCTCCTGCAGCGGCGCCGAGACGAAGTACAAGCCAGGCGCCGCGGGTTCGCGACGGCCGATTCGTTCACGCTCGGCGCCGTCCTCCGTGACTGCTCCGCCGCGGCCAGCGACGACGCCGAGGTCGAGCACCTCGGCGCTGAGCGTCTTCAGTCGGAACGCCGCGCGCGTCGCCTCGCCGGCATGGCGGAACACGACGAAAACGCGGTATTCGTCGGCGACGAGACGGGCGAGCTCGCGCTCGGCGCCGGCGATGTCGCGCGCCGCCGTCTGCGGGCGCGAGGCGCCGAACCGCCAGCGTTGGTCGCGCTGCACGAGATCGACCTGAAGACCGCTCGCAAGCAGCTTGCGCGCCTCGGCGAGCGGCACGTAGAAGCGCTCGCGGACGGCGCCGCCGCCGGCTGTCATCTCGACTTCGGCGGCGAAGTCCGCGAGCGCCCGGAACGTCTCGTCGGGAGCGAACACGGCGACCTGCTGCTCGCCGGCGACGAGCAGGTCGCCCACGGCGACGAAGCGAGCGGCGAGCGCCGACAGCGCGCGCACCGCGGCGTGTCGGTGGAGCTCGTCCGGCGCCTCGTCGCGGCCTGCTCGCTCCCATTCGGCGAGAGCACCGTGCAAGGCCCGCTGGTAATCGTCGCGCGCCGTATCAGCCTCACTGGCCGCGTAGACGACGCATGCATCGACGCCCCCCACAGTGCGCTGCGAGAACACCGAAAACCGGCGCAACGACTCGATCTCGTCGCCCCAGAACTCGATGCGCACGGGGTCGCCCGTCGTCGGGAACACGTCGACGATGCCGCCGCGCACAGCGAACTCGCCGCGACCGCGCACCTGCTCGATGCGCTCGTAGCCGAGGTGCGCGAGCTGCTCGATGACGCTCTCGAAGGGCAGCTCCCTGCCGGCCGCCAGTGACAGCGGACGCGGCTGCGCCGCGAGCGGCAGGAAGCGCTCGAGCAACGCCACTGCTTCGGCGACGACCACCCCGCCATCGGCGAGCGTCTGCAACGCCCGCTGGCGCTCGCCGATCACGTGCGCTGCCGGCGCCACGTCCGCGCCGTAGAGCACGCCGCGCGCCGGCAGCACGGCGACCTCGCGCTCGAGGTACAAGGCGAGCTCGCCCGCGAGCCTGACGGCGCGCTCGCCCTCGGGTGCGACCACCACCCACCCGGGGCCCGGCGCCTCGGCGATCAGAGCGGCGAGCACGAAGGGCGCGAAGAACGACGGCGCATGGAAGGCGGCGCCGCGACGCAGCCGCGGCGCCGCTTCACGGAACCGCTCACTCTCCCGCAGATACTCGAGGAACACCGCCTGCCTCTCTGCTCGTGGACACGCCAAAAGCCCCGCCACCGGGGGCGACGGGGTGTCACTCGATCCATTGTAGCGCAGTCGGGTCGGACCGCTGCGGCGGGAGCCGCTTCGTGACCCCTTCGCAGCCGCCGGGCTACTGGACGAAGAGATACCGCCAGGCGTAGTGCGACTGCGGATTGCCGGCGCGGTCCCGGGCGAGGACGAAGAAGCGATACGTGCCGCGCACCAGCTTGCAGGTGAAGCGTACGCCATGTGTCGTGTTCGTCGTCACGTGCGCCGCCGTCAACGTCTTCACCAGTCGTCCGCCGCGCGTCCTGATCTTGATCGTCACATCGGCGGTCGGGCTGAGCGCGTCGGCAGCCTCGTACTTGAGCGTCACCGAGCGGTACCGGCGCACCGTCACACGCGACGGCGACGTCACGTAGGGCCCGAGCGTGTCGATCTTGACGGTGCAACTCGCGTCGGCGCTGGGATTGCCCCTGTTGTCGACGGCCCGATAGGCGATCGTGTGAACACCGTCGTTGGTGTGATTGGTCGGCGCCGTGATCACGAGCCTGGCCTTCGTCGCGCCCAGAGTCCCCGAGACGAAACCGCCACCGTCGAGCGAGTACTCGATGTGGGCGACGCCCGATTGGCCGTCGGCCGCCGTCAGCGTGACCGTGACGGGCACCCGTCGCCATCCGGCGAGCGCGTCGTCACCGACCGTCGGCGGCGTCGTGTCGATGCCACTGCCCCCAGCGCTGGCGGCGACGTCGATCGACGCTCCCGGCGCGGTGATGCCGCTAAGCGTCACACCCGACGCGGAGCCGTCATAACGTTTGCTGTTCGGATTCGTCGTCGCGCTGAAGAGCCCGCCGGCGTGATAGTAGTCGCCGGCGTTCGCCCAACCGCTACGGAGCTCGATGTCGTTGGTGCCGTCGGCCTCCATGAGCCTCACGAGCTTGTGGCTCGTGTACGAGTTGTCGAAGCGGTAGTCCGTGCCGCCCGCATTGAGCCGGGCGTCGATGTGCCAGACGAGCAGCCCGGCTCCCGGATAGTCGGTGTCGTTGCCGACCGGGGCCCGGTTCTGGACCATGAAGAACTCGGCGAAGGGGTTGCCGGGAGCTACGCCCCGCATTACGACCGCCGCGTCTTGCGAGGTTCCCGATGGGGCCAGCGTGAGCGTGTTCGTCCCGAAGTCGACGGTCGTCGGCGTGAGCCAGCCGAGGAGGAACTTGCTGAAGCAGTTGTGGTCGCCCCAATTGTTGTCCATCATGTCGAGCCCGCCGACACCGCCGCCGGGACCCGCAGACGGGTCGTAGTCGTAGAGGTCGGGCAGCCCCAGCGCGTGGCCCGTCTCGTGCATCACGACCAGCGGATCAAACGTGCCCGGGTACGGGTTGGCCTCCCACTGCCACGAGTACGTGCCCAGGCTCTTGCCGTCGAGCTTGTACGACGAGTCGGTGAATACAGTCTGGTAGCCCCACCAGAAGTTGACCCAGCCTGTGTCGGGGCCGGTCCAGATCACGACGAGGTAGTCGATCGTGCCGTCGTGGTCGTTGTCGTACGGCGAGAAGTCGAAACCCTGGGTGTCGTAGAAGTTGAGCGCCTGCTTGATCAGCGCCTCGCGGTTGGCGACGCCGATCGCAGAGTCGGGGCTGCCGCCACCCGGGTTGACGGTGTTGCGATTCTGCCCGGTGTTATACCAGCCGAGAACGTCGCCCTGGATCTGGAGTTGGTTGTACGACGAGCGCCGGTAGTAGTTGCGCAAGCTGTCGTATGGCGCGCTGGCGGGGTTGCCGTTGCGGAAGAGGTCGGCGCGAATGGTGGCGATGCTGTTGCTCGGCGGGTAGTCGTTGAACGAGATGCACAGCGCCAGCACGTTGACCGTGCCCGTTGTCGGCATGCCGCGCCAGGCCGGCGGTGGCGCGAGGCTCAACGGAAAGCCGAGGACCTGGTCACGCAATACGTTCTGCAGATGCCGCTCGAGCTGTGGCGCCACGCGCTGGTTGCCGAGCGCCTCGGCCGAGCGGATCCGCTCGGTCAAAGAGCCGTCCTTGCGATACTGGTCGATCTGGTGCTGGGTCGGCGGCTCGAGGCCGGCGGCGGGCGCGGCGCAGACCAGCGCCGCGCAGAGCGCCGCGCCGAGAACGAAGCCGCGACCGGCGCCTCGCCACGCACGTGCCCTTCGATCCGTGTTCACGTCGCCATTCTCCCGGTGCTCGCGCCGCGTCGGTGCCCGTAGTGCTTCACGGGATCGCCACGGCGGCTCCTGACTCTATCGGCAGAGCAAGTGTAGAGGTCAACCGGCACGGGCGTCCACCGGGACTGTCGTCTGTCGTCGCAGCGTGTCATGATGACCCTGTCGAAAAGGGGTGACATGGGGCACGTCTCCACCCGCATCTGCCGCTGGCCGGCGGCGGCGGCGCTCGCCGCGAAGATCACCAAGCGCAGCCTGAATCGTGCGGTCAACAACCTTGCCGACCTCATCGCGAGTATCAGGATCGACGCGAGATGAGAGTGTGCGCCTGAAGCTCGTCACGCTCGCCCTTCTCGTCGCTCTCACGAGTGCCTTCGGCACGGCCATCACCTGGGCGCACGCCGACAACCGGTTCGAGGACTTCAACGTCTACTACATCGCTGCCGAAGCCTATGCGCGCGGTCAGGACCCTTATGCGCTCTCAGATGCCTACCCCAGCCCGCAGTGGGACGCGCTCGCCCGCGACCTCGGCATAACCAGGTACGCCAAGCCCTACCGCTACCCACCGCAGACGGCAGTCCTGCTGTTCGCTCTCCGCCCCGTGGGTCCCAAGACGGCGGCGATCGTCTGGGCGAGCGTCAACGCGCTCGCCCTGATCGCCGGCGCCTGGCTCATCGGCTTCGTGCTCGGCGGCGGCTGGTGGGTACCCGTGTCGCTCGCCGCCCTGCTGCTCTACGCGCCGGCGCTCGACACGCTGCTTCTCGGACAAGTCAATGGCCTGATCTTCGCTTCGCTCGCACTCGCGCTGTGGGCCTTGCGCCGGCGCCGCGACGCCCTCGCGGGGTCGAGTCTCGCCGCCGGGTCCGTGCTCAAGCTCGTGCCGTTCCTGCTGGTCCTCTATCTTGCCCTGCGCCGTCGTTGGCGGCCGGCGGCGTTCGCGGCGTGCGCAATCGTCATCCTCACGTTGGCGTGTCTGCCGCTGATCGGTGTCCGCGGGCTGGCGGACTACGCGCACCACGCGCTCGACCTCACGCGCCCGAACGCGATCTTCACTGATCAGACGAACCAGTCGCTCTCCGGAGTGCTCGGCCGGGCGCTCCGGGGAGTGCGCGACCTCGGCGCCGTCCGAACTGTGGCCCGTGTCGCCGGCGCGGCTTTGCTGCTCGCCACCGCCTGGTTCGTCCGGCGCAGAGGTACGAGCGAGCGCTGGTTGCCGCTGGAGTTCGGCCTGGTCGTGACGATCATGCAGCTGATCTTTCCATTCACGTGGTTCCACCAGTTCGTGCTGCTGCTGGTCCCACTGCTCGTCGTGACCGAGGAACTCGTACGGAGAGGACGTAGAGGGCCGCTCGTCGCGCTCGCGGCCCTCTACGTCCTCACGGACCTTCACTTCCTCTTCTTTTCCGGGTTGGGATCTCTAGGCACGCACGGCTTCGGGTACGGCTGGCTCGATGCGTTCCCGTTCCTCTTCGGACTCACCATCTGGGTGATGGCGGCGCGTATGCTCGCCTCCGGCAAGCGCCGCGGCGCGGCGCCGACGATCCCCGCCGCTCCCTGATCACGGAGAGGCGGTACGAGGCGTGCCGTCAGTCGCGCTCCGGGTTGAACGCGTGCATCGCCGCGTGCGGGCCCTCGGCGACCAGCATCTCGACAGCATCGGCAGCGCGCTCGATCACGTCACGCACCGCCGATTCGGGCTCCTCGAACCTCGCCAACACGTAGTCGGCGACCTCGTCGGGATCGCGGCTTGCCGGACGGCCCACGCCGATGCGCACACGGTGATAGTCGGTGCCGACGAGTTCGGCGAGGCTCTTGAGGCCGTTGTGGCCGGCCGTGCCGCCGCCAGTGCGGACGCGCAGCTGACCGAACGGCAGGTCGATCTCGTCGTGGACGACGACGAGCCGTTCGACGCCGAGCCGGTAGGCGCGCAGCGCCGCCGCCACGCTCCTGCCCGAACGGTTCATGAAGACGATCGGCTTGAGCAGGCACACGCCGTGCCCGCCGAACGTGCCCACGGCATAGCGGCCGTCGTACCCTCGCTTCGCCTTGCCGAAGCGGTGCCGCGCCGCCAGTATGTCGGCCGTGAGAAAGCCGGCGTTGTGGCGCGTGCGTTCATACTCCGGGCCAGGATTGCCCAAGCCCGCGACCAGATACTCGACCTGCTCGGCCGATGTGCGAAAGAGCATCGTGCCTCACTCCTGGAGAGGCGTCACTGCGAGGCCGGTCAGCGCTCGGCGGGCTCCTCGCCCTCCTCGGTCTTGCCGACCAGCTCGGGCTCGCCCTCAGCCACCGCTTCGGCAGCGGCCTCCTCAACCTCTTCGACCACGACCTTGGGCGCGAGCACGGTGCACACCGTCTCCTCGGGATCGCCGATGATTGTGATGCCCTCGGGGGCGACGATGTCGCCGAGTCGCGCATGATCGCCGACATCGAGCGACTCGACATTGAGAGTGAGGTGCTCGGGGATGTCGGTCGGCAGGCCGCGGACCGTCAGCTCGTGCTCGGTCACATCGAGGATGCCGCCCATCGTGACGCCGTGCGGCGTGCCCTCGATCTGCAGTCCTACCGTAGTCTCGATCGGCTCGGTGAGACGGATCTCCTGCAGGTCGAAATGGGTGACGACGTGCTTGACCTTGTCGAGCGCGACGTCTTTGACGATCGCGACATGGGTCTTCTTCTGACCCTCGAAGCTGACGTCGAGCACGGCGTGCGACCCTGCGTCGGTGCTCATCGCGGCGCGCAGCACGGTCGCCTCGACCGCGATCGCCGCCGCCGGATTGCCCGAGCCGTAGAGCACGCCGGGGATCAGTCCCTTCTTTCGCAGCCGCTTGGCGTTGCGCGTTCCTGTGTCGTCTCTCTGATGGACGACGAGCTTGACTCGCTCCATGATCTCTCCTGCTAGAACAGCTGGTTTTCGCCGGCGAACAGCTCGCTCACCGACTCGTCTTCGAACACGTTCTTGATCGTGTCGGCGAGGATGTCGGCGACGGAGAGCACCTTGATCTTGGTGTCCTCGGGGCCGAGTTCGATCGGCAGAGTGTCGGTGACCACGACTTCTTTCACCGACGAGGTGCGGATGCGCTCACGCGCGGGGTCGGAGAACACGCCGTGCGTGGCGGTGACGTAGACCTCCTTGGCGCCGTTGTCGTAGAGCGTCGTGACGGCGCTCGCGATACTGCCGGCGGTGTCGATCATGTCGTCGACGACGATCGCGACCTTGCCGTCCACGTCGCCGATGAAGTGCATCGTCTCGGCGCGGTTGTGCTCGGGGCGCATCTTGGTGAGCACGGCGAGATCGCCGTCGACGCGGTTGGCGAAACGCTTGGCGAGCTTGACACCGCCGGCGTCGGCGGAGACGGCGACGAGCGGTGCGCCACCCCAGTCCTTGAAGCGGAAGTAGTCGGCGAGCATCGGCACCGCCGTCATGTGATCGACGGGGATGCTGAAGAAGCCCTGGATCTGACCCTGATGAAGGTCCATCGAGAGCACGCGGTCGGCACCCGCTGCCTCGAGCAGAGTAGCGATGAGGCGGGCCGTGATCGGCTCGCGCGCGGCGCTCTTCTTGTCCTGCCGCGAATACGGGTAGTACGGCATGACCACAGTGACGCGCCGCGCCGAGGCCAGCTTGGCCGCCTGTACCATGATCAACAGCTCCATCAGATGGGCGTTGAGGCGGCCCGACGGCGACTGCACGAGGAACACGTCGGCGCCGCGGATGCTCTCCTCGTAGCGGGCGTAGATCTCGCCGTTGGCGAACGTCTTGATGAGCATTCCCCCGAGCCCGATGCCGAGCTTGCCGGCGATGCGCTCGCCGAGGGCGGGGTTGCTGCGCCCGGAGAAGATCATGAGGCGTTTTTGCGTGGTGGCCCTGCAGCACGAATCAGACAACGCGCTCCTCCGTGGGTTGGTTCGTCACTGGGCGATTCTACCAGAGGTGGGACGGCCTAGCGGCCGTCCTTGGCCTCTTTGCGGCGACGCTGCTCGCGGCGCTTCGCATAACCATCGACGTTCTCCTGGCGGCTGCGCGCGACGCCGAGGCCGCCGGCGGGCACGTCCTTGGTGATCACGGAGCCCGCCGCGGTGAATGCGCCGTCGCCGATGTTGACCGGCGCGACGAACGTCGTATCGCTGCCCGTGCGCACGTCGCTGCCGATGTACGTCGGATGTTTGTCGAAGCCGTCGAAGTTGGCGGTGATGTTGCCGGCGCCGATGTTGGTGTCGTTGCCGACGAACGCGTCGCCGATGTAGCTCAGATGCGGGACCTTGCTGCCCTCCCCGACACGGCTGTTCTTGATCTCGACGAACGCGCCTGCCTTGGCGCCCTCGCCGAGGACGGTGTTCGGTCGGATGAAGGCGAACGGGCCGACCGAGCAACCGGAGTTGACGACGCACGCGGAGAGGTGCGAGCAGACCACGCGAGCGCGGTCGCCGACGAACACGTCCTCGAGGTAGGTGGAGGGGCCGATCTCGCTGGCGGCGCCGACGATCGTGCGGCCGAGAAGGAACGTCTGCGGCCGCAGCACCGTGTCGCGGCCGACCTCCACGCCCCAATCCACGTACGTCGAGTCCGGATCCTCGACGGTGACGCCGGCGAGCATGAGCCGCGTGAGCAGCCGGTGTCGCATCGCCGCATTGGCGATCGCCAGCTCGACGCGTGAGTTGACACCCATGCACATCTCTGGATCGTCGGCCTTGAAGGCAGTGACGGTGAGTCCGACCTCGAGCAGCAGACTGACCACGCCGGTGAGGTAGAACTCACCGGAGGCGCTGCTCGGCGTGAGCCGCGGCAGCGTCTCTCGCAGCGCCTCGGCGTCGAACATGTACAGGCCGACGTTGATCTCACAGATCGCGCGCTCGGCGTCGCTCGCGTCCTCGGCCTCGACGATGCGCAGCACGTCGCCTTCGGCGTCGCGCACGACGCGACCGTAGGCGCCGGGAGCGTCCATGCACACGGTCGTGATCGTCGCCACGGCGTGCGACGCTGCGTGGTGTTCCATCAAGCGACGCACGAAGGCGCCGTCGACGAGCGGCGCGTCACCGATCAGCACCATCACGTTGCCGCCGAAGCCGGCGAGCGGCTCCATGCCGCGGCGCACGGCGTCGCCGGTGCCGAGTCGCTCCATCTGCACGACGCGTTCACAACCTTGCGGCAGCAGCGCCATGACCTCGTCATGACCCTCAGCAGTGACCACCACGATGCGCTCCGGTGCGAGCGTCAGCGCCGCATCGACCACGTACGACACCATCGGCCGCCCGCAGACGGCGTGCAGCACCTTGGGGAGATCGGATCTCATGCGCGTACCCAGTCCGGCCGCCAGGATCACGACGGCGAGCGGGGCGCTCGCTTGCGACTTCTTCTTCGTCATTTCTCTCTCTTCACGCGGTTCCTGGCTGGGGCGGGAGGATTCGAACCTCCGGTCCCGGGACCAAAACCCGGTGCCTTACCACTTGGCCACGCCCCATCGCAGAGCGCACGGCAGTATATCACTTCGGCCCAGGTGGCCGACGCTGCGGGCGGTCCTTGCGCGGGCAGGCGCCGCGCGGCTCGCCGCCCCCGTCTGACGGCGGGCGGCGAGCGTCGCCGCGCGTTTGCGCCCGCGGTTGCAGGTCGGTGACGTAGGTGGCGCGGGCCGGCGCCAGCTGCTCCCGCGCCGCGAGCGCCGTCGCCGCATCGTCGAAGAGCCCGAACACGGCGGCGCCGCTGCCGCTCATCGCTGCGCCGAAGGCACCGGCGGCGAACATCGAGCGCTTGAGCTCCGCGACCTCCGGGTGCCGAGCGACGACCGACGCTTCCAGGTCATTCTCCACCAGCCTGGTGAGATCGCGCGGCAGCACGGCCACCGACAGGCTCTGTTGCAGACGCTCGGCGCGACGCACGAAATCACTGAGCGTCGGCTGCTCGTCGGCGTCGCGCCAGCGGTAGACCTCGGCGGTGGATAATGCCAGGTCGGGCAGCGCCAGGACGATGTGGAGCGGTTCGGGCAGCGCCATATCTTTGAGCACCTGCCCGCGGCCCATCACAAGCTGGGGTCCGAGCCAGAGGAAGAACGGCACATCGGAGCCGATCGCCGCAGCCACCTCGTAACGCAGACGATCGGAGAGGTCGAGCGCGAACAGCCGCTCGACCGCCACCAGGGTGGCGGCGGCATCGGAGCTGCCGCCGCCCAATCCGGCGCCGTGCGGAACACGTTTGTGGATCGTGACGCGTACCTCGAACGGACGCTCGAGACGTCGCTCCAGCTCGCGCACGATCCGGCCGGCGAGGTTGTCTTCGCCGGGACAGATCGGGCACTGAACCGTCAGTCCGTCGCCCGGCGCACGCTCGACCGCGACAAGGTCTGAGAGCGTCACCGGAAGGATCACCGAGCAGATCTCATGGAACCCATCGGGGCGCTGCGGCCCCACGAGCAGAGCGAGGTTGATCTTGGCCGGCGCCGCGACTTCGACGCGGCGGCCATCGGCAGCCGCGTCTAGATCCACGCCAGCTCCCGCGCAAGATCGACGAACGTCCGGGGAGAGAGCTCCTCGGGGCGCGTCGTCGGCCGCAGGCCGAGCACGACGAGCGCGTGACGCACGTCGTCGCGCGCCAGTGCCCGGCCGGCATGCGCCGCACCCGTTAACGAGTTGACGAGCAGCTTGCGGCGCTGCGCGAAAGCACAGCGCACGAGCTTGTCGATCGTCGCGTACTCCGCCGGCGCCGGCACGCCGGCGCCCGCCTCCCGCCGCACGAAGGTCACGAAGAGCGAGTCCACGCGTGGCTGTGGCGAGAACACCGTTCGCGGCACGGCGCGCACGGCGTCACGTTCACAGGCAAGCTGAACCAGCACCGACACGGCCGAATACGGCTTCGTCGACGGCACGGCGAAGAGACGCTCGCCGAGCTCTCTTTGCACCATCACCGCCCAGCGCCGCACGGTAGGCAGCGCCGCGATCGACTTCATGATCAGCGGGATCGCGATGCTGTAGGCGAGGTTCGCGACCAGGGCGGTCGGCGGCGGCGCAAGCTCACCGAGCGGCATCTTGAGCGCGTCGCCGAAGCGCACACGCAGATTGGCATGCGCCTTCGTAAGGGAGTCCAAAGCGGGCGCGAAGCGGGTGTCGATCTCGATTGCGTGCACGGCCGCCGCTTGCGCGACGAGACGCTCGGTCAGCGACCCTTCGGCGGGACCGACCTCGAGCACCACGTCGTCCGGCTGCACGGCCGCCATGGCGACGATGGCGAGCAGCGTGTTCGTGTCGACGAGATGGTTCTGGCCGAAGCGCCTCAACGCCGCCGGCCGCGGCGGCCGCGACGATGACATCAGAGGAGGTCGAGCGAGAAGGCGCGGCGGGCGTTGGCCGTCGTCACTTCGGCCGCGCGCGCCGCCTCCCAGCCGCGGACTTCCGCAAGCTTCTCGACGGTGTGCACGATCCAGGCCGGCTGGTTGTCCTTGCTCCGGTGGGGCACGGGCGTGAGGAACGGCGCATCCGTCTCGACGAGCAGCAACTCGTCGCGCACGCGCGCGGCGGCGGCACGCAGGTCGCCGGCGTTCTTGTAGGTCAGGTTGCCGGCGAACGACATGTAGTAACCGCGGCCGTTGCACTCCTCGACCTGCTCGATCAGTGAGAAGCAGTGAATGATCACCCTCACGCCCTCGGCGAACTCGCCGAGGATCTCCATCGCCTCATCGCCGGCATCGCGCACGTGCACGATGAGCGGCAGATCGAGGCGCCGCGCGAGCCCGATCTGCGCGATGAAGACCGACCGCTGCGTGGCGCGCGGCGAACGGTCGCGATAGTAGTCGAGACCGCACTCGCCGATGGCGACGACTCTGTCACCGTGAGCGAGTCGCTGGAGCTTGCCGAGCATCGTATCGTCGAGCAGCCGCGCCTCGTGTGGGTGCACGCCGACGGTCGCATATACGTCGCGATTGCGCTGCGCGTAGTCGACGGCGCGACGTGACGATGCCGCGTCCATGCCAACCGCGATGACGGCGTTGACCCCGGCGGCGCGTGCGGCGACGAGCGCTGCGTCGGCATCGTCGAGCATCTCCAGATGACAGTGCGTATCGATCGGGTCGAAGACCGGCGCGACCCGGTCGCCGGGCACAGCTCTGCTGGTGCGTACGCCCGCCACGCGCCTACTCCTCGGCCTCGATGCGCGGGAAGAGCGGCGGTGCAGCCACGACCGCGGCCGGGATGAGCCCGTCGAAGATCGCCGCGTCAAGCAACATGGCGGCGACATCGCGCTCCTGGCCCAGGCGCCGCAGAATCTCCTCCGCCGTGCCGGGAATGACGGAATGGATCGCCAGCGCGACGAGGCGCAGGCCGGCCGCCAAACCGTGCAGAACGGCATCGAGGCGGCCGGCCTGCGCCGCGTCTTTGGCGAGCTTCCACGGCGCCTCTTCCTCGACCAGCCGGTTGAGGCGGCGCACGTATTCCCACACGCTCTCGATCGCGGCCGTGATCTCGACCTCCCCGTAGTGGGCGCTGGCAGCACGCAGCATCGCTTCGCCCTTGGCCGCCACGTCCCGCAGCGTTTCGCCGGCGGGCGCCGCCGGGATCGTCCCGTCGCGGTACTTGCCGATCATTGAGACCGTGCGGCTCACAAGGTTGCCGAGCTCGTTGGCGAGCTCGCTGTTGTAGCGGGCCCGCACGCCGTCCATCGACGTGTTGCCGTCGAGCCCGAAGTTGACCTCGCGGAACAGGTAGAAGCGCAGGGCATCGAGGCCGTACTTCTCCATGATGACGAACGGGTCGAGGACGTTGCCGCGCGTCTTGCTCATCTTCTCTCCACCGCTCAGCAGGTAGCCGTGGATGAACTCGCCCGCAGGCAGATCGTAGCCGGCGCTCATCAGCAGCGCCGGCCAGATAACGGCGTGGAACTTGAGGATGTCCTTCGACAGGAGGTGGTCGGCCACAGACCAGTAGCGATCGACGAGGTCCTCACCCGGCCGCGCGTAGGTTAGCGCCGACACGTAGTTGATCAGCGCATCGACCCAAACGTAGATGACCTGCGTGTCGTCCCAAGGGACGGGCACGCCCCAGGTGATGCTCGAACGACTGATGGAGATGTCGTCCAGGCCCTGTTCGATGAACGACAGCGCCTCGTTGAAGCGTGTCCGTGGCCTCACCCACTCCGGGTTGGCGCGGAAGAACTCGCTCAGGCGGTCCTGGTACTTGCTGAGCAGGAAGTAGTAGTTCTCTTCTTCCAGCCAGACCGGCTCGATGCCGTGGTCGGGGCACTTGCCGTCGACCAGGTCGCGTTCGTACCAGAATCCCTCGCAGGCAGTGCAGTAGAGGCCGCCGTAGGTGCGTTTCTCGACATCGCCGGCGGCCTGCAACTTCTCCACAAACCTCTGCACGTAGGCCTCGTGCTCGGGATCGGTGGTGCGGATGAAGAAGTCGTTGGTGGCGTTGAGCTGGCGCGTCAGCTCTTTGAAGCGCGGCGCCAGCTCGTCGACGTGCTGCCGCGGCGTGAGGCCGCGCTCCGCGGCAGCCTGCGCCACCTTGTTGCCGTGCTCGTCGACGCCGGTGAGGAAGAAGACGTCGTCCCCCTTCTGGCGGTGGTAGCGCGCGAGGATGTCGGCGGCGATGGTCGTGTAGGCGTGTCCCAGGTGGGGTTCGCCGTTCACGTAGTAGATCGGGGTCGTGACGTAGTATCGCATCGCTTTCGTAGTATCTTTCATCCAGCCTCGCGGCGCTAGCTCATATGGCCCTTGCGCCGCTTCGCCGAGAAGCCGTAGGTGCCCACCTTCTCGCCCATCGACCAGTAGTCGCCGTCGACGTAGGCGAGCGGGTCGAGCGCACCGTGCTTGAGACGGCCGCGGGCGTCGATCACCTCCTCATCGCAGTGCACGGCGACGATCTCGCCGATGAAGAGATCGTGCGCCCCAAGCGACAGTTCGTGGCGCACGACGCACTCGAGGTTGATCGGGCACTCGGCGATCAGCGGCGCCTGCACCTTCGCTGCCGGTAGTGGAGTGAGTCCGGCCGCGACCCACTTGTCTTCGTCGCGGCCACTGATCGAGCCGCACAGATCGACCTGCTCGACCTGTGACGCCCGCGGCAGGTTGACGACGAACTCTCGCGAGCATTCCAGCAACTCGTGCGAGTAGCGCGAACCGCGGATCGCGACGCTCACCATCGGCGGCGCCGAGCAGACCGTACCGGCCCACGCGATCGTCACGATGTTGCCCTTCTTGCCGTCGGCGACGGTGACGAGCACCGCCGGCACAGGCAACAGGATGGTCGATGGGCGACGCTCGATCTTCATCACTGCCTCCTCGCTTGGATCGATCGCGGCGGCGCGGCGCGCGATCTCCGGACCGTGGGTTACAATACCCGCATGAACGACTCCATGCCGTTTGCCGGCATCGCCAGTTTCTTCAAGGCACCGTACGTCGCCGAGCCCACCAAGGCCGATGGCGACGTCGCCGTCCTCGGCATCCCCTACGACGAAGGAACGACGTCGCGCCCGGGCGCCCGCTACGGCCCGCGCGCGATGCGCGACATCTCCACGTTCTGGGCCTATCGCGATGGCGAGGAGCCGTTCTACGACGGCGAGGCGCAGACGGAGCTGCTCGGTGGCGTGCGCTTCGTCGACGCCGGCGACGTGGATCTCGCGCCTACGGCGCCGGCCGAGCGCAACCACCCCCTCATCGCCGCCCGCGTCAAGCAGCTGCTCGACGCGGGCCTCTTCCCCATTGTGCTCGGCGGCGACCACTCGATCACCTACGCGGTCCTGCGCGGCTTCGCCGCGGC
>Ga0207932_1000093_pt1 | contig 29159 bp, 31 predicted proteins | sample NGESurdeep092012_FD_184480 | JGI IMG/M metagenome (GOLD analysis project Ga0207932, IMG submission 184480) | Arctic peat soil microbial communities from Barrow, Alaska - NGEE Surface sample 415-2 deep-092012 (SPAdes) | ecosystem: Environmental > Terrestrial > Soil > Wetlands > Peat ...
TGCGGTTCTCGTCGTACGGCGTGGCGATCAGCGAGCCGTCGCTGGCCAGGATGCGGGACTGCTCGGACAGCGGGTTCTGGGTGAACTCGCCGGGCAGCGCGTCAAAGACGGCGACACCGGCGCGGGCTGCGGACCCGGTTGCCGCCACGGTGGGCATCATCAGGCCGGCCCCCAGCAGGCCGAGCACGACAGAGGTCGCCACGAAGGCCGCTAGGAGGCTCAAGACGTTGGTGAAGGTTCTGCCGCGTTCCTGCATGCGCCAAGGGTAGCCGCGGTGCTGTGCGGAACGCACGCAACGAAGCAGAAGTGACTAGTTACTTCGGTCGCCCAGAACTACCCCAAAGCGTCATATCCGTCAAATCAGTCTCTTCATAGTGTTTTAGACATAAGCGAACGACCATGTCCGGCACACCGCATGACACCGATCTTCAGGGGAGGTCAGCATGACACTCACGATGACGCACCGCGAGGACGTCTCAACCGGCCAAGTTACTTGGGTTGAACAATGGGCGCTGCAGGGAGCCTGTATCGCGGCGGAGCCCGACGCCCTGTTCGTCAGGGGTGCTGCCCAACAGCAGGCCAAGCAGGTCTGCATGAGCTGCCCGGTGATCGCCGAGTGTCTTGCCGACGCGCTGGACAACCGAACCGAGTTCGGGGTCTGGGGTGGCATGACGGAGCGAGAGCGCAGGGCGCTGCTGAAGCAACGTCCCGGCGTCGCATCCTGGCGGGCGCTGTTCGAGGCTGACCGTCTGCGTCAGCGCCGCGCCTCCTGACGAGTCTGCCCCGGCGGCACCGAGACGCGCAGTCTCGGTGCCGCGTTGTTGCACGCTGATTTGACGGATCAGTGGCCGGCGAGTGCGCCGCCCACCGCGCGCAGACCCACCAGATCGTGGATGTCCCCCGACGCAGCCGGCACCTCCACCATCGGTATGCCGGGGTGCCCGGCGACAAACCTCTTGGCCAGGGACTCGTGCCGGTCGGCGATCTCGGCCTGAATCGCGTGCATCCGCAACAGCCCCTGGGTGACGTCTGACGAGCTGCCGCTCTCCTCGTCGCCCAGCTCTTCGGCCGCTCCGAGCGCACGGGCAGCGGACAGGCCGGGTGCGGAGACGCGATACATCCGGTTGATCACCAGCCCGGCCAGCGGCATCTCTTCCTCGTCGAGGCGGTCCACGAAGTACGAGGCTTCCCGCAGCGCATCACGTTCCGGAGCGGCAACCACGATGAATGTCGTCGTACGGTCGCTCAGCAGCGCAAAGGTATGGTCCGCGCGCTTGCGAAACCCGCCGAACATCGTGTCGAGGGCGGCGACGAAGGTCTGGACGTCGCTGAGCATCTGACCGCCCAGCACCTTGGTCAGGGTCTTGGTGACGATGTTCACGCCGGCGCTGAAGACCTTGAGGTATGCCCGGCCGCCCGCCTTCGCCGGCGCGGCCAGCAACCGGATGAGCCGGCCGTCCAGGAAGGACCCGAGGCGTTTGGGCGCGTCCAGGAAGTCGAGGGCGGAACGAGATGGCGGGGTGTCGACGACGATGAGGTCCCAGCGCGGGTTGTCCGGGTCACGGTCCGCCTCGAGCCTGAGCTGCCCGAGCTTCTCCATCGCCATGTACTCCTGGGTTCCGGCGAAGGAGCTGGAAACGGCCTGGTAGAAGGGGTTGGCCAGGATCTGCTCGGCCTTCACCGGGGTGGAATGTGCCTCGACGACCTCATCGAAGGTCCGCTTCATGTCCAGCATCATCGCGTCGAGAGAGCCGCCGCTGGTGTCGTCGATGTCGGCGACGGGCCTGGGCGTGTTGTCCAGCGTGGTCAGGCCCAGCGACTGCGCCAGGCGCCGAGCAGGGTCGATGGTCAGCACGACGACCCGACGGCCGGACTCGGCCGCCCGCAGTCCCAGCGCCGCCGCGGTGGTCGTCTTGCCGACCCCGCCCGCGCCGCAGCACACGATGATCCGGGTCTGCGGATCGCCGATCAGGGCGTCGATGTCGAGAACGCGCCCCATCACGCCATCCCCTGCGTCATGAGTGTCTCGGCCATCTCGCGGATGCCGTTTGCGTCGACGCCCTCGGGCAGCGACGGCAACCGGTATGTCGGCCTGCCCAGACCCGCGATGACCTCAGCCTCGGTGCGCTCGAGGGTGACGCGCTCGGCGTGGTCCCTGGCTTCGGACAGCAGGCCGTCGACGATGGCGTCGGTGGCCCGCACGTGGACCCGCTTCAGGTCTGCCGCGACGTCCTCGCGGGAGATCGCATTCCGCGCTGCTGCCTCCAGGACGTCCAGGGTCAGGATCTCCTCGCGCACCTGGTTGACGACGACGCCGCCGATCGGCATACCGACGGCCCTCAGCTCGGCGATGGTGTCGACCGTCTCCTGGACCGGCATCTCCTCGAGCAGGGTCACCAGGTGAACTGCCGTCTGCGGAGACTTCAGCATCGCGGTGATCGAGTTGGCCTGGGACCGGATCGGCCCGACCCTGGCCAGGTCTGCGACCTCATGGTTGACGTTGAGGAAGCGCACTACCCGGCCGGTCGGTGGGGCGTCCACCACGACGGCGTCGTAGGCGGGTGCGGCCCCTGGGCCCTTTGCCCGGTGGTCCCTGGGACGGCGGACCGCCTCATAGACCTTGCCGGTGAGCAGCACGTCGCGAACGCCGGGCGCAATCGTGGTGGCGAAGTCGATCGCGCCGAACTTCTCCAGCACCCCGCCCGCACGACCGAGCTTGTAGTACATCTGGAGGTATTCCAGCAGGGCGGCCTTGGCATCCACCGAGAGCCCGAATACCTCACCGCCATTGGCGGCGTGCGCTACGCGGACCTCCGTCAGGCCCAGCGGGGTGACGTCGAAGGTCTGGCTGATGCCCTGGCGTCCCTCGACCTCGGCCAGCAGCACCCGCCTGCCCTCGGCGGCGAGGGCAAGGGCAAGGGCGGCGGCGACGGTTGTCTTGCCGGTACCCCCCTTGCCGGTGACGATGTGAAGTCGCACGCCGTCCCAGTCGGTGTCGCGGGCGGACCCCGCGTCTGGTGCCATACCCAAGAGCCTAAACGCCGGATGTCCCGGGAGAGCAGTGGAGACAGGGCGTGGATGGTCCATGTGGGTAGCGAGCCAACCCGGTCTAGGCTGCATTCATGGCTACCTGGGAGTACGCAACGGTTCCACTGATCTCGCACGCCACCAAGCAGATCCTCGACCAGTGGGGTGAGGACGGTTACGAGCTCGTGCAGGTCGTGACAGGCCCCGACGGGAACGGTCTGGTGGCTTACCTCAAGCGAGAGAAGGAATAGGGCGTGTCCGCTGTCGAGGACCGTCTGGCCGAGCTCGGCCTCACCGTCCCGGAGGTCGCCATGCCGGTGGCCGCCTATCTGCCCGCCGTGCGCGACGGCAACCACATCTTCACCTCGGGCCAGCTGCCCATGGTGTCGGGCGCGCTGGCGGCGACGGGCAAGGTCGGGCAAGGCCCTGGACTAGTCCCCGCCGAGGACGCCAAGAACCTGGCCCAGATCTGCGCCCTGAACGCGATCGCCGCAGTCAAGGCCCTGGTCGGTGACCTCGACAAGGTGACCCGTGTGGTCAAGGTCGTCGGCTTCGTGGCCAGCGACCCGGCCTTCACCGGTCAGCCTGGCGTCATCAATGGTGCCTCCGAGCTGCTCGGCACGGCTTTTGGCGACGCCGGCGTTCACGCGCGTTCGGCGGTCGGGGTTGCGGTTCTTCCGCTCGATGCCCCGGTCGAGGTCGAGATCATCGTGACTGTTCGGGACTGAGCATCCCCACCCAGGTTCGCGACTTCGCCGCGGGGACACCGACCGACCGGGCCAGAGACTGGCTGCAGGGCCGGCTTCCTGAGGTGGTCGCAGCCAGATCCGCCGCCACGGTGATGATCCTGCGGGACCGGAGGGCCACCGAAAGTGGTGGCGCGAGCGGGAGTGACCCGGACGGTACAGGCAAGGGCACGGGCGGCTTGGAGGTCTTCATGCTGCGCCGATCGTCCACCATGGAGTTCGCCCCGCGGATGATGGTGTTCCCGGGCGGTGGCGTGGACCCGCGCGATGCCGACCCGAACCTCCCCTGGGCCGGGCCCTCGCCGGCGGAGTGGGGGCGGCTGCTCATCGCCGACGAGGCCATTGCGCGTGAGCTCGTGGTCGCGGCCGTCCGCGAGGTCTTCGAGGAGTGCGGGGTGTTGCTGGCTGGGCCCGATGTCAACTCCGTGGTCGGCGACGTCAGTGGTCCGGACTGGCAGGCCGAGCGTCAGGCGCTGCTGTCGCGAGAGCTACCTCTGGCCCAGATGCTGATCGGTCGTGGCTTGGTGCTGCGTTCGGATCTCTTGCGGGCGCGGGCACACTGGATCACTCCCGAGTTCGAGCCGAAGCGTTACGACACAAGGTTCTTCGCTGCGCTGCTGCCCGCCGGACAGATCGCCGATGACCAGACAAGCGAGGCCGACCACGCCGACTGGACCGATCCGGTTCGACTGCTCAAGGACCATGCAAGCGGTTCGGCCCTGATGCTGCCGCCGACCCGGGCGTGCGTCGAGCAGGTTGCCGCGGCGTCCTCCGTTGCCGAGTTCCTGGCCGCCGAGGTCCACATGGAGCCGATCACCCCGGTGCTCACCCAGACCGACGATGGACTGGTGTTCCGCTGCACCCTGCCCAGATGAGGACACCTCCGGCTGGCGGGGGATTGACTCCCGCGTGGGCCGGTGGCGACGTCACCTCGCGGGCAACCTGCGTGCTCGCGCCGAATCCGGGCGCGATGACGCTGGAGGGCACCAACACCTGGGTTCTGATGGAGCCCGGGGCGGCGCACTGCGTCGTTGTCGACCCCGGACCGCTGGACGAGCAGCATCTGAAACGGGTGCTGGACGTCGTGGCACTTCGCGGGGCTCGGGTTTCGCTGACACTGCTCACCCATGGCCATCTGGATCACGCCGAATCGGCGCGCCGCTTCTCCGAGCTCACCGGAGCGCCCGTTCGAGCCATCGGCGCGGGACACGACGGTCTCGGCGACGGTGACCGGCTGACCGTCGACGGTCTGGACCTGCTGGTCGTGGCCACCCCCGGGCACACCAGCGACTCGCTGTCGTTTCTGCTGGCCTCCGAGAACGCGTTGCTCACCGGCGACACCATCCTGGGTCATGGCACCGCGGTGGTGGCGTGGCCCGATGGTGAGCTCGCGGCATACCTGCAGTCGTTGCAGCGCATCGAGGCGATGACCGGCGCCCGCGAGGTGACCCAGATCCTGCCGGGCCACGGCCCCACCCTGTCGGACGCGGCCGGTGTCGTGCGGTACTACCTCGACCACCGGTCGGAACGGCTGGAGCAGGTGCGCGCTGTCGTTGCAGTCAGGGGTCCGGACGTTGACGGTGTGGTCGAGACGGTCTATGCGGACGTTTCCCGTGAGCTCTGGCCAATCGCCAGGCTCAGCGTCCAGGCCCAGCTGGACTACCTGCGCACCCACCCGTAGTACAACCCGCTGGCTGCCCCGAAACCAGCGTTGATGGCCAGCCCAGACCCGTGAATGGTGGTTTCGGGGCAATAAGGCGAGTCCCGGGGGGTTCGGGGGTGGGATGACGGGAGAGGGCGGAGCGCTGTTAGCGAGCCCGGCGTTGGATGCGCTCGACGTCGATCAGCACGACCGCGCGGGCTTCAAGCTTGATCCAGCCTCGTGTCGCGAAGTCGGCCAGCGCCTTGTTGACCGTCTCACGTGAGGCGCCCACAAGCTGGGCGAGCTCCTCCTGGGTCAGGTCGTGCGCGACCAGGATGCCTTCCTCGGAGGAGCGGCCGAAACGGCTCGACAGATCCAGCAGGGCCTTGGCCACGCGGCCGGGCACGTCGGTGAATACGAGGTCGGACAGGGCTTCGTTGGTGCGACGAAGACGCCGGGCGAGAGCTGCCAGCATGGTCGATGCGACGGCTGGGCGACCCGACAGGAATGACGCGAGGTCCTCGTGGCCGAGCGCGATCAGCTGCGTCTCGGCAACGGCGGTGGCAGTCGCGGTCCGGGGGCCGGGGTCGAACAGGCTCAGCTCGCCGAACATCTCACCAGGTCCCAGGATGGCAAGGAGGTTCTCGCGGCCGTCGATACTTGTCAGTCCCAGCTTGATCTTGCCCTCGCCTATCACGTAGAGCCGATCACCGCGGTCACCCTCGCGGAAGAGGACGTCGCCACGCTCGAGACGCGATGCCGTCATCGACTCCATCAGGGCGTTTGCGGCCTCGTCATCAAGTGCAGCGAAGAGGGGTGCTTGTCTCACGACATCAATGTCCACGCTGGACAGTCTGCCAGAGCCTGTATGTCGGGTCGGGACCCTCCACTACGCCCTCTAGTCTTGCAGGGTGTCAGACCCCTCAAACCCCGAGACTCCGGTCGCGCTGACCCGTCGTGCGCGCAAGATCTACCGGACGCTGGTTGAGCGCTATCCCGATGCGAAATGTGAGCTCGACTTCGAGAACCCGCTGCAGCTTCTGGTGGCCACGGTGATGTCCGCGCAGACCACCGATGTCAGGGTGAACATGGTGACCCCGGCGGTCTTCTCCCGATACCGCAGCGCCGCGGACTTCGCCGCCGCCGATCGCACCGAGCTCGAGACGATGATTCAGTCCACCGGCTTCTATCGTGCCAAGACCGACTCGTTGATCAAGATCGGGACGGCACTGGTCGAGCGGTTCGGGGGTGAGGTCCCTCCGCGGCTCAAGGACCTGGTCACCCTGCCCGGGGTCGGTCGAAAGACCGCCAACGTGGTCCTGGGCGACGCTTTCGGGATCCCCGGGATCACTGTGGACACGCATTTCGGGCGGCTCGCGAGGCGCTTCGGCTGGACGACGGAGCAGGACCCGGTGAAGGTTGAGCACGCCGTGGGCGCTCTGATCCCTAAGAAGGACTGGACCATGCTCTCCCACGTGCTGATCTTCCACGGACGGCGCACCTGCCATGCCCGCAAGCCCGCGTGTGGCGCCTGCCCGGTTGCCGGCTGGTGCCCGTCCTATGGCGACGGTGAGACCGATCCGGTCAAGGCGGCGCAGCTGCTGAAGTACGAGCTCACCCCGGTCAAGCAGTGAAGGACCCTCGCGTGACCGATCCCGCAGCCCGGCCGTCTGCGGTGCAGCAGCCGCAGTGGATGGCGCATCTTGTGACCCAGCTGGGTCAACAGGATCCGGCTTTCTTCAGCCGGTTCCTGCCCCCCGACGAGGGTGGTCGGGAGTCCGCGGTGCTGATCCTGTTCGGACCCAGCCCCGAGGGCGGCGAGGATGTGGTGCTGACCGAGCGGTCGCACAGCATGCGCTCGCACGCCGGCCAGGTCTCCTTCCCGGGTGGTGCGATCGATCCCGTTGACACCGGGCCGGTCTCTGCTGCTCTGCGGGAGGCGCAGGAAGAGGTGGGCCTTGATCCGGCGGGCGTTCAGGTCGTCGCCGAGCTGCCGGCCCTGTACCTGCCGCCGAGCAACTTCGTGGTGACCCCGGTGCTTGCCTGGTGGGCTCAGCCGAGTCCGATCAGCGTCGTCGACCATCTCGAGGTCGCCCGGGTACTGCGGGCGCCGCTGTCCGAGCTCACCGACCCTGCGCGGCGGTTCACGGTCTCGCACCCCAGCGGTTTCGTCGGCCCGGCGTTTGACGTCGACGGTCTGCTGGTGTGGGGATTCACGGCCGGGTTGCTCTCCAAGGTCATCGAGCTGGCCGGTCTCGAGCGGTCCTGGGACAAGGCTGACCGGCGACTGCTGCCCCCTCATCTCATCGCAGCTCCCGACCGGGCGTTGCCGCAGCCGACCGGGCCGCTCGAGGGCGCACCATGATTGCCAACGGGCTCGACGTCCTCCTGGCCGTCGTCCTGATCAGCTATGGATTCATCGGCTACCGACACGGCTTCGTGGTCAGCGTGATGTCCTTGGTCGGTTTCCTGGCCGGCGGGGCACTAGGTATGTGGCTGTTGCCCGAGCTGTTGCGGCACTGGGACGCAGTGGACAGCAGCGTGGTGTGGCGCACCCTGGTGCTGGTGCTCGGGGTGTTTGTCTTCGCAGCGATGGGTCAGGCGATCGCCGTCGCCGTGGGTGCTCGCCTGCGCAGCGGGCTGTCGGACGAACCGGCGCGGGTGGTCGACTCCGCCCTGGGCGCCGTGGCCACGGTGCTGGCGATGTCTGTGCTCGTCTGGTTCTTGGCCGGCGCAGTGCGAGGCGGCACTGACACACCGCTGGCAAAGGCGATCGGCACCTCCAGGATCATTCAGACGATTGACCGTTTTGTGCCGCCGCAGACCGGGCGGTTGTTTGCCGGGTTCCAGTCGGTTCTTGACCGTGAGGGCTTTCCCCGGGTCTTCGAGGGTGTCCGGGCAGAGCCGATCGCTCCCATCTCCCCACCGGACAATCATCTGGCGTTTGGCCCCGGTGTGGCCCGGGCTGCCAAGTCCATCGTCAAGATCACCGGCGTGGCCTCAGCGTGCAACCGGGAGCAGGAGGGCAGCGGGTGGGTTGTTGCACCCGAGCGGGTCGTGACCAATGCCCATGTCGTTGCCGGGACGACGTCTGAGAACGTGCGGATCCAGGGCGTCGGCCGCTCGTACGACGCCCACGTGGTTGTCTTTGACCCCAGACGTGACCTCGCTGTGCTTTCCGTGCCGGGGCTTTCGGCCCCCGCATCGACGTTGGGCACGAGCCTCAAGCGTTCCGGGGGCGCTGCGGTCGCCGGCTTCCCGCTGAATGGGCCCTACCGTCTCGACGCCGCCCGGGTGCGTGACATCGTGACGGCCACGGGTGCTGACATCTATGGCAGCCCGGGTGTTGTCCGGCAGGTCTATTCGCTCTATGCCAGGGTCCAGCCGGGCAACTCCGGCGGGCCTCTGCTTTCGCCCGCCGGTGCGGTCGTCGGGATCGTGTTCGCCAAGTCGCTCGACGACGACAAGACCGGATACGCACTCACTCTGGACGAGGCCCGCCCCGTTCTCAACGCCGCGAGCAGCTCCTCGCCTGTGGGCACCGGGGGATGCGTCGCGGGGTAGGTCAGGGCAGGCTGTTCAACCAGCGCACGAGGTGTGCGTTGACCTCCGCCGGTGCCTCCTCGGGCAGGAAGTGTCCGGCATCCGCGATGAAATGCTGCTCGAAGAGACCCTCGACGTATGTCGCTGACCGCGGGGCGAGAGCCGGCACGACGGCCCGGTCCTCCTCACCCTGCAGCTGGAGCACCGGCACCGTGATAGCGGATTTCAGACAATGCGCGAACCGCCGGCCGTCCAGTCGCCACTGGCTGCGGACCACCCAGCGGTAATACTCGGCGGCGGAGTGGGCAACGAACGGCAGAGCCATCGCCTCGGCATAGCGCAGCGCCAGGTCGTGCGGCGGCCACAGCCCACCGGGTGCCGACCAGGCACCCAGCAGACGTTCGACATACGCGGGACCCTTGCTCATCTGGTGCTCCGGCACGAAGGGCCGTTGCAGGCCGGCCAGATAGGCATTGGCCCTGACCTGGGCCGGGTTGCGCACCGACGCGCGGCGCAGCACCAGCGGATGTGGCATGCCGAGGGCTGCGACGGCTCTGGTGACGGCTGGCTGCATGGTCGGCATCGACCAGGCGATCCAGCCGCCCCAGCCGTGCCCGATGATCGCGGCGTTGCCCTTTCCCAGCGATCGCACGATGCTCGCGACATCGGCGGCAAGGGTGAACGTGTCGTAGCCGCGGGGTGGTTTGTCGGAGGCCCCGTAGCCGCGCAGGTCGATGGCGGCTACGTGGTAGCCAGCCTGGGCGAGCGCGATCAGCTGATCGCGCCAGGCCCACCAGAACTGCGGAAAGCCGTGCAGCAGGACGACCAGTGGGCCCTGGCCGATCTCGGCCACATGGAAGCGCGCGCCATTGGCGGCGACGAACCGGTGCTCCCACGGTCCCTCGACGAGCACGGACGACGCATCGTTGCTCATATGCGGAGATCTCGCTTCGACGCTGATGGATGTGGTCACGATGTGGTGCGTGTTAGTTGCTGCTGGGTCTGACGGCAGCAATGGTTTCCTGAGTGCTCTTGATGGCGCGTTCGGGCCTGCCCTTGACGCTGTCGATACTTCGCTTGCCCACGAGCACCAGGATTGCGCCGATGACCAGGATGACGACGGCCACGATGAGGAACGCGAGCCAGGGGGCAAGCCCTAATGCGACCAGACCGTATGCCGCCGCGATCAGCAGCAGGATCAGCGCCAGGAATGCCAAGGTCCCAGCCGCAGCGAACATGCCGGCGCCGATGCCGGCTTTCTGGGCGTCGGCCCTCATCTCGGCCTTGGCCAGTGCGATCTCGCTGCGCACGATGGACGAGATGTCCTGGGTTGCGTCGGCCACGAGCTGGCCAAGGGTGCGCTCCAAGGCGTCGTCGTTCTGACTGGTCATCGAACCTCACCTTCAGTGATGTGTCCCCACGACCCTACTCAGTGTCGCGCCGAAACAGTGCGAGACGATCCGGGAACGGGCTCTCTACGCGCGGAACAGGCTCTCGAGGTGCGGGTGCCAGCGTTCCTCTGCCGAGATCAGAACCTCGTCGCCCGCTGTCAGCCGGGTGTCGCCGCGGACGGAGACCAAGGCGTGACCACGGACGAGCATGTTCACCCAGACATCGGCAGTGTCCCCGCCATCGACATCGGCAGCGTCCCCGATATCGCTGGCTGCTTCGGCGACTTGTTCGACGGTCTGTCCCTCCGCGCGCGAGCCTGCCTCGACAGTGAGACGCAGCACGCCCTCTGGTTCTTCGGCCAGCCGTACCCCGTACGACCAGGGCTGGGGCTGCAGCACGCGCATCGGAAGGTGCAACGCACGGACAACCGTTGGCACGAGACTGCCCTGGACGAGGACCGAGAACGAGACGATGACGATGACGATGCCGTACAGCCTGTCGGCGCCCGGGATGTTCGCGGCCAGCAGAAGGCTCCCGAGCAGGATGGGCACCGCGCCCTTGAGCCCGGCGAAGAGTACGAAGACCTGCTCATTTCGGTTCAGCTTGGCCGGGATCAGGCACAGGCCCACCAACAACGGTCTGATGATGAGGGCCAGCGAGGCGCCGAGCACCAGGCCTGGCACCCACACGTCCATCCGGGTGAGGTCATGCAGGTTCACGGTCAGGCCCAGCACCACGAACGCGACGATCTCGCCGAGGCTGGCGAGTGCTGAATGGAACCGCTCGACCTCCCGCTTGAATGGGGCTCGTTCGTCCCCCAGGACGATGCCGGCGACAAAGACCGCCAGGAAGCCTGACCCGTGCGCGAGGGTTGTCGCGCCATACAGAACCAGCACGCACGCGAGGGTTCGGAGCGGGTATAGGCCTTCGCTCGGCAGCGAGACACGGCGCATGAACCACAGCAGGGCTCGTCCGCCCAGGAGGCCAAACGCCGCCCCCACACCCATCTGAAGTGTGAACTCGCCCGCACCCGGCGCGAGAGCACCGCCGCTGAGAGATCCAGCGGCCAGCAGGCTCACGAGCAGGGCGATACCGACCGGGTCGTTTGCCCCGGACTCGCCCTCCAGAATCGTCGAGGAGCGGCCGGCTATCTCGCGCTGTCCCAGGATGGAGAACACGACCGCAGGGTCGGTCGGCGCAATGGCCGTGCCGACCAGGAGTGCGACGTACCAGCTGAATCCGAATCCGAAGTGCGCGACGGCGGCGACGGCCGCTGTCGTCAGGAACGTCCCCCCGACCCCCACCACGACGATGGGAGCGGCGGCGGCCCGGAATCGTCGCCAGCCGATGTGCATGCCGCCGTCGAACAGGATGCACACCAGCGCCACCGTGACGATGCGTTCGACCGTGCGCTCGGGTGGTGCGTTAAGGCCAGGCCACAAAGCCGCGGCGAGGGCGGCTGCTGCCAGGAACAGTGCTGGTGCCGGAACCCGCAGCCGCGCTGTGAGCCGGTTGGAGAGCACCGCAGCGGCAGCCGCGAGCGACACAAGCAGCAGAAGCTGGGCGAAGGGGCCTGTGTCGGTCATGGACATCCTTGTTCGGGGGCAGCGATCATCATCTTGCCGACCAGACTTCCCGGCGCACCACTGTGAGTCTATCGGCTCCAGGCTCTGGCTCAGGCTCAGCTGGTTCGTGAACAAATGGCGGGAGGGCAAGAGAAAAGTGAAGGGTATCGGGCGCCTGCGGCACCCGATACCCTTCACTTCACTTCATTTCACAATGACTCCGTGAGGTGGAGCTCCTCCCGGCTACCCCTCGCCGGAACCGGCCGCGAGACCGGTCTTGATCAGGGCCATCACGTTCGAGTCGGCCAGCGTGGTGACGTCGCCGATCTCGCGGTTCTCGGCCACGTCCTTGAGCAGTCGGCGCATGATCTTGCCGGAGCGCGTCTTGGGTAGCTCGTCAACGATCATGATCTTGCTCGGCTTGGCGATAGGGCCGATCTCCTTGGCTACGTGGTTACGCAACTCGGTCACGATGTCTTCGCCCTCATCGGCGTTGCCACGCAGGATGACGAAGGCACACACGGCCTGACCGGTCGTCTCGTCCTTGGCGCCGACCACGGCGGCTTCTGCCACCTTGGGGTGGGACACCAGCGCGGACTCGATCTCGGTGGTGGAAAGGTTGTGGCCCGCGACGATCATGACGTCGTCCACCCGGCCGAGCAGCCAGATGTTGCCGTCATGGTCCTTCTTCGCGCCGTCACCAGCGAAGTAAAGGCCGGGGAAGCGCGACCAGTACGTCTCCTGGTAGCGCTCCGGGTCGCCCCAGATGCCCCGCAGCATGGCCGGCCACGGCTTGGTCAGCACGAGGTAGCCGCCGGAGCCGTTGGGGACGGGCTTGCCCAGATCGTCGACGACGTCCACGGCGATGCCGGGCACCGCGATCGTGGCCGAGCCGGGCTTGGTGTGGGTTACTCCCGGTAGCGGGCTGATCATGATGCCACCGGTCTCGGTCTGCCACCACGTGTCCACGATGGGGCACTCGTCGCCACCGATCACCCGGCGGTACCAGATCCAGGCCTCGGGATTGATCGGCTCACCGACCGATCCCAGGAGCCGCAGGGAGGACAGGTCGAACTTGCCGGGAACATCGTCGCCCCACTTCATGAAGGTGCGGATCGCGGTGGGTGCGGTGTAGAAGACCGTGACACCGTACTTCTCGACGATCTCCCACCAGCGGCCCTGGTGCGGGCTGTCCGGGGTGCCTTCGTACATCACCTGGGTCGCGCCGAGTGCCAGCGGTCCGTAGACGATGTAGCTGTGGCCGGTCACCCAGCCCACGTCGGCGGTGCACCAGAACACATCGCTTTCGGGGTGGACGTCATGCACCACGGCGTTCGTGTAGGCGGCCTGCGTCAGGTAGCCGCCCGTGGTGTGGTAAATGCCCTTGGGCTTACCTGTGGTGCCGGAGGTGTAGAGGATGAACAGCGGGTGCTCGGAGTCGTGCCCGACCACCGGGTGGGACGCGTCTGCGGCGGCGAGTGCCTCATGCCACCACACGTCGCGGCTGTCGTCCCATGCCACGTCGTCGCCGGTGCGTTTGACGACCAGGACCTTCTCGACCGTGCTCTCACCGCTGATGGCTTCGTCGACCGCAGGCTTGAGCGGCGTTGCCTTGCCACGGCGATATCCTCCATCGGAGGTCACCACGACCTTGGCCGAGGCATCGCCGATCCGGGTGCGCAGCGCGTCCGCGGAGAAGCCGCCGAAGACGACCGAGTGCGGGGCGCCGATCCGAGCGCACGCGAGCATCGTGATGACGGCCTCGGGGATCATCGGCAGATAGATCGCGACCACGTCACCCTTGCGGACTCCGAGGTTCTGCAAGGCATTTGCCGCCCGCTGCACCTCGGAGAGAAGGTCGGAATAGGTGATGTCCCGGGTGTCCCCGGGCTCGCCCACGAAGTGGATCGCGACCTTGTCGCCACGTCCGGCCTCGACGTGGCGGTCGACGCAGTTGTATGAGGCGTTCAGCTCGCCGCCGACGAACCACTTGGCAAACGGTGCGTCGGTCCAGTCGAGAGTCTTGTCGAAGTCCTTGGTCCACGTCAGGTACGACCGCGCCTGTTCGGCCCAGAAGCCCTCGTGGTCGGCGGCTGCCGCGTCATACAGCTCGGCCTTGCCATTGGCTTGAGCGGAGAACTCGGCGCTGGGCGGAAAATAGCGGCTCTCATGCGACAGGTTCTCAAGGGTCTCTTGGCTCACAACATCCTCCAGATCACAAACGGGGTTATGGCCACACTCAAGCCGGTAATCGCTCGCACATCAAGGCCCCCGAGGTTCTCGGGCGTCGGGCGGGCAGTTGTGGCGACGAGCGGTCGGTAAGGTCAGCCGAGCGATTTGCCGAGGTGCACCGCGTCGGGCTCGTCGACGTAATGGCCGTACGGCTCGCCATCGACCTCCGTGTAGCCGGATGACCGGTAAAGCTCGATCGCACTCGCCTGCGGCCGACCGGTCTCCAGGACCAGCCAGTCGATCCCGGCTGCACGGGCACTGGTTTCGAGCTCCGCAAGGACCGCGCGGGACAGGCCGCGTCCACGGGCGGGGGGTGCGACATACATCCGCTTGATCTCTGCAGAGTTCGGGGAGGGGAGGCCAGGCCGGTCTCCCAGGCGTCGCCACCCGCCCATGGCGACAGGCACGCCGTCGACGTATCCCACCACAAAGTGCCCGGTGGGTGCCTCGAAGTCGGCGACCTCCACGAAGCTCTCGTCGCCCGGCCCGCCGTAGAGCTCGCCGTAGTGCGCCTGCACCTCAAGGGTCAGTGCGACGACGTCAGGGTGGCCGTAGGGACGGGGGATGAGTTCCACGTCAGGACTGTATGCCGGGTGGCCTTGCGCGTGCTTTGGGCGTCCGGGCCGGGCTGATCGGTATCCGCTGGTTGTCACCAGTGGTGAGCGACGTTGGTGACGACTCGGCTGCCGTTGAACGGATTATGACAACTCAAGCCGCCACGTCGTCGGGATGCGTAGGCTTTTGACTATGGATCGGGATGAGCAGCCTGAAGCGGGATGGCCGATCGACCTTGAGGTGACCGTGGCGAGAAACGTCCGTTTGCTCAGGGAAGGTCGTGACGTGAGTCAGCAGCAACTCGGGTCGGACCTGTTCCGCTATTGCTTTGGGATGAATCAGATGACCGTGGCCGAGCTTGAGGCAGGGGCAAAGTCCTTGCGGCTCAACGAGGTTGCGGCGATTGCGGCCTACTTCGAAGTGCCCATGGAGTCACTCTGGCAGGACGGGGCCGAAACCCTCAACAGAATTCTTGACGAGCGCTTGGGCGCCGCTCAAGCCGCGGATGTGGAGCAGATGGCTGCCGACTACTACACCCAGCAGAGGATTGAGCGGCTCAGGGATAAGTGACGATGAAACCAAGATCGCCCAGCTGCGTTGTAGCCAATGCAACTGGGCGAGACCTTGGTTTCTGTCAGAGGGGCTTCTCTGTCAGCGGGGCCAGGTCGGCAGGATGACCTTCTTGGCGGTGTTGTTGAGGACACCGGCGAACGATGCGTACCAGGCCACGAAGGCGGTCACCAGGCCCAGGTAGCCGCCGATCTTGGTCATGTTCGGGGAGCTGCCCAGCTCGCCCACGGTGAGGAACGCGAAGGTGACCAGCAGCACGGCGAACAGCATGAAGAGCACTCCGGATATCCGTGAGGCGACCACCGTCATGTAGAGCGTGAAGATGGTCCAGGCCAGCAGGAACACGCCGATGCCCTTGGCCGCGTCGGTCCCGGTCGTGGGCAGGTCCTTGCCGTGCGAGACGAGGTACCAGAACGCCATCCAGAACGCGCCGTAGGAGCTGAACGCGAGTGCGCCGAACGTGTTGCCCTTGGCGAACTCCCACATCCCGGCGAACAGCTGCGCGATGCCGCCGTAGAACAGCGCCACACCAAGGACGACGACCTCGGCGGACTTGGGTGCAATCCCTGAGTTGAAGGAGCTGAGCATGAAGGTGGTGAGGGCGAACCCTGCCAAGCCAAGCGGGCCCGGGTCGGCGAAGTGTGCGCCAAATGCGGGTGCCAGCGCGATCGTGGGAGATGTTGAGTGGGTCGAAACCTGAGCCATGACAGTCCTTTCACGAGGGCGGCAGGCCGCCCGGAGAACTCACAGGCTAGGAGCGCAATCGGCCGGCCGTCAGACCCCACGGGGTGCGATGCGACCACCGGGCCAGACGTCTCGGTGTGCGGGCGTGGGGGTCGCGCCGAGCGGTCAGTTTGAAGCGCCGAGCGGTGTTGGCCGTCGACGACTCTGATCGGTGACTGTGATCAATGACTCAGATCGATGACTCAGATCGATGACTCAGATCGATGACTCAGATCGATGACTCAGATCGGTAACTCCGATCGATGAGTCAGACCGGTGACTCAGTTCGGTGACTCAGTTCGGTGAGTCAAGGGCGCTGCTTGTCGAGGTTGGCGCTGAGGACCTCGGGTGCGTGCAGGCGCACCATCGTCCGGGCTGTCCCCCGCGGAATCCGTTTGGGAGTCGCCAGAGATACCACCGTCATGACGACGAAGGTGATCGGCAGGGTCCACGCAGCGGGCTGGGTGAGCAAGGCCCCGGCCCAGCCGCCGTGCACCTGCCCGAAGATCGTCAGCAACACGGCCGCGCTCGCCAGAGTGCCGCCGACGACCAGTCCGGCGCCGGCGCCCGCGGTGGACAGGCGTCGCCACCAGATGCCCAGGACGAGCAGTGGACAGAAGGTCGACGAAGCGATGGCGAAGGCCAGGCCAACGGTGTCAGCCAGCCCGATGTCCCGGGCTGCAAGCGACAGCCAGAAGGGCACTATGACCGCCGCGATCGCGGAGATCCGGAAACCGTTGACCGCACGGGCGTCATCGCCGGTGAACCTCCGCAGCCGGCTGCGGATCAGGTCCTGGTCCACGACACCGGCCACGCAGATCGTCAGACCGGAGGCTGTGGACAGCAATGCCGCGAAGGCACCTCCGGCGAGCATTGCTGACATCAGCTGGCCGACCACTCCGGGGATGACGGCGGTGGGGAGCAGCAGGGTTACCGCGTCCGGGGAAGTGCCGGCTGGCAGGTGCGGCAGGTAGATGCGTCCGAAGGCGCCGTACAGCGGGGGGAAGAGGTAGAACACGCCAAGCAGCGCAAGCACTATCGATGTCGTTCGCCGGGTGGCTGCTCCGTCGGGGTTGGTGTAGAAGCGCACCAATACGTGGGGAAGGCCCATGGTCCCGAAGCAGAGCGCCAGCAGGATGCTGTAGGTGGCGTAGACGGGATGATCCACCCCGCCGAATCCGCTCAGGGGTTGCGACCACTGTTGACCTGGTGGCACTGAGGCCGCCTGCGGAATCGGCTGGCCGTGGTGCATCCACCACGAGAGCAGGACGAACGCGGGAACGCTGATGGCGGTCAGCTTGATCCAGTACTGAACGGCCTGGACCAAGGTGATGGACCGCATGCCTCCGCCGACGACGTTGATCAGGACCACGACCGCCACGATGAGGTTGCCTACCCACGTCGGTGCCCCGCTGACTGCATGCAGCGCCAGCCCCGCGCCCTTGAACTGCGGCACGAGATAGAGCCATCCGATGCTCAGTACCAGCACCGAGGTGAGCTTGCGAATCGTGACGCTCTCGAGCCGTGCCTCGGCGAAGTCGGGAATCGTATAGGCGCCGGAGCGTCGCAGTGGGGCTGCAACGAGCACCAGGAGGACGAGATAGCCGACGGTGTATCCGACGGGCAACCAGAGCATGTCCGCGCCCAGGGAGTACACCAGTCCGGCGACTCCGAGAAATGACGCGGCGGAAAGGTACTCACCGCCGATCGCGGACGCGTTCCAGGTCGGGGTGACCATGCGGCTTGCGACATAGAAGTCGCTGGTCGTCCGGGAGAGCCGGAACCCGAGGGCGCCGATCGTCAACGTCACCACGCACACCGCAGCGATGGCGGCGATGCTGAAGGATGCGTTCACCCGTGCCTCATCTTCGTGCGACGAGCTCGGTGAACTCGCCTTCTATCTGCTCGCTCTGCCGCACGTAGTAGCGCCCGGCGAGCCAGACCGCCGGGTAGATGAGCACGCCGAGGATCAGCCACGGCAGCGGGATCGGGCCAACGTTCAGGGTCCGGGTGGCTGGCACGAAGAGGAACAGCAGCGGGAGCCCGCCGATCATCATCGCCGCGGATGCCAGCACGGACATCGAAAGGCGCCACTGCGCCCGGATCAGGGTGGCCATGTACAGCTCGCCCAGCCGAGTCTGCTCGTCGATGTCCGTCGTCACCGGGCGCGCCGGTCCTCGATGTTGTACGCCCATCCGAGGTGAGGTGACCCGTACGCGTTTCTTCGGTCCGGACGGGTGGTTCGGAGGGCTTGGCATCAGGTCTGCGAGGGGTCTGGCGAGGCCGGGGACGCCGAGGAGGGGGGGGAGGTCTCGGTTGGCGCGGAGGCAGCCCCACCCGACAAGGAAAGCCGGTCACGCAGGTCGCGCAGGTGCCGCCTGCTCACCTGAAGCTCGACGTCGCCGAGGCGGACCTTGCAGCCCCCATGTCCGGTGATCACGGCATCGATGTGCGGCAGTGACACCAAGGTGCTCCGGTGGATGCGCACGAATCCAGCCTCGGCCCATCGCTCTTCGAGAGTCGTCAGGGACGTGCGCACCAGGTGTGATCCGGTGGCCGTGTGCAGTCGGGCGTAGTCGCCTTGGGCCTGGGCGTACCGAACCTGCGAGCGCTTGATGAACGTCGTGACACCCCCAAGACCCACCGGGATCGTCTCGTCGGCCACGGTCGGGCCGGTTGGGCCCGTTCCCGTTGCTGCGGCCATCGCGGTGACCACGCGTCGTACAGCCTCCGAAAGCCGGGCGGCCCGGACCGGCTTCATGACGTAGTCGGTCGCGCGAACCTCGAAGGCGTCCACCGCGTGCTCGTCGTAGGCGGTCACGAAGACCACCTGCGGCCGGTCCGCGAAGCGTGCCAGCACCCGTGCCAGCGCCATTCCGTCAAGACCGGGCATCTTGATGTCGCAGAACACCACGTCGACGGGAGCGGAGTCCAGGGCGCGCAGGGCGTCGGCCCCGTTGGACGCGGTCCTGATGTCGCCGATCCGGTTGTCATGGCGCAACAGGTAGGTCAGCTCGGACAGCGCGGGGGCCTCATCATCAACCACCAGCGCGCGCAGACCGGCCCTGGGTGGCGTCGTGTGATCAGACATGGAGGTCAGACTACGACGACGGTCGTATGCCGGGTGCAAACTTGGGAACTCTGAAGGTCACCTTGGTGCCTGCTCCCGGCGCTGTCTCGACCACGAGACCGTGGTCGTCGCCATAGACCTGGCGCAGCCGGGCGTCGACGTTGCCAAGGCCCACGCTGTCGCCTTCCTGTGCTCCGGCCAGAACCGCGCGCACCACGTCGGGGTCGGACCCGACGCCATCGTCCTCGACCACGATCTCCGCCTCGGAACCCCGGTCGCTGGCGGTGATGCTGACGTGCCCCACGCCCTCCTTGGACTCCAGGCCGTGATGGACCGCGTTCTCCACCAGCGGCTGGATCGCCAGGTATGGCACCGCGATGGAGAGCACTTCGGGCGCCACCCGGAGTGAGATCTGCAACCGGTCCCCGAAACGAGCCTTCTCCAGCGCCAGGTAGTGCTCGATGTTGCCCAGCTCCTCTGCCAGGGTCGTGAACGCCCCGCCGCGACGGAACGCGTAGCGGGTGAAGTCGGCGAACTCCAGGAGAAGATCACGGGCCCGGTCGGGGTCGGTGCGGACGAACGAGGCGATGGCGGCAAGGGAGTTGTAGATGAAGTGCGGGCTGATCTGGGCCCGGAGCGCTCGCAGCTCGGCCTCCATGGCACGGGACCGCTGACGTCCCAGCTCGGCCAGCTCGACCTGTGTTGACACCCACCCGGCAACTTCCTCTGTCGCCCTGACCAAGCCGGCGGAGGCGCTCGGTCCGTAGGCCGCCAGTACTGCGACAACGCGATCTTCGGAGACGACCGGTGCCAGGATCGCGTTCCGGATGAGGCAGGTCGGGTCTCCGCAGGCAACTTCCCTGGCCTCGAGGACCACTGTGCGACCGGAGGAGAGAACCTCACCGGCGTGCGGCCCCACCTGGTCTCGATGATGGGCTCCTGTGCCGTCCCAGGCGAGCGTGGAGTCCTTGTCGCACAGGGCGATTGCCTGGGTGCCCAACATGGCTCGCAGGTGCTTGGCCGCCTTGGATGCGCCCTGCGCTGTGAGACCGTCGCGAAGGTGCTTGGAGGCCAGCGATGCCGTGTGGAGGGTGTCGTAGGTCTTGCGGTCGACCGGGGAGCCGAACTCCCGTCGACGACGGCCGGCTCTGGTGAAGACCCAGGCCAGGGTCATCAGGGTGATCGGCGCGACGATGACGATGACGAGTGTGGGTAGGTCGAGGGAATGGGGCACGTGGCGAACTCTAGGCTGCCAGGTGTGTCCACCATTGCTGATTCCCTTGTCTCGCTGTCGGCCCTGCCAGGAGTGGCCGAGGCGACCGATGCCGCGCGGCAAGCCTGCACGCAGCTGCGCTGGCATGAGGCGCTGCGGCGTCGAGTCCCTTCAGCGGCAGCGGAATCGCGCGTCCGGGGTGCCCGGGAGAGTGCCGCCCTCGAAGGTGCCGAGATGGACCTGGACCTGGTTCGCGATCTCATGCGCGGCGCCACGGCATGGCCCCAGAGTCCTGACCCGCTCGAGGCCACGCTGCAGGGAGCGGTGCGGGCCACAGCCGAGACCGAGCACATTCGCGCAATGGTTGTCACTGCCCCGTCCCAGGCGCTCGCCCGGGTCCATGCCGCCGCGGCTGGTCACCTGCTTCCCGAGTCACAGGTCGGCCGCCCTCGGCAGGACGGAGAGATCTCGCGAGAGTTCTCGGATCTCGGTCCTTCGCCCGACGAGGCCGTCGTCAGACAGCGGCTCTCAGGAGTTGTGGAGCTCTTACTCTGCGACAAGGACTCTCCTGCGGTCGTGGTGGCGGCCCTGGTGCATGCGGAGATCGCGACCGTGCGACCGTTCGTACGCGGTAACGGGCTGGTCGCCCGGGCGATGGAGCGCGCGATCATCCAGGTCAGCGGGTTGGATCCGACCGGGGTCGCGGTCGTCGAGCTGGGCCATGGTGCAGGTGGCGGGGCGGCCTACTTGGGCGCGCTCGCGGCATACGGCACGGGCTCACCGCAGGGCGTTGCGCTGTGGATCAGGCACTGCGCCGGGGCCATCGTGGCCGGGGCTGGGGAAGGTGGCCGTATCGCGGACGCGGTGCTCGCAGGTCGCCTCACCTGAGCCGTCGCTGACGCCAACGTGGCCCCCCAATCCGCTTGAAAGTCAAGACTTTTCTTTGCCGCTGAATGGGAGTAGACAGTAAGTAGGTCGACGGACGAGAGTCCGACGGCCCCGCGAGATGAACGGGCACCCACGCGCGGGCAGTCCACTGATGGACCGATCGTGGCGGGCTTGTCCCACTGCGACTAGTAGATTCACGCTTGGTAACTCGCAAGTCTCGCGGTCAGATGGCACCCCGCTCGCGGGGTGCCATCTTCTTGAGGGCTTCGCCACCTGCGCGGTTTGCGCGCCGTTTGCAATCGGCCACCTAAAAGGCTCATCATTTGGTTATGCACATTCCCCCTCGGGGTTGAGTGTGCCGGCGCACCAACTCCTCCCCCCGGAGTCTGGAGCGTCGACGGCCCCCGATGTCCCCCGTCGGGGGCCGTCCCTATTCTCCCCGCAATTTGCCTTCTCCGCGATATCTGACAGTCCACAACCCCTGGGTGGTTCGTCACACAGTCCACAGGTCGGCGGGAGTTCGGGATCGCCGGCTGAGGTCGGGGCGACTCTGGTGGCATGAATACGGCACACATCATCGGAGTGGTTGGCGGATCAGGCGGCGTCGGTGCCTCGGTGCTCACTGCGGCCATCGGGGTCCGCGCAGCACGGGCTGGCCTGCGTCCGGTCTGCCTGGACGGCGACCGGCTCGGCGGGGGACTCGACGTCACACTCGGCCTCGAACTGGATCGCGGTGTGCGCTGGCCTGATCTGGCTGGGGCCAGGGGGCGCATTGATGGTCCTGAGCTGTTGCGGCGCCTGCCGTCGGTTGACGGAGCGGGTGTTCTCTCGTTCGATCGCTCACGGGACGTGTCGCTGGCCGCCGAGATAGTCCGGGAGGTGCTCCTTGCGCTCAGTGTGGCGGCGGATGTTGTTGTGGTCGACCTCCCGCGCCCCGATCATGAGATCTTTGCGGCTCTGGCCCCCTCCGTTGACGCGATGGTTCTGCTCGCCGGGTCGCGCATCTGTGATCTGGCGGGAGCCAGCGCGATTGCCGAGCATCTGATCCAGGCATGTCCGGACGTATGGCTCTGTCTGCGCACCAGCGGCAAGGGCAGTCATTTCGCAGACACGGTGGCAGGAGCGCTGGACCTGCCTCTTCTGACCCTGGTCCGTGAGGAACCGTCGCTGGCGGCCGACATTCTCCACGGCATACCGCCTGGAAGCTCCGCCAAGGGGCCACTAGCTGCTGCGGCCGACACCGTGCTGGCGCGGTGTGTCTCCGAAGCGCGACGAGATGTCTCGTGAGCGTGTCACCCACCATGTGGGCGCAGATCAGGGCGGGCAGGGCTCCGACCTTGGGGTTGGTGGCGCAGGTTCTCGATGGTGAGGCGGTCGTTCTCGGGGAGACAGGTGCCCTCGTGGCTCGCAGTGAGCTGGCCGCCCGGGTGTTGGGGGCCGGCCCGCTGGAGCCGTTGCTCGCCGATCCGCAGGTCACCGATGTCCTGGTCAATGCGGGTTCGGGGGTGTGGGTCGATCGAGGCGACGGACTGACCCGCGCGGACTGCGAGGTCGGGGATGAGACAGCGGTTCGCCGACTTGCCGTGCGTCTGGCCGGGCTCGCCGGTCGCCGCCTCGATGACACCAGCCCGTATGTCGACGGGTTGCTTCCCGGCGGGGTCCGCCTGCATGCCGTGCTGCCGCCCATCGCGGTTGAGGGCTCCCACATCAGCCTGCGTGTCCCGCGCCAGGTGGCCCCGAGCCTTGTCGAGCTGGCCCAGTGGGGCATGTTCGGCGCAGCCTGGCTGCACGTGCTCAAGGCATTGGTGAGCCACCGCTGCTCCTTCGTCGTCAGTGGCGGCACAGGTAGCGGGAAGACCACCCTGCTGGGCGCTCTGCTCGGCGAGGTCGATGTCTGCGAGCGGCTTGTCATCGTCGAGGACGTGCGCGAGCTCGCCATCGTCCACCCGCACGTCGTCCGGCTGCAATCGCGGCCAGCCAACGTCGAAGGTCGGGGCGAGATCGGGCTCACCTCACTGGTGCGTCAGTCGTTGAGGATGCGTCCCGATCGTCTCGTCGTGGGTGAGGTCCGCGGCGCAGAGGTACGCGAGATGCTGGCTGCCCTCAACACCGGTCACGAGGGCGGATGCGGAACCCTGCACGCGAATACCGCTGCCGACGTCGTGGCCCGTTTCGAGGCCTTGGGCGCGCTGGCCGGCCTCGGTCCGACGGCCGTGCATGCACAGCTCTTGAGCGCGGTCCAGGTCGTGGTGCATCTTCGCCGCAGCTCAGGTCATCGTTTCGTGGACACGGTGGCCGTTCTGGCGCGAGGAGCGGACGGCAGACCCGAGGTGAGGTCGGCACTCGTCAGAGGCGCCGATGGCGAATCGGCAGCGGGACCGGCCTGGCGAGCTCTAGCCAGACTGCTGGACCTTGCTGAGCTTCCGGACCTTGCTGAGCTTCCGGACCTTGCTGAGCTTCCGGACCTTGCTGTGCTTCCGGTTCTTGGCGGGCTGCTGAACCCCGATTCCGAGCTGGTCCGGTGAGTGTGTTGGTGGCCTTCTTCGCCTCCGCGGGGATCCTGCTGTGGCCCGAACGCTTCGGCCGGCGGCGCCTGGCGATCCTGCCCGGCGGGTCATCAGACTCCGTGCCAGGTCCGAGGTCTGTGATCGCCTCGGCCAGGGAACGTATGCGAGGTTACCTGCCGGGCTCGGCCGCAGGGGTGACTGCCCAGGACCTGCTGGGGCTGCTCGAGACCGTTGCCCCGGCTCTGGAGGCAGGGATACCTCCGGCCCCGGCCTTGCGGATCGCGGCCGATGCCCGATCCGGCTCTGGTCAGCGGGACCCACTGGCCGCACTGGTCAGCGACATAGCGACGGCAGGGGCCGAGGGTGCCACCCTGGGGCCTCTGTGGCGCAGGGCAGCCGAGTCGGCGGGTTCAGCGGAGCTGCTTCTGCTGGCGCAGGCATGGTCACTCACCGAGGACATGGGTGTCCCCCTTGCCCAGGCGGTGCGAACCACCGCTGGGCTGCTCGAGGCTCGAATCGCCCATGAACGACGTCTGGCCGGTGCTGTGGCCGGAGCCAAGGCGACCGTGAACGTGCTCACGGTTCTGCCGGTCGGAGGCCCCCTGCTGGCGCTGGTTCTGGGCATCGGGCCGGGAGAGCTCTATGGAGGCTCACAGCTGACGCAGAGCAGCCTGGTGCTGGGGTTGTGTCTGGCGGGAGTCGGTCGCTGGTGGGTGCACCGGCTGGTACGTGCAGTGGCGCGAGGGCCGGTCATGGCATGAGCATCGCTGACCTGAGCATGGCTGGCGTCAACATGGCTGGCGTCAACATCGTGGTGATGTCGTTGACCGTGGCGGCGATTCTCGTCTGGCCCAGCGCCTACTCAGCCAGCGCTTCGGCGCCGGGCCGCTCCGCAGGCGGCCAGGATCGAGTGGGCGCACGCGCGAACGCGGATGCCGGGGTCATGAGAACCGTCGTGGCGGTCGCTGAGGTGGCTGGTGTCATCGACCTGTTGGCCATGACCTTGCGAGGAGGGGTCGGTCTGGTTGAAGCGATGGAGGCCGTGGCAGTCCGCGTTGGTGGCCCCCTGGGACTGCACCTGAAGACCGTTGCCGCAGCTGGTCGCTGGGGTGTCGAGGATGCCACCGCCTGGGCGAGCGTCCCCTCTGCCTGGCAGCCGGCGGCCAGGGCTCTGCGGATGGCGGCATCGGCCGGAGTGCCCCCGGCCGATGCCTTGGTCGGCGCGGCCGATGAGGTTCGTCGTACCGAACGACAAAGGCTCGAGGTGGCAACGGCGACTTTGGGAATCCGCATCGTGCTGCCTCTCGGTCTGGTGTTTCTGCCCGCTTTCATCCTCACCACAGTCATGCCGATCGTGCTGGCTCTCGCTCAACAGGTGCTCGCCAGCCAGTGACACGGTGCTGTCCCAGACGCACCCACGGCCATGTTCAGGACTCACTGATCACTCAAGGAATGGAGATTCACGGTGACAAGCAAGCTGCACGCACAGAATCACTCTCGTGACATTCGCCGGACGCTGACGACCCGGTTCGATCGGTTGAGGTATCGGGCGCAGGAGGGGATGACCACAGCCGAGTACGCCGTCGGCACGCTCGCCGCCTGCGCGTTCGCGGCGACTCTGCTGGCCGTCGTTCGCTCCGGTGCGATCAAGTCGGCACTGTCCAACCTCATCACGTCTGCGCTGTCGATTGCATCCTGATGTTGGCTTTGCGGAGTCGGTCGCGCTCGGCGCATCGGGGTTTGGCCAGGCCGTGCCCGCCCAACCTGGCGGGCTGCCTGTCGAAGGTCGCGGGCTGCCTGTCGAAGGTCGCGGGCTGCCCGCCGGGGTCTGGCGACCGCGGCATGGTCACGGCTGAGTTCGCGGTCGTGCTGCCAGCCGTCGTGCTCGTCCTCGCTCTGTCGTTGGGCGCATTGGGGCTGGCCCTGGACCAGATCAGGTGTGTGGATGCGGCGCGGGCGGGGGCTCGTGCCGCATCCCGGGGGGATAGCCGTGGTGCGGTGATCCTGGTTACCCGCCGCGCCGCTCCGTCAGAGGCGCTGGTCTCGATTGATACGTCAGGTGACTTCGTGCGGGTCTCGGTGGTGTCCGAACCCCGGGTAGCGGGGAGTCTGCTCCCCGCGTGGCTGCGTGCGAGCTCTACTGCGACGGCAGCTCGCGAGCCCTCGGACGTCCAGCAGTGATTCCTTCGTCGGGCATCAGGCGACGACTGCCGGATGAACACGGATCCGCCACCGTCATCATGCTCGGAGTGATCGCGGCGGTGTTGATGCTGACGGTTTCGGGGCTCTTGCTGGCCAGCGCTGTTCTGGCAAGCCATCGTGCCCGGACGGCAGCCGACCTTGCAGCACTCGCAGCGGCGGGTGTGTTGCTGCGCGGCGACCCACCTGCCGCTGCCTGCCAGTCCGCGGCTCAGGTCGCCACGGCCAACCACGGTCAGATGCAGCGGTGCGTCGCCGACGGAACGGAGGTGCGACTCAGCATCGCCGTCCCGGCCGGAATTCAGGGTCTTGGAGTTGCGACCGCCCGGTCACGAGCCGGGCCTGGCCCGAGCGGGGGGCTGGGCGTCTCGCGATGAGGCGAAGATCCGGCGGCCATGGCATCAGGACTGTCAGACTGCGGCCATGGCATCAGGACTGGTCAGACTACGGAGTGGCGCCCGGCGTCCGAGCGCCGTTCGAGGGCGGCGCTTCCGTGCCCTTGCCAGCTGAGTCGGCAGTGCTCTTGCTTTCGGCATTGACTGTGCTTTTGCTTGTGTCGTTGTCCGCGCCCTTGCGGGTTCTGTCGGCTGCGCTGTCCTTTGCGACGTCGCCGGAGTCTTCACGGTCGGCTGCGGCCTTTGTGGCCGTGATGGCCTTGTCCTTGCGCAGCTGCTTGAGCTCCTTGTGCGTTCTTGCGGAGCGGCGGGTTCCCCGGCTGATCAGGGCGAACCCGAGGCCGAGCAGGACCACCGAGAGAGCGCCGGCAATGAACAGGTCCACGGGTGAAGCCGAGACGGTGACGCCGAATGCGGTCAACGCGATCGCCGCTGAGGAGCTCGCCGAGGCGATCACGCAAAGACAGTGGCGCCCGCAGCGACCAGGGTTAGTGCCAAACCGAGCGCAATCACGACAGAAGCCTCCAGTGTTCACGGGTCGAGCAGCCTCAGCGGCCAAGTTGTGACGGTGTCACGGGTGGTGATGATACCCATTCTCTCGTATCTGGCCTGCTTCCGGACGTTCAGGCGGTGCGTCTGCCGCAGGTGGTGACCCGGCCAGAACGGCCGTCAACAACGAGATGGCGCCTTCCTTGTCCAGGGGTTCGTTGCCGTTGCCACACTTGGGGGACTGCACGCACGAAGGGCATCCGTTCACGCACTCGCAGGCCAGGATCGCGTCCCGCGTCGCGGTCAGCCAGATCCTGGCGGCACGAAACCCTCGCTCGGCGAATCCGGCGCCTCCGGGATGACCGTCATAGACCAAGATCGTCGGGCGACCCGTGTCCGGATGCAGCGCGGTCGATACACCGCCGATGTCCCAACGATCCGATGTGGCCACCAGTGGCAACATGCCGATGGCCGCATGTTCGGCAGCATGGGCGGCCCCCGGGATGCTGCTCGCGGGGATCCCCGATTCATCCAGCATCTCCTCTGTCATGGTCCACCACACAGCTTTGGTGTGCAGGGATCTCTCCGGCAGGTCGAGGGGATGCTCTCCCAGCACCTCCCCGCCGGGCAGCATTCGCAGGAACGACGTCACCTGAGAGCGCACGTCCACGCTGCCGAAACACAGCTCGACCGGGCCCCAGGCCTGGGACTGCTCGACGTGACCGATGTCGAACGCGCTCACGGACCGTGCCCGGGTGGACCACCCAGGATCGCCGGCCACGACGATCGCGGCGGAGTCCTCGACGTCAAAGTGGGCGACCACGAAGGGCTGGCCCTGATGCAGATAGACCGCCCCGGTGTGGACGCTCGAGTGGGCTGCCGACCCGTCGACGGTGCCGAGGACACGTCCCGTCGACCGCTCGACAATTCGCACCGTCTCACCGGTGCCACGGAGCGAGACGTGGTCGGTGGCTCGTTCAGGTCGCGTCCAGTACCACCCGCCCGGTCGCCGCCGCAGCAGTTCACGAGCCACGAGCACCTCGAGCAGGCCAACCATGGTCGGCCCGAACACCAGCTCATCGGCTGTAGTGAGCGGCAGCTCCGCGGCGGCGGCGGCCAGATGCGGGGCGAGGACGTAGGGGTTCTGTGGATCGAGGACGGCAGCCTCCACCGGCCGGTCGAACAACGCCTCCGGATGGTGGACCAGATAAGTGTCCAGCGGGTCGTCGCCGGCGATCAGGACCGCCAGGGACGGGGATCCGTTGCGTCCGGCACGACCGGCCTGCTGCCACAGGGAGGCGCAGGTCCCGGGCCAGCCCGCCATCAGCACCGCGTCAAGCCCGCTCACATCAATACCCAGCTCCAGTGCATTGGTAGCCGCCAGACCGCGCAGAGCTCCCGATCGCAGGCGTCCCTCCAGCTCCCGGCGCTCCTCCGGCAGATATCCACCGCGGTAGGCCGCGACCGTGGGTCCCAGCGCCGGGTCCACCCCGCTGAGCGACCGTCGTGCGCTTGCCGCGACCGCCTCGACTCCGGCCCGGGAGCGACCGAATGCCACGGTCTGTACGCCGTCGACCACGAGGTCCGCCAACAGGTCGGCGGTCTCGGCAACCGCGCTGCGCCGATGGGGCGCATCGAGCTTGTCAACATCACTGCCCCCGCCGCCGAGCACGAGACCGGGCTCCCACAAGCCGAACGTCATCGACTCCCGGGGCGATCCGTCGAGAGTGACGGGCCGGACCGGCATACCGATCAGGGCACTGGCCTGGCTTTCAGGGTCGGCGACCGTCGCGCTCGCGAGGATGAAGGTGGGGAAGGCGCCATAGTGTGCGGCAACCCGGCGCAGGCGGCGAAGCAGAGCAGCCAGGTGCGAGCCGAATATCCCTCGGTAGACATGGCATTCGTCGATCACGACGTACTGCAGGGACCTCAGGAACGGAGCCCATCGAGCGTGACCGGGTAGCAGGGAGTGATGTAAGAGATCGGGGTTGGTCAGGACGTACTGGCAGTGGTCGCGAACCCAGCGGCGCTCATCCGGCGGGGTGTCACCGTCGTAGGTCGCAGCCCGCAGCCCGGGGATGGCAAGGGCGGTCAGGCGTGCCAGCTGGTCGGCGGCCAGTGCCTTGGTCGGGCTCAGATAGAGCGCGGTGACGCCTCGACCGGATGAGGCGGTCGCACCATCGATGACGTCGGAGAGCACGGGGATGAGATAGCCGAGGCTCTTGCCCGACGCGGTGCCGGTGGAGATGACCACATGGTTGCCGTCATGGGCGCCGTCCGCAGCCTCGCGCTGGTGCGACCACAGCTCCGTGATGCCTGACGTGCTGAAGGCGGAATGGACCTCCGGGGCAACCCATTCGGGCCATGGCGCCACCTGTTCACGGCGGGCCGGCACCTCGTGAA
>Ga0207932_1000094_pt1 | contig 29010 bp, 20 predicted proteins | sample NGESurdeep092012_FD_184480 | JGI IMG/M metagenome (GOLD analysis project Ga0207932, IMG submission 184480) | Arctic peat soil microbial communities from Barrow, Alaska - NGEE Surface sample 415-2 deep-092012 (SPAdes) | ecosystem: Environmental > Terrestrial > Soil > Wetlands > Peat ...
CCGTTCACCAAGGCCACCGCGTACGACGCGCGGTTCGGGGCGGACCTCAAGTACCTCCTCGCGTCGAACCTCACCCTCTCGGCCACCGTCAATCCGGACTTCGGCCAGGTCGAGGTGGACCCGGCGGTCGTGAACCTCTCGGCCTTCGAGACCTATTTCCCGGAGCACCGCCCCTTCTTCATCGAGGGGGGCGGCCTCTTCAGCTTCGGGAACCTGAACTGCTACTTCTGCTCCAACGTCTCCAACCCGAACCTCTTCTACTCGCGGCGGATCGGCCGCAGGCCGCAGGGAGAGGGCAACGCGTACCGCGCGGCGGGGCAGGATGGATTCGCGGACGTTCCCGGCAACACCCAGATCCTCGGCGCCGCGAAGATCACGGGCACCGTCGCGCCCGGGTGGACCCTGGCGACCCTCGACGCCGCCACGGCGCGGGAGAACGCCACGGTGGACGACGGCCTCGGCGCGCGCTCCCGCGTCCAGGTCGAGCCGTTCAGCAACTACTTCGTCGGCCGCCTCTCGCGCGACCTCCGCCACGGCAGCTTCGTCCGCGGGATCTTCACGTCCGTGGTACGCGACATCACCGACCCCACCCTGCGCACCCAGATCAGCAGCCACGCCGAGGCCGCGGGCGTCGAGACGAACATGTGGTGGGGCGGACAGACGTACCGGTGGATGGGGTGGGCGGACGTGAGCCAGGTCTCCGGCTCCCCCGCCGCGATGCTCCGCCTCCAGCGCTCGAGCGCCCGCTACTTCCAGCGCCCCGACCGCTCGCAGGGCGGGAACGGGCTCTTCAGCGGCGGCCTCGACTCGTCCCTCACCGCGCTGCGCGGCTACGCCTTCTTCTCGCGCCTCTCCAAGGACGCGGGGGACTGGCTCTGGGAGGCCGCCACGATGGTGACGAGCCCCGGCTTCGAGTCGAACGACGTCGGGTTCAGCTCCCAGGTCGACCGTATCTGGATGAACGGCAACCTCGTGCGGCAGTTCACCAAGCCCACCCGCCTCGCGCGCTCGAGCTGGTTCAACCTGGGCGGCCAGACGGCGTTCAACTACAGCGGCGACCGGGTCGACGGGCAGATGAACGCGTACGCCCAGGTGACGTTCCTGAACTACTGGATGGTGAACGTCATGAACATCTTCCGCCCGCGGAAGATGGACGACCAGCTGACGCGCGGCGGCCCCGTCGTCCAGCGCGCCTCGCAGGAGTTCTGGGACGTCATGGTGATGACCGACACCCGCAAGGCGATCTACTTCACAGTCGAGCCGAACGGCGGATGCGGCGACGGGGTGTGCAACCTGGACTTCAGCGCCAGCGTCACCGTGCGGCCAGTACCGAACGTCTCCCTGAGCGTCGGCCCCACCTGGTCCGACGACCGCATCCCCTCGCAGTACGTGACGACCGTGGCGGATCCGGCCGCCACGGCCATGTACGGCAGTCGCTACGTCTTCGCCAATCTGCACCAGAAGATGCTGGCGATGGACACCCGGCTCGCCGTCACCTTCACGCCGAACCTTACGCTGGAGCTGTACCTCCAGCCCCTCATCGCCAGCGGGGCGTACTCCAACTTCCACGAGTTCGACCGGCCCCGCTCCCTCGCGCGCAGCACGTACGGCGTGGACAAGGGCACGATCGCGTACGCCGGCGGGACGTACACCGTGGATCCCAACGGGGCCGGCGGCGCCGCGCCGTTCAGCTTCGGCAATCCCGACTTCAACTTCCGCTCGCTGCGCGGGAACGCGGTCGTCCGGTGGGAGTTCCACCCCGGCTCGACGTTGTTCCTGGTGTGGACGCAGTCGCGCTCCGACATCGCCGGCGTCGGGGACTTCCAGCTCGACCGCGACCTGCGGGGACTCGTCGGCGCGCCCCCCGAGAACATCTTCCTGGTGAAGATGAGCTACTGGCTCGGACTCTAGCAGCCGCCAGCCATCAGCCGTCAGAGAGCCCCGCCGCGCGGTCCGCGGCGGGGCTTCGTCGTCCCGGGAGCCGGCGAGCGGGCGCTAGTGCCCCGCGTCGGCCTCCTGCTCCGAGCGGACCAGCTGGCCGGTGCGCAGTTCCTGCAGGACGCGGTGCGCCCCGTAGACCTTGTCGAGCGCCGCCTGGATGGCGCGGACGTCCACCATCACGTTGCGCCCCTGGTCCGGCAGGTAGATGAAGTCGCGGCCGAGCGCGTCGATGTTGCGGTCGAAATTGAGGCCGACGAGGGCGAGGTCCTTCGTCACCGCGGGCGAGCCCGAGTTGCCGCCGTAGGTGTCGGCGGTGGAGCAGAAGTCGAGCGGCGTGGAGAGGTCGAGCCCCGGGGGGGGCGTGCGCCAGCGCGCGGGCAGCTCCCACTCGCTCCCCGGGCCGAAGGAGAACCAGCGGTCGTACATGCCGGCGAAGGTCGTGAACGGCGGCGCCAGGGTGCCGTTGTAGGCGTACCCCTGCACCACGCCGTCGGTGATGCGCGGCGAGAAGGTGGCATCGGGGGGCACGCCGGTGCCGTAGATCTCGAAGCGCGCGCGGCCGAGCTGGGAGACGAGTTCCCCCTCCGCCATGGCGAGCCGATCGCGCTCGCGGAAGAACGCCAGTGTGCGGGGCGTGAACGCGACGCCGAGCCGGACCCCCGGATCGTCCGGCGGGAGCGCGCCCCCCTGGAGCGCCTGCGTGATGCGCGCCTCGTCGCCGAGCACCGAGCCCTCGAGGAGGGCCTGGGCGGCCTCCTCGGCGCTGCGGCCGCCGAGGGCGAGGCGGGTGACCTCGTCGGCGGGGCCGAGGGCGCGGGCGAAGTCGCCCAGCTGCAGCGCCAGGAGGCGCCGCTCGAGGTCGCGCGGCTGGTCGCGCAGCGCGAGGAGGCGGCTGCGGAAGAGCGGCAGCGAGTCGGCGGGAGCGAGCCGGAGCCGGCCCGCGAGGTACGCCCGCCGGAGGAGCACGGAGCCCGCGCTGCTGGCGACGTTGGCGAACGCCACGAAGCCGGGCGCGATGCGCCGCTTGTCCCGCTGGAGGGCGGCGATCTGGTCGAAGAGGCGGCCGTACCGCTCCCGCAGGGCAGGCCGCGTCTGGATGCTGTCGCGGAGCTGTCGCTCGGCGTCGCGCTTGCGGGCCATCACCACCGGGTCGTTGAGCGCGTCGAGGCCCCCCGCGGACGCCTTGAACGAGTTCGACACGCCGAACATCCGGTTCCGCATCCCGAGCCGCTCCCCCTCCTCGTGATTGGCCTCGTACCAGCCGCGCATCGCGTCGAGGCGGGTGCGCAGGAAGGCCACGGACGCCGGCTCCGAGACGTCGCGGAGGAACTCGAGCTGGCTCATCGTCAGCATGCGGCTGGTGGGGCCGGGGTTGCCGATGACGAAGACGGGATCCCCGGGGCGGACGCCCTGCCCGAAGCGGAAGTAGTTGTCGGTGTGGAGTGGGCGCCCGTCGGCGCCGTAGATGCGCAGGATGGTGAAGTCGAGGTCGTAGCGCGGATAGGTGAAGTTGTCGGGGTCGCCGCCGAAGAAGCCGAGCTGGAGCTCGGGGGCCACCACGACCCGGACGTCGGTGTAGCGCCGGAAGACGTACGCGGAGTAGCGGCCGCCGTTGTAGAGGGAGACCATCTGGACGAAGAGGGAGTCGCCGGGGCTCCGGTGCCGCGCCAGGACGCGATCCGCCGCCGCGGCGAACGCGGCGCGCCGGGCCTGGGCGCGCTCGTCGTCGGTGCGCGCGCGGTCGAGGGCCGCGAGCACGGAGTCGGAGACGTCCTCGATGGCGACGAGCTGGTCGGCGTAGAAGCCCGGGACGCGGCGCTCCTCGTCGAGGGTCGCCGCGTAGAAGCCGTTGTCGAGCAGGTTCTCGCCGGGCCGGCTCACGGCGGCGACGCCGCCACGGGCGCAGTGGTGGTTGGTGGCGATGAGGCCGTTAGGGGAGACGAACGACGCCGAGCAGCCGGGGATGCGCAGCGCCGCGAGGCGGGCGCGGGCGAACCACGCCGAATCCGCGGCGAACCCATACGTCTCGCTGAAGTAGCGGGCCGGGGCGTACTCGAAGGTCCACATCCGGCCGGCGTCGAAGCGGCCGGCGCGCACGGTGTCGGGGTTGACGGCCTGGGCGGCGGCGGTCGCGCCGCAGGCGGCGGACAGGACGCCGAGCAGCACGGCGGAACGGAGGGCGGAGCGCATGCGGGATCCCGGGTGCGAGGGGTTCAGGAGCATCAGCCCCCTAAGGTCCCGCAAACCGCGGGCCGCTGCAACCCCGCACCATCGCCGCGGCCCCCACCCCTACCGGACCCGCAGCTCCAGGCCCCGATGGCACGCGCGGCACGACACCGCGCGGGGCTGTCCCCTCCACGGCCCCAGCACGTCGAGATCCTGTTCCACTCCGCAATCGGGGCAGACCCCGTGTGCCCGCACCACCAGCGACCGCGCGCGGAGCCGCAGCACGAGGACGCTGGCGGCGCCCACGAGGCACGCGGGGACCAGCACGAAGTGGGCGACGGGGATGAAGACCGAGACCACCGCGGCGAGGAACCACGCGCCGAACCCCTTCAGGGCCCTCGCCACGCGCCGTCCGGCGCGCAGCTCGTCCACCTCGAGCACCGCGTCGGTCGCTATGGGGTGGTAGCCCGACAGGGAGCAGATCCGGGTCGTGGTCAGCCGGTGGCGCCCTCCTCGGCGGCGCCGTCCGTCCGGAAGCGGTCCTCGATCAGCCCGAGGCAGAGACCGGCGAGCTCGAGCGCCATGCGCTCCTTCTTGCGGCGCTCCATCCCGCCGGGGGGAGGCGCCGGCACGTCGCTGCGCACCGGGGCGATGCACCAGCGCCCCATGTCGAGGCGGCAGGCCAGCCACCGGCTCCCGGTCGGGATCGGGATCCGCCAGCGGCGCATCGCCTCGTTGATCTCCTTCGGCGCGGTATCGGGAAGGGGGCGTCCGCCGCTGATGGCGATGGGCACCACCGAATCGGCGGTGGCCTCCCAGAGGCCGACCACGCGCCCCTGAAGCGCCTGACCCGCCCGGCGCAGCACCTCCTCACGCCAGAACTCCGCCGTCGGCGGCCGCGCGGCCGGCTCGGTCATCGCCCTTCTCCCGGCACCCCGCGGGGGGCCGTCAACGTCGGAGCGCGGCGAGCCGCGCTTCGAGCTGGGTGAGGGTGCGTTCGTGCGTCGCCGCCGCCTGCAGCGCCTGCGTCGTGGGCGCCGCGTCGGCCCCGTCGGCGAGACCGAGGACCCCGGCGAGCTGCCCGTTGAGGCGCGTCAGGTCGCGGGTGAGCGCCACGATCGAGTCGGCGTGCGGACCCGGCGTCGCCGCCGCGCGGAGCGCGCGCGCCCCGGCGAGGGCCGCGGAATCGCGGACCATCGCCGACGCCATCCGGTGCGAGAGCGTGGACTGCTGCTGGAGCTCCAGCGGCGTCGCCAGCACGCGCGGATCCATGTGCACGGTGAGGGGCTGCTCCATCCGCTCACCGCTCACCGTCAACCGCACACGGTACGCGCCCGGGAGCACCCACGGACCGCGCGGCTCACGCGGTGTATTGTGGATGACCGCCGAGATGGGGTAGCCGTAACGCAGAGCGGGCGGCACGGGATAGCGGAGGTCCCACACGAACCGGTGCATCCCGGCGCCGGTCCCGAGGCGCTGCGAGGGCCGCACCCACCAGAGCGGGATGTTCGCCCCGGAGTCCACCGGCTCCGCGGCGTCGTCGCTGCTGAAGCGCCGCACCAGCGCGCCGGCGCGATCGAGGATTTCCAGCACCACCGGCCCCGTCGCCGCCGCGGGGAGGTAGTAGTCGAGGATGGCGCCGTCGGGGGGATTCGGGGCCGCCGGCTCGTCGATGGGGAGGGGCGTGTCGGTCCACCCGTTCCAGCGGACCCGCGTCGCAAGCGCGGGCCGGTAAAGGTACGCCCCGCGCGCGGCCGCCGCCTCCACCACCTGCCGCAGGGGCGTGATGTCGTCGAGGACCCATGCCGAGCGTCCGTGCGTGCCGGCGACGAGGTCCTGCTCGTGGATCCACAGGTCGCGCACCGAGGAGCCGGGGAGGTTGAGGCGCAGCGACTGCCAGTGGTCGCCGTCGTCGAACGACACGTAGACCGACCGCTCCGTCCCCGCGAAGAGGAGGCCCTTCCGGACCGGGTCCTCCCGCACCACGTCCACCACCTCGTTCTCGGGGAGGCCGGACACGATCTCGGTCCACGTCGCCCCGCCGTCCCGCGTGCGCCAGATGTGCGGGTGCAGGTCGTCGAGGCGGAAGCGGTTGATCGCCGCGTACGCCTCGAGGGTGTCGGTGTGCGAGGCCTCCATCAGCGAGACCTTGCTCCACGGCGTGAGCACGGGTGGCGTGACGTTCCGCCAGTGCGCGCCGCCGTCGTGGGTCACCCAGATCAGGCCGTCGTCGGTGCCCACCCACAGGAGATTCAGCCGCCGGAAGGAGGGCGCGATGGTGTAGATCACGCCGCGGTGCCGGCCGTGCTCGGGATCGAGCGCCGCGTACGGCCCGAGGAGGCCCGAGGAGTCGAGGGAGTCGCGGGTCAGGTCGGGGCTGATGGTCTGCCAGCTCTGCCCGCCGTTCACGGTCTTGAAGAGGACGTTCCCGGCGAAGTAGAGGACGTGCGGGTCCACGGGCGAGAAGAGGATCGGCGCCGTCCGGACGAACCGGTACCCGCCGCCGCGACCGACGTCGGGGGAGATGTTCTGCACCTGCCCCGTGTTCCAGTCGAACCGTGTGGCCTTCCCGCCGTAGACGAGGTTCGGGTGCAGCGGGTCGGGGGCGACGTAGCCGTACTCCTCGACGCCGACGGGGTGCCACTCGCGGAAGGTGATCTGCCCGTCGTTGCCGCGGCTCACGATCCCCATCGAGCCGCTCTCCTGCTGCGCGCCGTAGATACGGTAGGGGAAGGCGTTGTCGGTGATGATGTGGAACAGTTGCGCCGTGGGCTGGTTGTACCACGAGCTGAAGGTCTCGCCCCCGTTCACCGTGACGACGGCGCCCTGATCGCTGGCGATGAGGATGATCCGCGGGTCGTCGGGATTGATCCAGATGCGGTGGTAGTCGTCGCCCCCCGGGGCGCCGCGGAAGGCCTGGAAGGTCACGCCCCCGTCGGTGGACTTCCAGGTGACGACGTTCGCCGAGTAGACGACGTCGGCGTTCCGCGGATCCACCCTGATCTCGTTGAAGTCGCCGTCGCGCTCGGAGACGCGCGGGTCGGCGTTCGTCAGCCGCCAGTGCTCGCCGCCGTCGTCGGAGCGGTACACGCCCTGGTTCCGGTTGGCCCCCACGACGGCGTAGAGCCGGTTCGGCTCGCTCGGCGACGTCCCGATGCCGATGCGCCCGAGGCCGTCGGCGGCGGAGGGGAGCCCCTCGCCCACCTGGCGCCACGTGGTGCCGCCGTCGGTGGACTTGTAGAGCCCGTTGTTCGCCGAGAGGGACCAGCCGGTCTCCCACGGCGCCTGCTGCGCCGCCCAGAGCACGGCGTACAGGACGTCGGGGTTCGCGGGGTCGAAGGCGAGGTCCATCGCCCCGGTGTGCGCGTCGCGGTAGAGGACCTTCTGCCACGTCTCGCCCCCATCGGTGGAGCGGAACACGCCCCGCTCCTCGTTGGGGCCGTACGGGTGGCCGAGCACGGCGGCGTACAAGCGGTTCGCGTCGCGCGGGTCCACGAGGACCTGGGCGATCTGCTGGCCGTCGCGGAGGCCGAGGTGGCGCCAGGTGCGCCCGGCGTCGGTGGACTTGTAGATCCCGTCACCGACGGAGAGGTCGGGGCGCTGCAGCCCTTCCCCGCTCCCGACGTAGAGGACGTTCGGGTCGGAGGGGGCGACGGCGATCGCGCCGACGGAGCCGGTGGAGACGGAGTCGAAGATGGGCGTCCAAACGCGGCCGGCGTCGTTGGTCTTCCAGACGCCGCCGTTGTTCACGCCGATGTAGAAGGTGTTGGGCTGTCCCCGCACGCCGACGGCGGCGACGGTGCGCCCGCCGCGGAACGGCCCCACGAGGCGCCAGCGGAGGTCCTGGTAGAGGCGCGGGTCCACCTGCTGGGCGGACGCGGGTGCGACGGGACGCACCGCCAACGCAGCGGCGCAGAGGGCCAGCGCCGTGGCGAGACGGAACGCGGCCGGCTGCAGACGGACGTGGCTCACGGGACCTCTCCTCCGCACTAGAACGACCAGTTCACGATCGGCAGCACCGGCAGCGCGCCGCCCTGCTGGATGATGTTGATGAGCCCGATCTGCACGCCGTGCAGCCGCTGCGTGTAGTTCACGAGGCCGAACTGCAGGCCGTTCCAGCTCCGGGCGGTGTTCACCACGCCCCACTGCACGCCCCGGCCCTGCCTCGCGGACGTGAACCAGCCGCTCTGCAAGCCGAGGAACGGGCCCTGCGTGACGGCGATGGCCGCGCTCTGCCAGCCGGTGAAGCTCCCCTTGTTGATCGCTACGGCGGCCCACTGCACCCCCTGCGACGCCCCGCCCGACGTGACGTTCACGAAGCCGAGGTCCACGTACTGCACCGAGCGGTTCACAGAGTACAGGAAGTTGAACCGGAGGACCGTCACCGACTGGTTCTCGGGGACGATCTGCACCGGCGTGAAGAGGGCGATCTGGATGGGCTGCTGCGCGGACAACGGCGCGGCGGCGGCGATGGCGAGCACGGACGCGGCGAACAGGGACCTAATCTTCATGACGCCTCCTGGAATTGACGGCTGTGGGACCAAGCCAAGGTGCGGCCCCCGGGGCCCGTCGGGCAAGGCCCCCGGGACCGCCAGGCGCGCCCAAGCTGGCGCGGGCGGCGGTGCCCCCCGCACCTTTCCGGGGAGAGCAGTCGCCTGGCGAGGGCCGGTAAGGAGGCGCGGTGCGGGACCTGAGGGAGATCGCTGCGGTGCGCACACGGGTGACGGAGGGCGGCCCCCCGGCCGTTTTGGCCACGGTCGTTACCGTCACCGGCTCCGCCTACCGGGGACCGGGGGCCCGCCTCCTCGTGCTCGCCGACGGCACGGCCGCGGGGTGCGTCAGCGGTGGATGCCTCGAGCGGGACGTGCGCACGCGGGCCGACGCCCTCCGGGACGCGGGACGCGCCGAGCTCGTGAGTTACGATCTCACCGAGGACGACGCCCCCTGGGGCCTCGGGATGCGCTGCGGCGGACGGATCTCCCTCCTCCTCGAGCCCCTCACTCGCGGATTCCCCGAGCACCTGGCCTTCCTCCTCGACGCCGCCGAGCGGCGCCGCACGGTCGTCGTGGCCACGCTCTTCCGCGTGAGGGGCGAGGGCGGGCCCCCTCTCGGCGCGCGGCTGATGGTGGATGCCGACCGCGCCAGCGGCACGCTCGCGGGCACGCCCCTCGGCGCCACCGTCCTCGCCGACGCGCGGGCCGCGCTCTCCGCCGGCGGCACCGAGGTCCGCACGTTCGCGGTCGAGGACATCGAGGCCGACGTGCTGGTGGAGCGGGTGCTCCCTCCGGTCGCCCTCCTCGTCTGCGGCGACGAGCGCGAGGCCGCGCCCCTCCTCGCGGTGGCCGATCAGCTCGGCTGGAACGCGCGGGTGCTCGGGAGGCACGACCCGATCCCGCCCCTCGACGAGCGCTCCGCCGCGGTCGTGATGACCCACAGCGACGAGCGCGACATGGAGCTGATCCCTCCGCTCCTCGCCACGTCCGCGTGCTACGTCGGTCTCCTCGGCTCGCGGGCGCGCACGACGCAGCTCCTCCGCGACCTCCGTGAGCGTGGCGAGCTGCCTCCGGGCGACGCGCTCGAGCGGCTCCACACCCCCGCCGGCCTCGACATCGGCGCGGAGACGCCGGGCGAGGTCGCGCTCGCGATCGCCGCCGAGATCCAGGCGGTGTTCGCCGGGAAGAGCGGCGGCCCCCTCCGCGAACGGAAGGGGCACATCCACGCCGGGCGCTGACCGGCCCGCGCCCTCGCGCGAGGCCACGCCGGGCGCCCCGCGCCACGGAGCGGGCGACCCCATGGTCGGCATCGTCGTGCTCGCGGCGGGCGGATCCACCCGCCTCGGCACCCCCAAGCAGCTCGTCACCTGGCAGGGCCGCACGCTCCTCCGTCGCGCGGTGGAGACGGCGGTCGAGGCCGCAGCGCCCGCGGGAGGAAGCCGTGTGATAGTTGTGCTCGGCGCCGAGGCCGAGCGGATGCGGACGGAGCTCGCCGGGCTCGACGTGCGGGTCGCGGAGAATCCGCGCTGGCAGGAGGGACTGAGCACATCCCTCCGCGCGGGGCTCGAGGCGCTCCAAGCCCCCTCGGCGGGAGCCGCGCCGGTGGACGCCGTCCTCTTCACGACCTGCGACCAGCCCCGCATCACCGCCGGCACCCTACGCGCGCTCACCGCCGCGTACGGCGTCACGCGTCCCGCGGTCGTGGCCTGCGCCTACGCCAGCGCCGTCGGCGTGCCCGCCCTGTTCGACCGCGCGCTCTTCGCGGAGCTGCTCGCGCTGAGCGGGGACGCCGGGGCGAAGCAGGTCATCGCGCGCCATCGCGACCGCCTCGTCGCGGTCCCGGCACCGGACGCCGCGTTCGACGTGGACACCGCCCTCGACGCGCGGCGTCTGGCGGACCGGGCGCCCGAGTCCTAGGATGAAGCCATGCGCACCCTGATCCGCCACGGCACTGCGGTCACACCGGAAGGCGCACGGGCGCTCGACGTGCTCGTGGACGGGGAACGCATCGCGCGGATCGCCGAGCACGTCGAGACGGAGGCCGACCGCGTCGTGGACGCCACGGGGAAGTACGTCCTCCCCGGGGGGATAGACGTCCATACGCACCTCGACATGCCCTATGGCGACACCGTCACTTCCGACGACTTCGCCACCGGCACCGCCGCCGCCGCGTGTGGCGGCACGACGTGCATCGTGGACTTCGCGGTGCAGGAGCGGGGCCGGCCGCTCCAGGAAGCCCTGGAGACGTGGCACCGCAAGGCCGAGGGGAAGGCCGCGGTGGACTACGGCTTCCACGTCATCGTTTGCGATGCCGGGCCGTCCCTCGAGGGGGAGATGGACGCCCTCGTCGCCGAAGGGGTGCCCTCCTTCAAGCTCTTCACCGCCTATCCCGGCCGTTTGATGGTGGACGACGCCGTCATCTTCCGCGCCCTGCGGCGGAGCGCGGCCAATGGCGCGACAGTGATGGTCCACGCCGAGAACGGCGGCGTCATCGAGGTGCTGCAGCGCGAGGCGCTCGCCGCGGGACGGACGGCGCCGCGGGAGCACGCGCGCACCCGCCCCGCCCTCGCCGAGGCGGAGGCCACGCACCGCGTCATCGCCCTCGCCGAGCTGGCCGGCGCGCCGGTCTACGTCGTCCACGTCTCCACCGCGGAGGCCACCGAGGAGATCGCAGCGGCCCGCGAGCGCGGCGTCGGCGCGTTCGGCGAGACCTGCCCGCAGTACCTCCTCCTTACCGACGACCTCTACGACGGCCCAGGATTCGAGGGCGCGAAGTACGTGATGAGCCCGCCCCTCCGCGACCGTCACGCGCAGGAGCGTCTCTGGCGCGCCCTCGCCGCCGGCGAGCTGCAGGCCGTCGCCACCGACCACTGCCCCTTCCGGATGGGCGACCAGAAGTCCCTCGGCAGGGACGACTTCACCAAGATCCCCGGCGGCGCCCCCGGCATCGAGACGCGGATGAGCCTCCTCTTCGACGCCGGCGTCCGCGGCGGCCGGTTCGATATCGAGCGCTTCGTCGCCCTCACCGCGACCGAGCCGGCGAAGCTCTTCGGACTCTGGCCGCGAAAGGGCGCCCTCACCCCCGGCGCCGATGCCGACCTGCTCGTCTGGGACCCCGACCGCACCCTCACGCTCAGCGCCGCCACGCTGCATATGCGAGTGGATTATTCACCATTCGAAGGACGCGTGGTGACAGGAGCGCCCGACCTCGTTCTCTCGCGCGGCCAGGTCGTGGCCGAGGGCGGCCGGTTCGTGGGCCGCCCGGGCGCCGGCTCGTTCGTGCGGCGCGCGCCGCGCGCCACCTGAGACGACGGCCCGGCACCCGTGGCCCGCCTCGCTCCCTACCCCCTCGCCGCACTCACGCGGCGGATGTTCCGCGAGCTGGAACAGCGTGAGGCGGTCTTCGACCTCCCCGCGCGCAAGTTCGTCCTCGGCGACTCCCAGCACGACACGTCGGTCCGGTTCCACGGCCTTCGCGCCGGCACCCCCTTCGGCCCTGCCGCGGGGCCGAACACGCAGATGGCGCAGAACCTCGTCCTCTCGTGGCTCGCGGGCGGGAGGGTGCTGGAGCTCAAGACGGTGCAGGTCAACGACCGGCTCGAGATCCCGCGGCCGTGCATCGACATGCAGACGGTCGGCTACAACGTGGAGTGGTCGCAGGAGCTGACGCTCGAGGAGTCGCTCGAGGAGTACGTGAAGGGGGCGATGCTCATCCGGCTGCTGGAGGCGAGCGGCCGGCTCCCCCTCGCGCCGGGGATGGGCGCCACGGTGTTCGACATGAGCGTCGGCTACGACCTCGCGGGGGTCCGGAGCCCGCGGGTGCAGGCTTTCATCCGCGGCCTGATGGACGCCACGCCAACCATCGAGCGGCTGCGGCGCGAGCTCCCGTCCGAACTTGGGCCCCTCCGCGACCTCGACTTCGCTCCCGCGCTCTCCCGCTCGCTCACCCTCAGCACCTTCCACGGCTGCCCGCCCGGGGAGATCGAGGGGATCGCCGCCTTTCTGATGCGCGAGATGGGGCTCTCCTGCGTCGTGAAGCTGAACCCCACCCTCCTCGGCCCCGCCGAGGTGCGCGGTCTCCTCCGCGACCGGCTCGGCTACACCGACCTCACGGTGCCCGACGACGCCTTCGCGAAGGACACGAGTTGGGACGATGCGGCGGCCTTCCTCGACCGGCTGGCGGGCCTGGGCGCCTCCCTCGGCGTGGGATTCGGCGTCAAACTGACGAACACCCTCATCGTCGAGAACCACCGCGACGTCTTCCCGCCCGGGGAGAAGGTGATGTACCTGTCGGGGCCGCCCCTCCACGTGCTGGCGATGCACCTCGTGCGGCGCGTGCGGCGCGCCTTCGGCGACCGCGTGCCCGTCTCATTCTCCGCCGGCATCGAGCGAGCGAACTTCCCCGACGCGGTGGCCCTGGGGCTCGTGCCCGTGACCGCCTGCACCGACCTCCTCAAGACCGGCGGGTACGCGCGGGCGTCGGGGTACTTCGAGGAGCTGCACCGGCGGATGGACGCCGTCGGCGCGGCCAGCGTGGACGAGTTCGTCGTGCGCGCATTCACCCGCGGCGATGCGCCCTCCGAGCCGCCGGAGCGCGCGCCGAGCGAGGGGCGGGACGAACGCCCGGCGGCCCCGGCGTCGCTCACGCCTGCGCAGCTCGCCGCGGCGAGGCTCCGGAACACCGAGACCTACGTCGAGGGCCTGGCCGCCGACCCGCGCTACGCGGCGCCGCGCAATCTCCGGACGCCGCGGAAGATCGGGCGCACGCTCCGGCTCTTCGATTGCCTCACCTGCGACAAGTGCATCCCCGTCTGCCCCAACGACGCCAACTTCACCTTCGTCCTGCCGCCGAGCGCGTCGCTCCCCGTCACGGAGCCGCGCCAGATCGCGAACTTCGCCGACTTCTGCAACGATTGTGGCAACTGCGATACCTTTTGTCCCGAGCACGGCGGCCCCTACCGCCTGAAGCCGCGGATCTTCGTGAGCCGCGAGCGCTGGCTGCGGGACGCTCCGCGCGACGCCATCCTGGTGGAGTGGGACGCGATCACCGGCCGGTTCGCCGGCGCGGTGGTCCGGGTGGCCGATGGCGACGCTCCGGCCGCGGACGACGCGACGAGCAACCTCCTGCGCCGGGTGCGCGCCGCGCTCCTGGCGCCCGGCGAGGTCAACTACGTCAACAGCTACTGGTGAGCGAATGACCGCACTCCCAACGAACGAGATCGCGCGCCTCGCCGGGGCGTACACACCCGAGATGGTGCGCTTCCTCCGCGACATGATCGCCATCCCCTCCGAGAGCGGCGGCGAGAAGGGCGTCGTCGCGCGGGTGCGCGTCGAGATGGAGCGGGTGGGCTTCGACGAGGTGAAGGTGGACGGGATGGGCAACATCCTCGGCCGCGTCGGCAGCGGGAAGACCGTGATCGCCATGGACGGCCACCTCGACACCGTCGGCGTCGGCGACCGCTCCACGTGGACCCGGGACCCGTACCAGGGCGCCCTCGCGGACGGGGTGATCTACGGCCGCGGCGCGAGCGACCAGGAGGGGGGCATCGCCGCCGGCGTGCACGGCGCGCGCATCGCGAAGGAGCTCGGCCTGCTGGACGGCGTCCAGCTCTGGGTCACCGGGACGGTGATGGAGGAGGACTGCGACGGCCTCTGCTGGCAGTACATCCTGCGGGAGAAGGTCCTCCAGCCCGACGTCGTCGTCATCACGGAGCCCACGAACCTCGGCGTGTACCGGGGCCACCGCGGGCGGATGGAGATCGAGGTGCGCACCCAGGGCCGCTCGGCGCATGGCTCCGCGCCGGAGCGCGGCGTCAACGCGGTGTACAAGATGGCGCCCATCATCGCCGACATCGAGAAGCTGAACGCGCGGCTCGTGACCACCGCCGATCCCTTCCTCGGCAAGGGCTCGTGCACCATCGCCGCCATCCGCTCCACCTCGCCCTCCCTCTGCGCCGTCGCCGACAGCGCGACGATCCACGTGGACCGGCGCCTGACACAGGGAGAGACGTGGGAGAGCGCCGTGAAGGAGCTGGAGGCGCTGGAGAGCGTGAAGCAGGCCGGCGCCGTCGTCTCGGTGCTCGACTACGCCGTGCCGTCGTACACGGGGCTCACCTACCCGACCAAGAAGTTCTACCCGACCTGGCTCCTGCCGGAGGACCACGCCGCGGTCCGCGCGGGCGTCGCCGCGGCCACGGACGCCCTCGGCACGGCGCCCGTCGTGGGCAAGTGGGGGTTCTCGACCAACGGCATCGCCACCGCGGGGATGTTCGGCGTGCCCACGATCGGCTTCGGGCCCGCCAACGAGATCTACGCGCACACCCCTGACGACCAGTGCCCGGTGCACGACCTCACCGTCGCGTCCCGCTTCTACGCCGCCTTCCCGCGGTGCTTCCTTGGGGCCGCCCGATGAACCCCCTCTATGACGGCGACTTCCTCCTCACCTGGGAGCACGACGCCGCGACGCTCCGCGCCGTGCTCGAGACCGCCGGCGCCCTCGAGGAGCTGGCGCGCGGGGGACGCTCGGCCAGGGTCTTCGACTCCGGGCTCGGCATCTCCATCTTCCGCGACAACTCGACCCGGACCCGCTACGCGTTCCGCGCGGGGTGCAATCTCCTCGGGCTGATGACGGAGGAGCTGGACGAGTCCACCTCGCAGATCGCCCACGGCGAGACGGTGCGCGAGACGGCGACGATGATCGGCTTCCTCACCGAGGTGGTGGGAATCCGCGACGACATGTTCCTCGGCGAGGGGGACCGGTACCAGCGCGAGGTGGCCGCGGCGCTCGCGGCGAGCCACCGCGAAGGCGTGCTGATGCAGCGCCCCGCGGTCATCAACCTCCAGTCCGACCTCGACCACCCGACGCAGGCGATGGCCGACCTGCTGCACCTGGCCCAGGTCTTCGGGGGACTCGACGAGCTGAAGGGGAAGAAGCTCGCGATGAGCTGGGCGTACTCTCCGAGCTATGGGAAGCCCCTCTCGGTGCCGCAGGGGATCATCACGCTGATGACCCGGTTCGGGATGGAAGTCGTGCTGGCCCATCCGCCCGGCTACGACCTCGTGGACGACACCCTCGCCGTGGCGCGGCGCTTCGCTGGCGAGGCGGGGGGATCCTTCACGGTGTCCGACTCGATGGAGGCGGCGTTCGAGGGAGCCGACGTCGTGTACCCCAAGAGCTGGGCGCCGGCGGCGGTGATGCGGGAGCGCACGCGGATCCTGCGGGCGAACGAGCGCGAGAAGTTGAAGGACCTGGAACGCGAGGCGCTCGCCACGAACGCGCAGCACAAGGACTGGGAGTGCACCGAGGCGCTGATGCGCCGCACCAACGGAGGCAAGGCGCTCTACATGCACTGCCTGCCGGCCGACGTCACGGACGTGAGCTGCGCCGCGGGCGAGGTGAGCAAAGCGGTCTTCGAGAAGGCGCGGCTCGATACCTACCGGGAGGCGGGGCACAAGCCGTTCATCATCGCCGCGCTGGTGCTGCTGACCCGGTTCCCCGACCCGGGGGCGGTCCTAGGGCAGCTGCGGAGCGCGGGCCGGGCGCGCCGGGGGTAGCTAGCGCTGCCTGCCCGAGAAGATCACCGCGGCGCGCTCGCCCGGTTTGATCACCCCGTCCCGCCGCAGCTGCATCAGCCCGGCCAGGCCGGCGGAGCCCGTGTGGCAGACCGGCAGGCCGGTCGTTTCCCGCCCGAGCGCGTTCGCCTCCCGCAACAGGTCCTCGTCCACGACGATCGCGGACCCGCGGCTCGCCAGCATCCCCTTGACCACCGCCAGCCAGTCGTAGGTCTCGTCGTCGAGGATGCCGTGCGCGACGCTGTGGGGCGTCTCCTCCCACGGCCGCATGAACTCGGCGCGGTGCTTCGTGGCGCGCTCGAGCACGGCCACCTCGCCCGAGATGCGGAGCTGCTCCTGGACCGCGTCCCAAGCGCGCTTGAGGGGCCACGCCCCCTGCGTCTGCACCGTGTGGAACCGCGGCAGCTGGCTCACCCAGCCGGCGCGGTGCGCGAACCGGAACGCCTGGATGACGGCGCTGGCCAGCGCCCCCCCGCCCACCTGGATCACGACGTGGTCGAGCCCCGTCTCGCCCATCTGGGTGATCATCTCGTCGGCCAGCGTCTCGCCCCCCTCGATCGTGAGGCCGTTCTCGCTCCCCTGGCAGCAGAAGGGGAGGGCCCCGTTCTCCCGCGCGCCGTGGAACCGGTGCAGGCACGGGTCGCCGGGGATGAGCGGATCACGGGGGCAGGCCGTCACCTCGGCGCCGAGGGCCACGAGCCGCGCCACGATCGCCTCTTCGGCGTCCGTGGGGACGAACACCCGGAGCGGCCGCTCCGCCGCGCGCGCCAGGACCGCCGCCGCAAGCGCCGCGTTCCCGCAGCTCGCGATGGCGAGGGGCGGCCGCTCCTTCCGCTCCACCACCTCGAGGTAGAGCAGGATCCCCATCAGGTGCCGCGCCTTGTGCGAGCCCGCGACGTTCCCCGTCTCGTCCTTGACCCATACCCCGCCGGTGGATTCGAAGCCCAGCCGGTCGCTCAGCCCGTCACCCCTGCCGAACGGCGTGGTGCGGAACCCGTGGCCGTCCACCCCCGCGACGGCCACGTCGAGCCGCCGCACCAGCTCCACGTACGCCTCGTCCGTGAGCCCCCGCCGCCGCGCCATGTGCCAGGAGTGCAGCATCTGGCGGTGCCGGATGAACGGGTTCGGATCGTCCCCCTGGACGAATTCGACGCGGAACGGGTCCAGCTTCCGGGTGAGGACGTGGTCCGCCTCGCCGCGCACGGCCTTCGGACAGCGGAACGGATAGCGCATCTCCTCGGGCGAGGGCGCCGTCCAGCCGCAGCCCGCACAGACGAGCGTCGAGGCGGTGGGCTTCACGCCACGCCCGTCCGGGCATTGAACTCGGCGATGCGCGCGTCCCAGGCGGGGATCCGCGCCCGCAAGCCGCGCCAGAACGCCTGGTCCCGCCGGGCGACGAAGTCGGCGAGGGGCACGTCCTGCTGCTCGACCCAGGTGAAGTAGCCGAGGTTGAAGATCCGGGTCCGGTCGGTGGGGGTGAGCGGCAGGACGTGCGCGGCGTCGGCCGCGAGGAGGTGCTGCACGAACGTCGCCTCGGCGCGGCGCGCGTCGAACGTCCCGCCGAAATCCCGGGCGAGCGTCTTCTCCCGCTCGGACGCGTACATCGCCGCCCCGTCGGTGGCGACCGTCACGATCACGTCGTCCTCGCCCAGCCCGAGCGTCTTCGCCGTCTTGATGGCGGCGAGAACGTTGCAGACGCTCGAGAGCCCGAACGCCGGCAGGAGTGCCACCACGGCGGGGTCCACACCGCGCCGCTCGGTCAAGTAGCGCTTCCCCGCCTCCGCGTCGAAGAGCACGCCCAGCGCGTCGGTGCTCCGGTCCGACACCGCGACCACGACGTCGGTGTTCATCACGTTGTGGATGAGCGGGATGTGCTTGTCGCCGATGCCCTGGATGTTGTGCTCGCCGAAGCCGTTGTAGAGCATCGTCGGGCACTCGAGCGCCTCGACGGCCACGATCCGCGCGCCGTAGGCGTCCTTGAGCCAGTCCCCCGCCCCGATCGTCCCCGCCGAGCCGGTGGCCGAGACGAACGCGGCGAGCCGCCGCCCCGGATGCCCCGCCGCCGCGGCCTCGAACACCCGGCCGAGCGCCGGACCGGTGACCGCGTAGTGGGCGAGGTGGTTGCCGTACTCGCTGAACTGGTTGAGGACCACGTTCGCGGGGTCGCGCGCGAGGGCGCGGCAGGCGTCGTAGATCTCCTTGACGTTGCTCTCGGTCCCCGGCGTCCGGACGATGTCCGACGGATCGGCCACCCACCGCTCCAGCCAGTGGAAGCGCTCGGCGCTCATCCCCGCCGGGAGGATCGCCACGCCCCGGCACCCCATGATCCGCGAGATGGCCACGCCGCCGCGGCAGTAGTTCCCGGTGGAGGGCCAGAGCGCCTTCTGCGACGTCGGATCGAAGCGCCCGGTGACGAGGCGCGGGGCGAGGCAGGCGTACGCCGCCAGGACCTTGTGCGCGCGGATCAGCGGGAAGCGGTCCCCCAGCGCCACGACGATCGGCGAGGGCACGCCGGTGAGGGTGGAGGGGAGCACCACGTGCTCCGGCACCGCCGCGCGCCCCGTGCGCGCCGCATCGCCGTACCAGTGCACCCGGAAGAGGTTGCGAGGGTCGGACGCGTCGGGGTCCACCCCTGCCAGCGCCCGGAGTCTCGCGTCGGGGATCGTCGTGGGGTCCGCGAGCTGCGCGAACGTCGGCAGCGCGACCTGCGCGGCACGGAGGTGCGCCACCGCGCGGTCCAACGTCGCGCGGTCGGCGACCGCGGTCTCGGTCTCGGAGATAGTCACAGGCTCGCCATCCGCTCCCAGAGGCGCCGCGCCTCCGCGGCGGCCTCCCTGTTGATGTCGTCGAGGGCCGCCGCGCTCACCGTCCCGGCGGCGGGAATCGACCCGAACCGCTGCGCGAACAGCGTGCGCCCCGCGTCGGCGCGCGCCGCGGCCGTCTCCGCGTCCTCGTCGTGCTCCCGCGCGCCCACCCGCAGCGCCTCGAGCTCCGCCTCGCCGTCCGACGGGTAGCCGTCGGTGCCCAGCGCGACCTGTCCGCTCGCCACGAGCGCGGCCGGATAGCCCACCCGGTTCCCGCGGTTGGACCGCGGGTTCTGGACGAACCACCAGCCGTGGGCCGCGGCGTCGCGCACCTGGGCCCTCGCGAGGTGCACCCCGTGCGCGAGGATCGAGCCCTGCGGGAGCGTGCCCAGCGCCGCGAGCCGCTCGAGCGGGCCCTCGTAGCCGCGGCGGCGCGCGTCGTCCACGTCGGCGCGGTCCTCCGCGACGTGCACGTGCAGGACGGTCCCCAGCTCGCCGCAGAGCGCCCCGGCGTCGCGGATCGTCTGGTCGGAGACGGTGAACGACGCGTGCAGCCCCACCGACCCGCGGACCAGCGGCCGCCGGTTCTCGCGGATGAAGCGCTGGCACTCGGCCAGGCCCCGGCGGGCCTCCTCCCGGCCGCCGTTCCGCTCGGTGGCGCCGTAGCACAGCAGCGCCGGCATCCCGAGTTCCTGGCACGCGTCGGCCAGCACGTCGAGCGACCCCTCGATGCAGGACGGCGACTCGTGGTGGTCGATCAGCGCCGCGGTGCCGCGGTCGAGCGCATGCGCCACGTAATACCGCGCCGCGGCGCGGAGCGCCCGGGCGTCGAGCGCGCGGTCCAGCCGCCACCAGACGCGCTCGAGGATCTGGAGGAAGTTCACCGGCGCGGGGTCGGGCGCGGGCATCGCGAAGGGCGCGAGGCCCGAGTAGAGGTGCGTGTGGGCGTTGACGAAGCCGGCGATCATCGCGCCGGCCGCATCCGGCCCACGCTCATCGCGCGGGCGGCCGGGGAGTCCTTCATCGGGAGGCGGTAGCGCCGCACGCCGTCGAACGCCTCGAGCGCGGAGGCGACCGCCGCCGCCGTGGGGACGAGGCCGATCTCGCCCACCCCCTTCGCGCCGAGGGGGCCCTCCGGCTCCGGGTCCTCGACGAGGATCACCTCGACCTCGGGCATGTCCCGCGCCCGCAGCACGCCGAGCTCCCGGAGCTTGAACGTGGCGGGGATGCCGTCGGGACAGGGCAGCTCCTCGGTGAGGGCGTAGCCGAGCCCCATGTGGACGGCGCCCTCGACCTGCCCCTCGCACAGCGCGGGGTTCACCGCCCGCCCGACGTCGTGCGCGGCGATCACCCGGCTCACGCGGCCTTCCCCGTCGAGGACGACGACCTGCGTCGCGAAGCCGTACGCCGTGTGCGTCTTGATCTTCGCCACGTCGGCCCCGGGCGCGGTCGTGTCGCGGATGACCACCTCCCCCTCGTACACGCGCCCCGCGAGGTCCGCGAGGGAGCGGCCGGCGTCGAGATCGGCGCGGAGTCTCCGCGCCGCCTCGACCACCGCGCGCCCGCCGAACAGCGTCGCCCGCGATCCCGTCGTCTGCCCGCAGTCCAGCTCGTACGTCGAGTCCACGCGCGGCACGAACGTCGCCGCCGGCAGTCCCGTCACCTCCACGGCGAACTGCACCAGGACGGTGAGGAGACCCTGCCCCATCTCGGTGAAGCCGTTGAAGAGGGACACCGTGCCCTCCGGCTCCACCACCAGCCGGACCCGCCCCCACTCCTCCACGCCGTTGCCGATGCCGCTGTTCTTGACGCCGCAGGCGATGCCCACGGCGTGTCCCGCGCGGCGCGCGGCGTCGTACCCGGCCTTCACCGCGGTGAGGGTCTGCTTGATGCCGACCGACTTCTCCAGCACCTGCCCGGTGCAGAAGACGTCCCCCACCTCGAGGGCGTTGCGCCAGCGGATCTCCCAGGGGTCGAGGCCCGCCTTCCGCGCCAGCAGGTCGAGGCACCCCTCGATGGCAAAGTGCGCCTGATTCGCGCCGAAGCCGCGCATCGCGCCGCACGGCGGGTTGTTCGTGTAGGCCGCCACCGACTCCACGTCCACGCTCGGCACCCGGTAGGGCCCCGTCGCATGGCCAGCCGCGCGCTCGAGCACCTTCCCCCCGACGGAGGCGTACGCCCCCGAATCGCCGACGATGCGGGCCCGCACCGCTGTCAGGCGCCCCTCGGCGTCGCACCCCGCGGTGTAGTGCAGGGTGATGGGGTGCCGCTTGGGATGCAGGCGCACCGATTCCTCGCGGCTCAGTGTCACACTCACCGGCCGGCCCGTGAGCGTGGCGAGGAGCGCGGCGTGCGCCTGGACCGACATGTCCTCCTTGCCGCCGAAGGCGCCGCCGTTGGGCACTAGCTCGACGAACACCCGTTCGCGCGGCACGCCGAGGAACCGCGCGACCTGGCGCCGGTCGTCGAAGATGCCCTGGCCCTGGGTGCACAGGCGGAGCCGCTCGTCGGGGAGGGGCTCCGCGAAGGCGCTCTCCGGCTCGAGGTACGCGTGCTCGATGCGCTGCGTGGTCCACGTCCCGCTCACCACGTGCGCGCTCGCGGCGAGCGCCGCCTCCGTGTCGCCCCGGCGGATCACCGTGCGGGAGAGGAGGTTCTCGTGCTTCGGGTTGACCCGCGGCGCGCCGGGCGCGAGCGCCGCCTCCGGGTCGAGCACCGGCGGGAGCGGCTCGTACGTCACCGCGACGAGGCGCGCCGCTTCCCGCGCCGTGTGCCGGTCGTCGGCGGCCACGGCGGCGAGGACGTCGCCGGCGCAGCGCACCTCCTCCCCCTCCGCGACGAACCCGGGCCAGTCGTCGTAGAGGAGGCCGTACCACCGCTCCCCCGGCACGTCCGCCGCCGTCGCGACGGCGCGGACGCCGGGGAACGCGCGGGCACGGCTGGCATCGATGCGGACCACCCGGGCACGGGCGTACCGCGAGAGCACCACCGCGCCGTGCAGCATCCCCGGCGCGGTGAGGTCCGCCACATACGCGCGGGTGCCGAGCGCCATCCGTCCCGCGTCCACCTTGGCGAGGCGTCGCCCCACCCGCCCGTCCGTCTCCGGCGGCGGGAGCGGCGTCCCCCGCTTGGCGGCGGCGAGGAGCTGGATCGCGTCGAGGATCTTGACGTAGCCGGTGCAGCGGCAGAGATGGACGTCGATCGCGCGGGCGATCTCCTCCCGCGTCGGGTCGGGGTTCCGGTCGGTGAGATGCTTGGCGCGGAGCGCGATGCCGGGGATGCAGAAGCCGCATTGGAGGCCGTTCGCGGCGGCGAAGGCGCCCGCGATGAGGGCGCGCTCCTCCACCCCGACCCCCTCGAGAGTGACGACCGACTTCCCCGCCGCGGACGTCGCCGGCATCGCGCACGTCACCTTGGGGTCGCCGTCCACCAGCGAGAGGCAGCAGCCGCATTGCCCCTGCGGGCTGCACCCGTCCTTCAGGGAGGTGATGCCGCAGCGCTCCCGCAGCACCTCGAGGAGCGACTCCCCCGGCCGCGGCTCGACGCGCACCCGCGTCCCATTGAGCGTGAACTCCAACGGCATCCCTGCCACCTCGTGCTGCGAGACGATGCTGGGAGGGAGGTTAGCCCCTGCCCCGGGGAGCGTCAAACGTGAGGACCGCTGGCGGCCCCCCCGTCGCGCCGTGCATCTTTCCTGCCAGCAGGGGAGGCGTGGCGATGAGCGTGGTGGGGCAGAGCGTTCCGCGCGTGGACGGCGCCGCGAAGGCGGCGGGCACGACGCGCTATCTGGACGACCTCGTCTTCCCCGGGATGCTGTTCGGCCGCACCATCCGCGCGACCATCCCCTGCGGGCGCATCACCAGCGTCCACTTCGACTTCGATCGCTCCGGCTTCACGGTCGTGGACTGGCGCGACATCCCGGGCCCGAACGCCATCCTCCACGTCACCGACGACCAGCCCTGCCTCGTCCAGTCCGAGGTGCGGCACGCCGCCGAGCCGGTGCTGCTCCTCGCGCACCCCGACCGCGAGACGCTCTGGGCCGCGCAGATACGCCTCGACGAGGAGCGCGCCGAGCCGGTCCTCGACCCCCGCCGTTCGCCGCGCTCCCACAAGGACATCCTGATCGAGCGGGGCGATCTCGCGGCGGGGTTCGCCTCGGCCGACGTGGTCGTCGAAGGGGAGTATCGCACCGGCCACCAGGAACACGTCTACATCGAGCCGCAGGGGATCATCGCCGTCCCGGAGGAGGGCGGCGGCATCACGATCCACGGCTCGATCCAGTGCCCGTACTACGTCCACCACGCCCTCACGCACCTCCTCGCCCTCCCCGCCGACCGCGTGCGGGTCGTCGCGGCGGAGCTCGGCGGCGGGTTCGGCGGCAAGGAGGACTACCCCTCCGTGATCGCGGCGCACGCCGCGCTCCTCGCCCTCAAGGCGCGCCGGCCGGTGAAGCTGGTCTACGAGCGCGCCGAGGACATGTGGGCGACCACCAAGCGCCACCCCTCCATCGTGCGGCACCGCACCGGGGTCACGAAGGACGGGCGGCTGGTGGCGATGGAGATCGAGATCCTCCTCGACGGCGGCGCGTACGTGACGCTGAGCCCCGTCGTGCTCTCGCGCTGCTGCCTCCACGCCACCGGCGGCTACCGCTGCCCCAACGTCCGCATCGCCGGGCGCGCCGCCTTCACGAACAGCGGTCCGAACGGCGCCTTCCGCGGCTTCGGCGCCCCCCAAGCGCAATTCGCCCTCGAGGCGCACATGGACCGGGTCGCGGAGGCGCTGGAGATGGATCCGGCGCGCCTCCGGCTCCGGAACGTGCTGCGGCCCGGCGACACGATGCCGACCGGCCAGCGGATGGGGGACGACTGCTCCGCCGGGACGGTGCTCCGCCAGGCGGTGCGGCGCTCCGGCTGGACGCGGAAGCGGCGCGCCTGGCAGGGGACGGACCGGGGCATCGGCCTCGCCCTCTTCTGTCACGGCGGCGGCTTCACGGGGTCGGGAGAGGAGCGGCTCGCCTCCCGCTGCACCCTCGAGACCACCGCCAGCGGCGTGAGGGTGCTCGTGGCGGCCACCGAGATGGGACAGGGGTCGTGGACGGTGCTCGCGCAGGTGGTGGCCGACGTCCTCGGCGTGCCGCTGGAGCAGGTCGCGGTCGCGGTGCCGGACACGGCGGTCGTCCCCAACAGCGGCCCGACGGTCGCCTCGCGCACCTCGATGGTCGTGGGCCGCATCCTCGAGCGGGGCGCGCAGGACCTGAAAGCGCGGCTCGGCGGCTTCGCCCCCGCCGAGCACTTCCGGCGGCACGGACCGGTGTCGGTGACGACGCGGTACGAAGCGCCGCCGGGACTCTCGTGGGACGAGGAGCACTACCGCGGCGATGCCTACGCGACCTTCGCCTGGGCGTGCGACGTCGCCGAGGTGCGGCTCGATCCCGACACCTACGAGGCGCGCGCCTCCAAGCTGACGCTGGTGCAGGAGTTCGGCCGGCCCCTCAACCCGGTGCTGGCGCTGGGACAGATCGAGGGGGGCACGGCGCAGGGCGTCGGCTGGGCGCTCACGGAAGAGGTCGTGATGCGCGAGGGCGCGATGGCCAACGCCCAGCTCACGAACTACTGCATCCCCACGACCCTCGACACGCCGCCGATGGAGACGGTCGTCGTCGAGAACCCCTTCCCGCACGGCGCGTTCGGGGCCAAGGGCCTCGGCGAGCTGCCGATGGACGGTCCGGCCCCGGCGATCGTCAACGCCCTCCGGCATCTCGGGCTCGACCTCCGCGAAGTGCCCGCCACGCCGGAGCGGGTGATGGATGCCGTGGACCGCCGCGCGCGGCCGGCGGCGGTGCGATGAGCGCGCCCCGGAGCGGCGGCGGCGCCCGCGCGGCGGTGGCGGGGCCCGTGGCGTTCACCCTGAACGGGCGCGCCGTCACCGTGGACGCCCACCCGATGGCGCGCCTCCTCGACGTCCTGCGCGAGGACCTCGGTCTCACGGGCACGAAGGAGGGGTGCGGCGAAGGGGAATGCGGCGCGTGCACGGTGCTCCTCGACGGCGCGCCGGTATGCTCCTGCCTCGTCCCTCTCGCCCACGCCCGCGGGCGCGAGGTCCGCACGATCGAGTCGCTCGGTGGCGACCACCCCCTGCAGCGCGCCTTCGTGGCGGAAGGGGGCGCGCAGTGCGGCGCCTGCACACCGGGGATGATCATGGCGGCGCTCGCCCTGCCGGAGCATCCCACGCGCGAGCGCATCCGCCAGGGGCTGGCCGGCAATCTCTGCCGCTGCACCGGCTACGAGGCGATCTACCGCGCCGTCGAGCGCGCGGCGAACGAGACCGCCGCCGCGCCCGGGGCCTCCGCCGCCGTCGAGGAGCGGGAGCCGTGAGGCCCGCCCTTTCGACGCTCACTCTGCGCGAGCCGCGGACGCTGCGCGACGCGCTCCGGATGCTCCGCGACGAGGGGCCCCTCACCCCCCTCGCGGGCTGCACCGACGTCTTCGTGCAGATCAACTTCGGCACGCTGCGCGCGACCGCGTTCCTCGACCTCTCCCGCCTCGCGCCGCTGCGCCGCATCCGCGAGGAGGACGGGCGCCTCGTCATCGGCGCGCTCGCCACCTACACCGACCTCATCCGCTCGCGCTTCGTGCGCCGGCGGCTTCCGATGCTCGTGGCCGCCGCCCGGGAGGTGGGGGGCCCGCAGATCCAGCACCGCGGCACCATCGGCGGGAACGTCGTGAACGGCTCCCCCGCCGGCGACGCCCTCCCCGTCCTCTCGGCGGCGGACGCGACGCTGGTGCTGGCCAGCGCCGCGGCGGAGCGGCGGGTGCCCTTCACGACGTTCTATACAGGGTACCGCGCCAGCGTCCTCCGGCCCGACGAGCTGCTCGTCGCCATCGAGGTGGCTCCGGTCGAGGGGCGCCAGTGGTTCCGCAAGGTGGGAACGCGCGCGGCGCAGGCCATCTCCAAGGTCGTGATGGCCGCGGTGCGCGACGGCACGCCCCGCATCGCCCTCGGCAGCGTGGCGCCGACGGTCGTGCGCCTGCCGCGCACCGAGGCGGCGCTGGCCGGTGGAGCCGCCATCGCCGCGGCCCAGGGCGTCCTCGCCGAGGAGATCCGGCCCATCGACGACCTGCGCTCCACCGCGGCCTACCGCCTTCGCGTCGCCGCCAACCTCCTCGCCCGGTTCTGGGCCGACACCGCGGCGTGACCCTGCGCCCCTTCCTTCCCGTGGAGTCGTAGATGCCGGCCTCCCTTCCTCCCGCGAGTCTGCGCTACCTGCGCGCGCTGGCGCGGCACAACGAGCGCCCCTGGTTCGAGGCGCACCGGCGCGAGTACGAAACGCTGGTCAAGGAGCCGATGCGCGAGCTGGTGGAGGAGATGGACGTCCGCCTCGCGCGCTTCGCCCCGGAGATCGTGGGGGAGCCGAAGCGCTCGATCTTCCGCATCTACCGGGACGTCCGCTTCTCCGAGGACAAGTCGCCGTACAAGACGCAGGCCGCGTGCTGGTTCTTCCACCGTGACGCGAGCCACCGCGTCGGGCAGGAGAGCCACGGCGGCGGGGCCGGCTTCTACTTCCAGCTGGCGCCGGGGAATTGCTTCTCGGGAGGAGGGATCTGGATGCCGCCCCCCGAGGCCCTGCGGAGGCTGCGCGACGCGATCGCCGAGCGGCCCGCGGCGTTCGCGCGGACGGTGACGGCGCCCGCCGTGGCGCGGCGGTTCGGGGGATTGGACGAGGACGCGATGCTGAAGGGGACCCCGCGGGGCTACGCCGCCGATCATCCGGCGGCCCGCTGGTTGCGCTACCGCTCGTTCACGCTGGGACGCCCCTACCGCGATGCGGAAGCGGTGGGGCCGAAGCTCCCGGCCCTTCTCGAGCGCGATTTCACCCTGATGCTCCCGCTGGTCCGCTGGCTCAACGCGGCCCTGCGGCTCCAGCCGGCCGGCCGCCGCTAGGGGGTGCGCGGCGGCCCGTGCGGTTGGTTCGAACTGGCTTCGCTACGGCAGCGTGCGGGTCGGGACGGCCGGCGCGCGGATGGCGCGCCGGACCGGGAACTCCCTGACCGCCCCGGACCCGTAGACCAGCCCGGAGTACGACCCGAACTCCGAGCCGAGGAGCCGGTCGAAGAGCCCCCAGCGGGCGAGGCCCCACGCCTCCGGCTCGAGGAGCGCGAAGACGAGGCGTCCGAGCGGCTGGGCGGTGGTGACGAAGTAGGAGCCCGCGGGAGCCGTACGCGGCGACGCCGACCAGGTCCCTGCCACCGTGAGCAGGTGATGCCCCTGGAACTCCCGGGGCGACCAAGTCAGCTGGCCGGTGGCGAGGACCTCCACGGTGTCGGTCCAGTCGGCCGTGAGGCGCTGGACCTGGATGCCGTGCAGCCGCAGCAGCGCGACGACGTTCGTGGCGCCCGCGGGGAGGAAGTACCCGCCGGGGAGCGCCCGGGAGAGCGAGTCCACGAAGCGGTCGTTCACTGGCAACTGGTACGTCCGGTACTCTCCCGTCGCCACGAGCCGCGGCCGGCCGCGCACCGAGTCCGTGCCGGGCCGCATCACCTCGAGGACCACCGGCTCGACCCCGCGCGACGCCATCCGGTACTGCACCGCGAGATCGGGGCGCGACGCCAGCCCCGCCCCCTCCCGGGTCGTCTGCACGTCCGCCTCGCGCTCGATGCGCCGGATCTCCTCGGCGTGGGCGGCGGCGTAGTTCAGGATCTCCACCAGGAAGTCGTGGCTCGCCTGCACCCGCGTCCGGAAGTCGGCGTGCGAGTACGCTTCGGAGAGGATCGCCATCCGTCCGCGGAGCCCGACGTAATTCACCCCGTACCAGCCGATCGGCGCGTAGGTGTCCCAGCTCTTCGGGTCGAGGGGGGTGTCCACGTTGCCGTAGTCGAAGATCGGCTCGTGGTAGCGCTCCTGGAGGGTGCGGCGGAGCGCCGGGAGCATCCGGTCGCGCACGTACTGCGTCGGCCCCGCGGGCCCCACCGGATCCAGCGGCGGCGCGTAGGTCAGGACGTAGCCGTGCAGCGTGCCGTCCGTGGTGTGGAGGTCCACCATCAGCGCGGGGTCCCAGGCGTCGTACACTCTCGCGAGGGAGGCGCGCGTCTCCGGCGCTTCGGCTTCGAAGTAGTCGCGGTTCAGGTCGAGGTTGAGCCCGTCGCCGCGGAGGCCGACCAGGGCGGGGCCGTTCTGCTCCCCGCGGTTCACCTCCACCGGCCCCATCGCGTCGTTGCCGTCGGGGTTGTAGTCCGGCGCGACGAGGATCACCAGCTTCTGCAGCAGGTCGCGCCGCGGGCCCGCCAGCTCCCGCAAGAGGGCGAGGACCGCCTCCTTCCCCTCCACTTCGCCGGCGTGGATGTTCGCCTGGAGGTACACCACCAGCTTCCCCGCGGCCGCGGCCTCCGCGGCGGACGTCACCGCCGGGTCGGACGCGATCACCAGGTAGAGGGGCTTCCCGAACGTCGTCGTGCCCATCTCGCTCACGGCGATCGGCGCGCGGGCGAGCAGGAGGGAGTCGAGGAACGCCCCCACCTCCGCGTGCGTCGAGGTGGCGGTGTAGCCGCTGCGCTCCGCGGTGGTCTGCGGGAGCGCCTGCGCGGCGAGGCGTGGCGCGGCCAGCGCCAGGACGAGGACGAGACTGCGCGCGGTCCGGATCATCGGCTTCCTGTGACGGCTGTGGAGTCCAGCGAATCTACGCGCGGCGGGCCCGCCCGTCAGGCGCCTTCCTCGACGCGATAGCGCTTCAGCTTGTCGTAGAGGGTGCGCAGGCCGATGCCGAGTCGCTCGGCGGCCGCGCGCCGGTTCCCCCCCACGGCGCTGAGCGCCCCGGTGATCGCGGCGCGCTCGATGGCGTCGAGGGTGCCCTGGTCGGCCTCCGCCACGGCGCCCGCCGCATCCTCCGCGATCTCCAGGTGTTCCGGGAGGATCTCGGTGCCGTCACACAGGATCGCCGCCCGCTCCAGCGCGTTCGCCAGCTGGCGCACGTTCCCCGGCCACGAGGCGGCGAGGAGGCGCTGCGGCGTCCCCTCGCCGAGGGTGAGGCGCGCGCGCCC
>Ga0207932_1000095_pt1 | contig 28877 bp, 27 predicted proteins | sample NGESurdeep092012_FD_184480 | JGI IMG/M metagenome (GOLD analysis project Ga0207932, IMG submission 184480) | Arctic peat soil microbial communities from Barrow, Alaska - NGEE Surface sample 415-2 deep-092012 (SPAdes) | ecosystem: Environmental > Terrestrial > Soil > Wetlands > Peat ...
ACCCGGCCGACGTGCAGATCGGCGGCAGCCACTACGCCGCCTGCCTGCGGCTGGAGGAGTAGGGCGCTCATCAGGGCAGCGGAGCGGACGCTTGATATGCTAAGAATGGCTAAGATTGTCGCATGTCCATGGCAATGTTTGCTGAAGAACGGTTGGTAGGATACCAACTCGGTGCCTGCCACAATAAGGGGCGTGTGTCCGTCGCGCTGAGCGGGCGGCACAACGGAAGAACCGGGAGCCTTGGGGACGGGGGAGCACCTCACCACGTGACGGTCTGCAAAGTGAACCGCGTGCAACTCCCGGGCCATCGTTTCGCGCTTCCCGCGTGCGCCTCTCAGCTCGAGCAACGGGCTTGCCCGTGAAAGCCGCTCGGAGCCTGTGTGGCGGCGGCAGAAGAAGAGTGTCTAACGTCAGGGAGGCAGCAATGGGGTGTCATGGTTCGTCTAGCAGTCGCCGGTGGCTGCTGCTCATCTCGCTGGTGGCGGTGCTCGCCGCCGGCCTTGTTTGGGGCATCGCCGGCGCCTTTGGCGCGAGCTCGTCACCGGCTCCGGGCAGCGGTGGGCCGGTCGTCATGCGCATCGGCCTCACGGAGGGTCCCGACAACCTCAACCCGTGGCAGGGGTCAAACGTGGCCGCCTACGAGGTCTGGCACCTCAACTGGCTTATGCTCTACACCTACGACGCTGCCACCGGCGACTCCAAGCCCGAGCTTGCCGCCGACGCGCCGCAGTACTCCACTGACGGCAAGACCGTGACGATCAAGCTGAAGCAAGGCGTCAAGTGGTCGGACGGCACGCCGCTCACGTCGAAAGACGTGGTGTACACGTACAGCACGATCATTGACCCAGACCTCGTCAAGAAGGGCGCCACTGGTTCGTACTTGGCGTTCCTCCAGGATCTCGCCGGTCACGGGCTGCAGTCGGTCACGGCACCCGACGACTACACCGTGGTGCTGCACTACGACGTCTATCGGCCGAACATCAGCAAGCTGTGGATCCCGATCCTTCCTGAGCACGTTTGGAAGAACCTGAAGGTCGACGATCCGAAGCTCAGGCTAACCAAGGCAGAGTGGGTCGGCACCGGTCCCTTCATCTACGATTCGGACAAGGCCGACGTGTTCGTCAAGCTGGTGCGCAATCCGAACTACTCGAGCGTGCTCGGTCCGGCGCCCAAGGCAGACCAGGTGATCTACCAGATCTACCAGGAGTCCGGCTCGATGGTGAGCGATTTCCAGACCGGCAAACTGGCCGTGATCTACGACGTGCCGCAGGCCGAGTTCGCCAACCTGCAAGGTCAGGGGTCGAAGGGCCTGAAGGCGATCGCCTACAAGACCAAGACCTGGGACTACCTCGGATTCAATCTCTACGATTCAACTAAGCTCTACGGTGGCACCAAGAACACTTCTCTCGGCAACCCCGTACTGCTCGACCCCGCCTTCCGGCACGCGCTTGCCTACGCCATCGACCATCAGGTGCTGGTGGACTCGGCCTACGGCGGCCTCGCCGAGGCCGGCGATTCGATCACTCCGACGGGTGTGTGGCCGGTCGGCTATGACTACCACTACACGCCCGGCCTCAACGGCACGCTCAAGTACACGTTCGACCTGGAGAAGGCGAAGTCACTACTCGACGCGGCCGGCTACAAGGACGTCAACGGCGACGGCTGGCGCGACACCAAGGACGGCAAACCGCTGGTGCTGCGGATGTTCGAGCGCACGGAGAGCATCCCCAGCCAGAAGCAGGGCCAGCTGATCTGCACATGGTTCAAAGACATCGGCATCAAGATGACGCAGAAGGTCATGTCGTACAACGCCCTGGCTGCCGCGAGTTACCTCAACTACGACGCCCAGAGCAACTACACTCCGGACTTCGACATGTACATGTGGGACTGGGTCGGCTACGAAGACCCGGGCGACACGCTCGTGTGCTTCACCAAGGACCAGATCTTCTGGTGGAACGACACGAGCTGGATCAACCCGCAGTTCGAGACGGCCTACAAGACGCAAGAGGGCCAGATGGACCCAAAGGCGCGCGTCCCGCTCGTGCAGGACGCGGCCCGGATCCTCTATGAGGACGACCCGGAGATCGTGACGGTCTACCCGAAGGACCTCGAGGCCTACAACGACAAGGCCTGGACCGGCTGGGTGCACTACCAGAGCGACTCGCAGGGTGATCAGGGCAGCGTTATGATGAACAACAACAACATGGACAGCTACGTCTACGCTCATCCGACCGGTGTCACGAGCACGGGCGGGAGCTCCCTGTGGATCCTCTGGGTCGTGATCGCCGTTGTCGTCGTCGGCGGCGGGGTCATCTGGGTGGTGATGCGGGGACGCGGCAAGCAGGTCGAAGAGGGTATGTGAGCCTCAGCTTGACCGAGCCGCGGTTCTGAGAAGAGCGCAGCATTGAGGGGGCGGGCCCGTCAGGGCCCGCCCCCTTTTCGTCTGACGTCGTCACGCCCGTCGTCACGCCCGTCTGAGGCTGCACTGGCTGACCGCAGGGTCACGTGCCGAAGCAGCGAGCTGCCGCGGACGGGGTCGTCTTGCGTTTGGACATTTAGTATAGTGGTCACGCTCGCGCGCAGGAGCGGCGAGCCACCGCGTTTCCCGATTCGAGAAAGGGCTGGGAGAAGACACATGACCGACGTGTACGACATCGAGCTGGAGCACGTGACCAAGCGGTTCGGCGACTTCGTCGCCGTAAAGGACATGAATCTGACGATCAAGAAGGGTGAGTTCTTCTCCCTGCTTGGCCCGTCCGGGTGCGGCAAGACGACGACGTTGCGCATGGTCGCGGGCTTCGAACAGCCCACCGAGGGCGAGATCTACCTGAGCAACGCACCGGTCGCCGGCGTGCCGCCGTACAAGCGCAACGTCAACACCGTGTTCCAGAACTACGCGCTGTTCCCGCACCTGAGCGTGTGGGAGAACGTCGCGTTCGGCCTGAAACGCAAGAAGGTCGAGAAGAACGAGATCAAGCAGCGCGTCGGCGAAGCGCTGGAGATGGTCGAGATGCTGCCGATGAAGGAGCGCAAGCCGAGCCAGCTGTCCGGCGGTCAGCAGCAGCGCGTCGCGCTCGCGCGGGCGCTCGTCAACCGGCCGACTGTGCTGCTTCTCGACGAGCCGCTCGGCGCCCTCGACGCCAAGCTCCGCAAGGCGATGCAGCTCGAGCTCAAGAAGCTCCAGAGCGACGTCGGCATCACGTTCATTTACGTGACGCACGACCAGGAGGAGGCGTTGACGATGAGCGACCGCCTCGCCGTCATGAGCCAGGGCCTGGTCGAACAGGTCGGTCTGCCCGCCGACATCTACGAGAATCCGGAGTCGGCGTTCGTCGCCAACTTCATCGGCGTCTCCAACATCTACATGGCCGACGTCGTCAGTCGTTCCGGCGACGACGCAGTGTGCAAGACCGACAAGGGTCTCGGCGTGAAGTGCCACGTGCGCGGCCACGAGATCGTCGCCGGCGACAAGGTCGGCGTCGTGATCCGGCCGGAGAAGTTGTCGATCGTCCCCGTCGAGAACGCCGCCGAGATCGCCGATCGACAGAACATCTATGACGCGACGATCAAGGCCGTCGTGTACATCGGCTCGGTCACGCAGTTCATCGTCGACATCGAAGGCAAGCATCTCGCCCAGGTGTTGCTCCAGAACCTGTTCCACAACGATCGCCAGGAATGGCACCAGGAGCAGAAGGTCAAGGTGGGCTTCTGGGACGACAGCAGCTCGCTGATCACCGACGTCGAGCGCGGGATGGCGGAGAAAGACCTGATGGGCGAGGTCGTCAAGCGAGCCCAGTAGAGTGGGTGGGGCGGGGCGCCCGCGGGCGCCCCGCCCCACGACCTTTCGTCGGCGCTGCAGCATCTTCGGCGCAGCGCACGGAGACCGACACGGCAGGGACGGCGGCATGATCACGGTTCAGGACATCCTCGAGATCCCGGATCTCAACCTCAAACTGCTCGCCGGCGCCAAGTCGGTCAGCAATCCCGTTCGCTGGGTGCACATCGCCGAGGTGCCCGATCCGACACCGTGGCTCAAGGGCGGCGAGCTGCTGCTCACCACGGGGTACGGTCTGACCGGTCCTGCCGAGAAGCAGGTCGAGGCGCTCAAGCGGCTCATCGATCACAACCTCTCGGGCCTCGGCGTCGGCACCGGCTTCACGTTCGACAAGGTGCCCGAAACACTGATCCGTCTTGCCGATGAGTACAGCTTCCCGCTCTTCGAGGTGCCCTACCACGTGCCGTTCATCGCGATCACCGAGGCGGTCTCCTCGAAGATCGTGAACGAGCAGTATGCGCTCCTGCAGCGCAGCCTCGCCGTGCACGAGAAGCTCACCAAGATCGTGCTCGAAGAAAAGGGCCTCGACGCGATCCTTTCGACGCTCTCCGCGCTCGTCGGTTGCTCGGCGGTCCTCTTCGACTTCCACGGCCTCGTGCTCTGTGAAGCCGCATACCGGCGCAAGGTGGCCGGCGAGATGATCGCCGACTTGTGGCGGCAGATCTCCGACCGGCGCGCCAGTCGCCAGATCTTCTCGGTAGGTCTCGAGGGGGCGTCGTCCAGCGTGCAGGTCTATCCGGTGGTCGCCTCGCACCGCATCGGCGCGTTTCTCGCCGTCGTCAAAGACAGCGGCGATTTCTCGGACTACGATCGCATCATCCTGCACCACGTGGTCACGGTGACGGCCCTGGAGCTCGTCAAGAAGAAGGCCGTCGCCGAGACCGAGAAGCGACTGGCCGGCGACTTCTTCGACGAGCTGATCGCCAGCGATCTCTACGAAGAGGAGATCGCTCGCCGGCTCGCGTTCTTCGGACTCGAGCCGGAGCAAGAGCATTTGATCACGCTCGTCGATATCGACGGCTTCAAGGCCTACCTCGACGGCACCAGCGACCGCGAGGAGACCGCCGCGCAGGACATCAAAGAGCGCCTGCACTGGGCAGTCGACGAATTCCTCGCCAAGCGCGAGGCGCTCTTCATCTCGGCCTCGCGCAGCGATTCGGTCGTGGTGCTCCTTCAGCCGGGTCAGATGGCTGCGGAGGGCGTGCTGGGGCTTGCCGGCGAACTGCGCGCGGCGATCGCGGAGATGCTGCCCGAGATCACTGTGTCGATCGGCATCGGCCGGCCGCACAAGTCGCTCGTCGACCTCCGTCAGAGCTACTACGAGGCGCACTACGCGATCAAGATCCGTAAGCTGAAGGGCGGCACGGGAGTGATCGCAAGTTTCGACGACCTCGGCTCATACGGCCTGCTGTTGGGGTTGCAGGACACGCTCTCGCTCGAAGTCTTCTACGACAGTGTACTCGGCAAGCTGCACGAGTACGACGAGCAGAGCTCGAGCGATCTCGTCAAGAGTCTCGCCTGCTTTCTCGAGGCCAACGGTCACTGGGGCGAAGCGGCCGAGCGCCTGTATGTGCACCGCCACACGCTCCGATACCGGATGAAGCGTGTCGAGGAGATCACCGGTCGCGACCTCGGGTCGTCGCAGGATCGCATGGAGTTCTGGCTCGCGCTCAAGGCCAAGGAACTCATCGACCAGTCGGGCAAGAAGAAGGCGCTGCGCGCAGTGTGAGGCGCCGGCGGCCGCAGCCGTCCCGGCGCCTAGACGAGCAGCTGCCCGCCGTCGACGGCGAGGTTCACGCCGGTCAGCGCCGGACTCTCGATACAGAAGCGCACTGCCTGCGCGATCTCCTCAGGCTTCACCAACCGCTTAAGGGCGGTGCGTTGGGCGGCCCGTTCGGTGGCCTCACGGCGCGCGTCGTCGGGAAGGTCGAGGGGACCCGGCGCGACGCCGCAGACGCGAACGCCATCGGCCGCCCAGGCCTTCGCCAACGTTTGCACGAGGGCGATCTGCGCCGCCTTGGCGGCCGAATGGGCGGCGAAAGCCGCCGTCGGCCGCACACCGAGCACGTCCGTGATCGCGACGATCACACCAGCCTCGTCGTGATCGTCGCGTCGCGCACCGCGGAACTGCGCGAACGCGCTTTGCGCGCAGAAGAAGAAGCCGGCGGCGATGGCGCCGATCGACGCCTCCCACTGGCGCGCGTCGATCTCCTCAGGCCGTTGTGGCGTAAACGGGCCGCTGGCGGCATAGACGAGGATGCGCAGGCCGCCCAGAGCGGCGGCCGCCTCGGTGACGATGCGGCGGGCGTCGGCGGGCACCGTCAGATCGCCGGCGGTGGCGAACGCGTCGCCGCTCAGCGCGCGGATGGCGGCGCACGTCTCGTCCACGGCCGGACCGGGCGTGTGGTACGAGATCGCGACGCTGGCACCCTGCGCGGCGAGATCGAGCGCGATCGCGCGACCGAGCTTGCGCGCGCCGCCGACGACGAGACAGGGGGCTCCTTTCACTTCCATGATCCGATTCTCCCTCTCGTCTTAATTTGTCCTGACTGAAACACCGTGTCGCCGCTGCTGTTGTCTGCTCCCATTATGATAGACGGAGAGCAGTCGCGGCCGGACCGACCGTTGCCTGGTGGGTCGCCGAAAAGCCGACGAAAGGGTGGTGAGCTGGTGAGGCCCAAAGTCGATGCGCTCGACAAGCAGCTGATCGGTCTGTTCAGCGACGACGGCCGCACGGCGCTTGCAGACGCCGCCGAGCGCGCCGGCGTCTCTACGCCCACGGCGCGCTCTCGTCTGCGCAACCTGGTCGACCACGGCGTGATCCGTATCGCCGGCCTGATTGACCCGTTCCGCGTGAGGGGGCTCACCGTCGCTCTCGTCGGCCTGACGCTCGACAAGTACAAGCTGGAAGAGAAGCTCGAGCAGATCGCCGAGCTCGATGCGGTGAGCTGGGCTGCCGTCGTCACCGGCCGTTACGACATCGTCGCCGAAGTCGTCACCACCGAGGGCATGGCCGGGCTCTACGACTTCCTCAGCGTCTCCTTGCAGAACGTCGGCGGTATCCGCGCGAGTGAGATGTTCGTCGTGATGAAGGCGAGCAACAAGTGGGTGCTCCCTCCGCGCGGGATCAAGCGCGAGTGGGCGGCACCTGAACCGGCCGAGTGAGCAAGAAATCACCTCATACGGCAAACATGGCATCACGATTCTTTCCGAATAGCATATTCTTGATACACGATTGTGTTAGAATGCCAAGCGGTTCGATGAGGCAACAGGTGCCGTCGAGAGTCGCGAAAGTGCGTGAGGAGGAGCCATGATCGTCGGGGTCCCGAAGGAGATCAAGAACGAGGAGTACCGCGTTGCCGTGACGCCGACAGGTGTGCGCGAGTTCGTCCGCGCCGGCCATACGGTCGTCGTGGAGAAGGGCGCCGGCACGGGCGCCGGCTTTCTCGACGAGGCATACAAGAAGGCCGGCGCCGAGCTCGCTGCCGTCGCCGAGGTGTTCGCTCGCGCCGACATGATCGTCAAGGTCAAGGAGCCGCTGCCGGTCGAGTTGCCGAAGTTCAAGCCGGGCCAGATCCTCTATACCTATCTTCACCTTGGCGCAGCGTATGCCCGGGAGCTCACCGAGGGCATGCTGAAGGCCGACATCCGTGCCATCGCCTACGAGACTGTCGCGACTCCCAAAGGTCATCCACTTCTGGCGCCGATGAGCGAAGTCGCCGGCCGCCTCGCCATCCAGGCCGGCGCTGAGGCTCTGTGCAAGTTCAACGGCGGCTCCGGCGTGCTGCTCGGCGGCGTCCCCGGCGTGCCGCCGGCCAAGGTCGTCATCGTCGGCGGCGGTACCGTCGGCATCAACGCCGCCAAGATGGCCGTGGGCATGGGCGCTCGCGTGGTCGTCCTCGACAAGGATGCCGATCGCCTCGCCTACCTCGACGACATCTTCGGTGGCCGCGTCGAGACGGTGCTCTCCAACGAAGCGGCCGTCGACGAGGAGCTCGAGCACGCCGACCTCGTCGTCGGTGCCGTCCTGCTGCCCGGCGGCGCCCAGGCGCCGCACCTCGTCAAGCGCTACATGCTCAAGAAGATGCGGCCGGGCTCCGTCGTCGTCGACGTCGCCATCGACCAGGGCGGCTGCTTCGAGACCTCGCACCCGACGACACACACGGATCCGACGTTTGTCGAAGAGGGCGTCGTCCACTACTGCGTCGCCAACATGCCCGGCGCCGTGGCGCGGACGTCGACGCTTGCTCTGACCGGGAAGACCCTGCCGTACGGCCTGCAGATCGCGACCAAGGGCTTCGAGCAGGCGGTCAAGGATGATCCCGCTCTGGCGCTCGGCGTCAACGTCTATCGCGGCAAGCTCACGATCGAGTCGGTCGCCAAGGCGCACAACCTGCCGTACACCCCTTTGGCCAAAGCGCTAGCGTAGCGGCCGCTTCGCCGGTTGTTGGCTCTAGTCCGCAACCGATAGACGTGCTTGAATTGAGCCGCGGACGGCCATCGTGGCCGGCCGCGGCTCTTTCGTTTCAGCAAAGGAGCGGGTAATGGGCGACCTTCTGAGAATCGACCTGACGGCGCGCACCTCGCGCGAAGAGACGCTGGCGCCGGACCTGATCCGCGGCTACATCGGCGGCAAGGGTGTCGGCACGCATCTGCTGCTCGAGGAGGTCGGCCCGGAGGTCGAGCCGCTCAGCCCGCAGAACAAGCTCATCTTCGTCACCGGCCCGATCACGGGCACGACGATGTTCGGCGGCAACCGTTACGGGGTGCACTTCCTCTCGCCGCTCACCAACGGGTACGGCGAGTGCACGTCGGGCGGCAAGCTGGCGCCGCAGTTCGCGAGGACCGGCTTCAAGGTCGTCGTCGTCGAGGGCGCGTCCGACACGCCCGTGTACCTGGAGATCGCCGAGGACGGCGCGCGGATCCATGCCGCCGACGACCTCTGGGGTCTCGACACGTACAAGGCCGAGGAGGCGATCGTCGCGCGCACGGCGGCGCCCAAGGCACAGGCCTGCGTGATCGGCCCCGCAGGTGAACGGCTCCTGCGCTTCGCCTGCATCGAGAACAACAAGTGGCATAGTCTCGGTCGCGGCGGCGCCGGCGCGGTGATGGGCTCGAAGAAGCTCAAGGGTATTGTCTTTCACGGTGAGAAGAAGGTCGCCGTGGCGCGTCCCGACGATTTCAGCGCGCTCGTCAAGGATCTGGCCGTACGAGGCAAGGACGACGCCGGCGTTGCCGCGTACAAGGCCAAGGGCACGGTGCAGATGGTGCGCCTGCTGAACGGCGTCAACGCATTCCCCACCCGCTACTGGACGAAGGGCCATCTCGACGATTTCGAGCCGCTCACGGCCGAGACGATGATCGAGAAGTACCTCGACAAGAACGACCTCTGCCCGCCCTGCCTGATGCAGTGCGTCAAGCACTGCAGCGTCAAGGAGGGACCGCTCGCGGGGCTCGAGATCGACGGTCCGGAGTACGAGACCATCTACGTCTTCGGCGGCCTCTGTGAGATCGTCGACTTCGCGCAAGTCATGCGCATGAACGACATCTGCGACCGGCTGGGCATCGACACGATGACGGCCGGCAACCTGTGTGCTCTGGCGATCGAAGCTTCGCGCCGGGGGCTCATCGATCTCAAGCTGGACTACGGCGACGCCGATGGCGTCGCCGCCTTCCTCGAGATGATGTGCCGGCGCGAGGGCATCGGCGACGTGTTCGCGGACGGCATCCTCCGCGTCGAGAAGGAGCTCGGGCTCGAGGGCGTCGCCGTCCACGTCAAGGGCATGGAGCCCGCAGGTTACGACCCGCGCAAGCTCAAGGGGATGGCGCTCGGCTACACTACGACGTCGCGCGGCGCGTGCCACCTGCGCGCGACGTTCTACAAAGCCGAGCTCGCCGGGTTCATCGACCCCGCCCAGATCGAGGGCAAGGCGGCGATGTTCGTCGACTGGGAGAACCGGCTGTGCATCATGGACGCACTGATCTACTGCCGGTTCTACCGCGACCTTGTGCAGTGGCCGTTCATCACCGACGTCGTCAACGCGGCGATCGACACCGACTTCTCGATCGAGGAGTTGCAGGCGGTCGGCAATCGCGTCATCACCGAGAGCCACCAGTTCAACGAACGGCGCGGCTTCGGTGCCAAGCAGGAGCGGCTGCCGGCGTGGCTCACCGAGCGAGCGACCGACGACGAGGCGGCCCTGCGCGTGACCCAAGACGAGATCGAGACGATGCAACGGGATTACTACGCGCTACGCGGCTGGGGTGCGCCGCCGGCGTAACGCGCCGGTGGCGCGAGACGACTACTTGCTGACGTAGGAGCGCACGCGCTGGTAAGGAGCGCGGCCCTCATGCAGTGCCGCCGCGACGAGGTTCAGGCGGGCGAGGGAGGCGCGCAGGCGAGCGACCTGGGCGGCGATCTCTTCGCCCTGTTGGGAAAGACCGGCGGTTCGCTCGGCGGCGAGCGCCGAACCAGCGGCGACAGGCCCGGCCGCCGCCCCGGTCTCCCTGACGACTCGCCTCACCGTCCGGTAGAGGCGCCAGAGCCTGGCGACCAGGTAGCCCAGCGCCGCCAGGACGAGTGACACGCTGCCGATCAGAACAACCCAGAGTACGGTCGCGTTCATGGGCCTAGTCTACCCCTGTGTGACGGCCGTGGACAGGCTCCGCGACGGTTAGTGGAGCGTGAGTGGGTAGCGGCAGGCCAGGCAGGGCGCGTCGCGCCCTGCCAACGAGCTGACCTTGACGACGTCGCCGGTGTGGGGCGCCTCGATGAAGAGGCCGTCGGCGATGTAGATGGCGACGTGGTGGATCGGCGCCCCCCAGAAGAGCAGGTCGCCGGGCTGCAGGTCGCCGGTGGCGACCGGGAGCCCGGCCTGCGCCTGCCAGGCGGCGAAGTGCGGCAGATTGACGCCGAACTCGGCGAACACGTACATGACCAGGCCCGAGCAGTCGAACCCCGACGGAGTGGCGCCGCCCCAGACGTAGTTCACCCCCAAGTAGCGCATCGCCTCACGCACGGCGGCGATCTGCGCCGGGCTGCCCTGGGCGCGTTCGAGGCTGACGCGGGCGATCTGGGCGAGGCGCCCCGCGTCGGCTGTGGCGACGCGGCGTTGCCGGTCGAGGACGGCCTGGATGCTGGCGTCGATGCTGGTGCTGACCGCCTGAAGTTGCGCCAGCTTGTCTTCAACGGCAAGGCGTTTCTCCTCGGCGCTCTGCGCCAGCGAGAGCGCCTGTTGGCGGCGAGTCTCGATGCTCTGCTCGAGAACGGAGACATTGGCGACCAGCTGCCCGACGCGGTCGGTCGTGAGCTGATCCTGCTCGCTCAGGCGGCGCAGGAACTCGACTTGCGCCTCGACGTCGGCGAGGTTACCCGACGAGAGCAGAGCGTCGACGACCGAGTAGCTCCCCGCCTTGAAGATGTCTGTGATACGTCCGCCGAGGATCGCCTGCTGGTAACTAAGCGCTGCTTGAGTGCGTGCGAGCTGCGCGCGTGCATCGGCGAGCTCGACGTTGATCTGGTCGAGTTGCCAGCGGGCGACGTTGTAGTCTTCAACGACGACCTCGACCTGATCGTTCAGCTTGGCGATGCGCGCGTCGACGGCGCGCGCCTGGGCCGCCAGGCCGCTGAGACCGTTGACCTTCTTCGTGAAAGTGAGGACCTTGGCCGGCTGCTTGGCAGTGGGCGCGGCGCCGGCGACGGCGGCGACGGCGAGCGCCAGCACGACACTCCCGGCGAGCGCCAAGCACCAGCGTCGGATGTTACTGCGTACGGTCATCGTCGTCACGACTCAGTATCGGCGTGTTTGCAGGGTACTTGATGCTCCAGACGATACACGAACTGGGGGGAGGGGCCACAACCCCGGCGGCCGGCATGCCTTTACATTCGTTTGGTGTCGGTAGTACAATCCCTCTTCGCTGAGCGTCGCGGGGTGGAGCAGTCCGGTAGCTCGTCGGGCTCATAACCCGAAGGTCGCAGGTTCGAATCCTGCCCCCGCTACCAAGCCTTCCAGGGCGCCCGTTCGGGCGCCTTTTGTTATCCTTGGTGAGCTAACCGCTCAAGGAGGCTGCATGGCGACGACATCGGTTGGCGGCGAATCTCCCTACGGCTGTGAAGGCCTCGCGAACGCCTTGCGGCTTGCCGAGGCCCGGATGCCGGTCCGGCAACTGGGCAGGCCGTTCCTCATCGGCGATGGCGCGCGATCGAGCACGGGCCACGGTCTTATCCGGTCCGTGCACATGAGCCCCCACGTCCCCTCTTCTTAGCCGGCGCGACCGCGCAGCCGACCGACGCTATGGCCAGCGACCGCACCTGTCTGCAGATCGAGCGCCGAGTCTGCGCGTTCGTCGCCGAGCGTGAGCTGCTGCGGCACGGGCAGAAGGCGTTGCTGATGCTCTCCGGCGGCGGCGACTCGATGGCGCTCTTGGCGCTCGTGCGCAGGTGTGACCGGGCGCTCGCGCTCGGGTTGACCATCCACGCCCTGCACGTGGACTACGCCACCCGTGGTGCCGACTCCGCGCGCGACCGGCTTATCGTCGAGGCGGCGTGCGCGGCGGACAGCGTGCCGCTGCACGTCGTCCGCCGCGCACGCAAGCTGCAGGGACCGAACTTCCAGGAGCGCGCCCGTGAGTTGCGATACGGGGCGGCGGAGGAGATCCTCGTGGCCGAGGGCCTTGATGTGATCGTCACGGCCCACAACCGCGACGATCAGGCCGAGACCGTGCTCTACCGGCTCGCCAAATACGCGGCGCCGCTGTCGGCGGCGGGCATGCGCGCCCGCGAGGGGCGCGTCGTCCGGCCGCTCCTCTCCATCGGCGCCGCCGAGATCCGGGACTACTGCCACCGGCGCGGTATCGCCTACGGCGAAGACGTGACCAACGCGGCGCCGGTCTATGCTCGCAACGCCATCCGACTGGCGGTGCTGCCGGCGCTGGCGGCGATCAATCCGCGCGCTAGCGAGGCGCTCACGCGGTCGGCCGAGATGGCCGCGCTCGAAGGCGAGATCGTCGCCGAGGCGGCCGCCGGGGCGTGGCAGCGCGTCGCCGTATCGGCCGGAGACGCGATCGACACGGCGGCGCTGGCGGCGGAGCCGGCTGCTCTGCGGGCGCTGTGCGTGCGCCGGCTGCTGCGCGTCGCCTACGGACCCGGTGCGCTGATCGAGCGGCGCGTCGTCGCCGCTGTCGAGGCGCTGGCCGCCGGCAGCGGCGGCAGCGCTACGGTCACGCTTGGCAAGGGCTACGAAGCCGTGCGCGAGTACGACCGGCTCGCCGTCAGGCGGCGGACCGCGCGCCACCAGTGCTCTTCCCTGGCCGTCGACGTCGGGACGCCCGGGGGCCCTGGCGCGTCGATCATCTTCTGCGGGCGCCGGTTCGCTCTGCAGCTGCTGACCGGCGCGCGTCGTAGCGCCGATCCGCACGAGGCCTATCTGGGGCTCGGCGAGCGGCCGCGGAGCGTCGTGCTCCGCCATCCGCGGCGCGGCGAGCGCTTCGCCCCTCTCGGCATGACCGCCGAGACCACGGTCGCGGCCTTCCTTAAGAACGCCAAGGTGCCGGCCGCCGCGCGCGGCCGGGTCGTGGTTGTCGAGGTGGATGGTGCGGCCGCCTGGCTGGCACCACCGGGCGGCCGCCCCGCGCGGGTTGCGGAATCGCACCGCGTGACCGAAAGTAGTGACTGCACCCTGCACATCGTCGAGGAGGCCCGGTGAAAGACGCGATCGACCAGACCCTGATCCGGGGTGACGAGCTCAGCAAGCGCGTCGGGGAGCTTGCCCGCGAGATCTCGGCCGACTATGCGGGCAGGGAGCTCGTCCTCGTCTGCGTTCTCAAGGGCGCCGTGTTCTTCCTCGCCGATCTGGCGCGGCGGCTCACCGTCCCCTGTGCGCTCGATTTCATGGCCGTTTCGAGTTACGGCTCGGCGACCGACTCGTCGGGCACGGTGCGCATCCTCAAGGACCTCGACATGGACATCGGGGACAAGCACGTGCTGATCGTCGAGGACATCATCGACTCAGGTCTCACCTTGAGCTACCTGACGAAGAACTTGAGAGCGCGCAAGCCGGCCTCCCTGGAGATCTGCGCGCTGCTCACCAAGCCGTCCCGGCGGGCCATCCATTTGGCCTGCAAGTACGTCGGTTTCGAGATCCCCGACGAGTTCGTGATCGGCTACGGTCTCGATTTCGCCGAGCGCTTCCGCACGCTCGACTACATCGCCACTTTGAAGGCCGATGCAGCCGCCGATCTGGCCGATTCCGAAGGTTCTTTGCTCTAGTACCGGGGTATGGTACTCTCGCACGACTGAGATTCTCGTTGCTGCCGCATTCCCGGCGGCCGACATCCGAAGGGCGAATTTGAGCAGACTAGTCCGCAGCGCCGTCTTTCCCATCCTGATCGTCCTCGTTCTCGCCTCGCTCTGGGTGCTTATGACGCGCGGCCCGAGCGTGGCCGGCAAGAGCTACAGCGACCTGCTGAACGACCTCAAGGCCGGCAAGGTGCAGAAGGTGGCGCTCAACGTGAGCAACCAGACCGCACAGGTCACGACGACCGACAACCAGACTTACAAGGTGACCTACCCCGACACCGGATCGCTTACGCAGACCCTGCAGAAGGACTACTCCAGTGTCGCCTTCTCGGCGACCAAGCCCGGCCCGTCGTGGTGGGGAAGCGCGCTCGGCCTGATCCTTCCGTTCGCCCTCATCATCGTGTTCTGGATCTTCATCATGAACCAGATGCAGGGCGGCGGCTCCAAAGTGATGAGCTTCGGCAAGAGCCGCGCCAAACGAGTGAGCGTCGACGCCCCCAAGGTCACGTTCAAGGACGTGGCCGGCGTCGATGAAGCGGTCGAGGAACTCGAAGAGATCAAGGAGTTCCTCGAGAACCCGAAGAAGTTCCAGCAGCTCGGTGCGCGCATTCCCAAGGGAGTCTTGCTCTACGGCCCTCCGGGCACCGGCAAGACGCTGCTGGCGCGCGCCGTCGCCGGCGAGGCCGGCGTGCCGTTCTTCTCCATCGCGGGCTCCGATTTTGTCGAGATGTTCGTCGGCGTCGGCGCCTCACGTGTGCGTGACCTGTTCGAACAGGCCAAGCAGAACGCGCCCTGCATCGTGTTCGTCGACGAGATCGACGCCGTCGGCCGTCATCGCGGCGCCGGCTTGGGCGGCGGCCACGACGAGCGCGAGCAGACCCTCAACCAGTTGCTCGTCGAGATGGACGGCTTCGAGATGAAAGACAACATCATCCTCATCGCCGCCACCAACCGGCCAGACATCCTCGACCCGGCGCTCCTGCGGCCCGGTCGCTTCGACCGGCAGATCGTCGTCGACCGACCCGACCGCGCCGGTCGTCGGCAGATCCTCGAGGTGCACTCCCGCGGCAAGCCGCTGGCGAAGGACATCAACCTCGACGCACTTGCCGGGCAGACACCGGGCTTCACCGGCGCCGACCTCGCCAACCTCGTCAACGAAGCGGCGCTGCTCAGCGCGCGCTACGGCAAGAAGACGATCGAGACCAAAGAGCTCGAAGAGGGCATCATGCGCGTCGTCGCCGGCCCCGAGAAGAAGAGCCGGCTGATGTCCGACAAGGAGAAGGCGATCACCGCCTACCACGAGATGGGCCATGCGCTCGTTGGCCACTACCTGCCCAACACCGACCCGGTGCACAAGATCTCCGTCGTCAGTCGCGGCCGATCCTTGGGCTACACGATCTCGCTGCCCACCGAAGACAAGTTCCACACGACGATGAACGAGCTCAAGGACAACATCGCGATGATCCTTGGCGGCCGCGCTGCCGAAGAGGTGGTTTTCGGCGAGATCACCACCGGCGCCTCCGACGACATCGAGAAGGCGACCTCCACAGCCAAGCAGATGATCATGCGCTGGGGCATGAGCGAGGAGCTCGGCCCGCGCACCCTCGGCCACAACCAGGCGCTGCCGTTCCTCGGCCGTGAGTTCAGCCAGGAACCCGACTACTCCGAGGAGATCGCGCGCCAGATCGACGCTGAGATCCGCCGCATCATCGAAGAGGCGCACGAGCGCGCCAGGGATCTGCTTGTCGAGAAGCGCGAGCAGCTCGATGCGATCGCCACCATCCTCATCCAGCGCGAGACGCTCGAGCGCATGGAGTTCGAGGCGCTGCTCGACGGCACACCCGCAGAAGACGTCTTCCGCGAGCGTGACGAGAAGCTCGCCAAGCGCGGCAAGGCGCCGCGCGCCAAGGAGCGCGCGGCGCGCTCGCCGCGCCCGAAGGTCTCCGCCCCGGCCCACGTCAATCCCGTCAACCCCGAGACTACCTAGGCCTGCAGCGGCGCGGGCCGCGGTGCGAGGACTGCCCGATGGATCACGCGAAGATCGAAGAGGGAGTTCGTCTTATTCTGAGCGGCATCGGTGAGGACCCTGACCGGCCGGGTCTTGTCGAGACACCGCGACGCGTTGCCGAGATGTACGAAGACATCTTCTTCGGCATGACCGACGACGGCTCCGCGATCCTCAAGTCCATGCCGGGTGACCACCATCGTGAGATGGTGCTCATCAAGGACATCGATTTCTTCTCGATCTGCGAGCACCATCTCTTGCCGTTCGTCGGCACCGCCCACGTCGCCTACATCCCGTCCATGTCCGGCAAGATCGCCGGGCTCTCCAAGCTCGCCCGGCTCGTGCGCACGGTCGCCGCGCGGCCGCAACTGCAGGAGCGCATCACGAGCACGGTCGCCGACCAGATCATGAGATCGCTCGAACCGCTCGGCGCGCTCGTGCTGATCGAGGCCGAGCACCTCTGCATGTCGATGCGTGGCGTGCGCACGCCGCACGCCAAGACGGTCACCAGCGCTGTGCGCGGCATCATGCAGACTCACGCTGCGACCCGGGCCGAGGTCCTCTCGCTGATCAACGTCCACGACTGACGGCGACGGCATGCCCGGCTACGGCGCACTCACGCTCGACCTGCAGCTTCCCTGCATCATGGGCGTGCTCAATGTCACTCCCGATTCGTTCTCCGACGGCGGCCGGTTCGCGGCGCGCGATGCGGCAATCGAGCAGGGCATCGTCCTGGCGCGCGAGGGCGCCGCGATCGTCGACATCGGTGGCGAATCGACACGTCCCGGCTCCGATACGGTGTCGAGCGACGACGAGCTGCGACGCGTGCTGCCCGTGATCGAGGCGTTGCGCGAGGTCGTGCCGGCCGTGCTCTCGATCGACACGTCCAAGGCCGAAGTCGCGCGCCGCGCGCTGGCCGCCGGCGCGCGGATCATCAACGATGTGACGGCGTTGCGCGGCGACCCGGCGATGGCGGAGGTCGCCGCGCAGGCCGGTTGCCCGATCTGTCTCATGCACATGCAGGGCGCTCCCAAGTCGATGCAGGAGCACCCGCTGTACGATGATGTCGTCGGCGAAGTGCTCGCCTTTCTCGAGGAGCGTCTGACCTTCGCCGTATCGCAGGGCATCGCTGAGGAGCAGGTCATGCTCGACCCCGGCATCGGTTTCGGCAAGACCGTGGAGCACAACCTGTTCCTCATCAAGCACCTCGACCGCTTTGCTGCGCTCGGCCGCCCCGTGGTGCTCGGCGCCTCCCGCAAACGCTTCTTGGGGGCGATCCTGGGGGCGGAGCCGTCGCAGCGCGTCGTCGGTACGGCAGCGACCACGGCGATCGCGGCGCTGGCAGGCGTCGCCGTGTTCCGCGTCCACGACGTCAAGCCCAATTTCGAGGCCTTGCGCGTGGCGCTGGCCGTGATGGAGGCCGGACGGGCGGCCTGAGTGGTCGCGCCGTCCGCAGAGGGGCAGCGATCGTGGCCGACCGCATGACGATCACCATCGCCGGTATCGAGCTCCGTGGCCGCTGCGGCGTCACGGCCGAGGAGCGGGCGGTCGGCCAGACGCTGGTCATCGACGTGCGTCTCGTGTCGCTCGCGGTCGGCGGCGCCGTCAGCGACGAGCTCGCCGACACCGTCGACTACGGCGCCGTGGTCGATCTCGTGCGCGGCGCCGTCGAAGGGCACGAGTACCACCTCATCGAGCGGCTGGCGACGGTGATCAGCGACCGGCTGTGGGCGGCGTTCTCGCTCGTCGAGACGGCGGTGACGGTGCACAAGCCTGCCCCGCCGGTGAGCGTGGCCGTCACCGAAGCCCGGGTGGAGGTCGTGCGCACGGCATGAGTACGAGCCCGCGCCGGCGCGCTTTTGTCTCGCTGGGGTCGAACGTTGGCGATCGCGAGGCGCAGCTCCGCGCCGCCGGCGAACGCCTCGCGGCGTTGCCGCTGACTACCGTCCTCGCCGTCTCCGCCATCTACGAGACCGCACCCCTGGAGCTCACCGCGCAGCCGCTGTTCCTCAACCAGGTGGCGTGCATCGAGACCGCTCTGGCGCCGTTCGAGTTGCTGCATCACTGCCAGGCGATCGAGGCCGCCGCGGGACGGACGCGCACAGTGCGCTTTGGGCCACGCACGCTCGATATCGATATACTGCTGTACGAAGGGGTCGAATCGAACGACCCCGAGTTGATCCTGCCGCACCCGCGCATGTGGCACCGGGCGTTCGTGCTCGTGCCTCTGGCCGAGATCTGGGGCCAGGCGAAGGGCATGCCGGAGGTCGACGTCGCCGGTCTGGCGGCGGGGCTCTCCGGCGAGCAGGGGGTAGAGCGCCGCGGCGCAGTTCGGGAGTGAGAGTGGCGACTGACTATTCAGACCAGCAAGCCGAGCTCAGGCGTCTCGCAGCGGAGCGCGATGCCGTGATTCTCGCGCACAACTATCAGCGGCCCGAGGTGCAGGACGCCGCCGACTTCGTCGGCGACTCGCTTGAGCTCGCGCGCAAGGCGGCGGCAACGCCGCAGTCGGTGATCCTCTTCTGCGGCGTCCACTTCATGGCCGAGACGGCGCACATCCTCTCGCCGCAAAAGACGGTGCTGATGCCCGATCCGCGCGCCGGCTGCCCGATGGCCAACATGGTCACGGCCGAGGGCCTGCGCGCGCTCAAGGCGCAGCATCCCGACGCGGTCGTCGTCGCCTACGTCAACACGACGGCCGCGGTCAAGGCCGAGACGGACGTGTGCTGCACGAGCTCGAACGCGGTCGAGGTCGTGCAGCGCTTCGCCAAGGACCAGCCAATCATCTTCGTACCCGACAAGAACCTCGGAGACTGGGTCGAGCGCCAGACCGGACGCAAGATGATCCTCTGGGACGGCTTCTGCCCCGTGCACGCCGACATCAAAGCGGCGGACATCGAAGCGCGCAAGTCCGAGTATCCCGAAGCCAAGGTGATGGCCCATCCGGAGTGTCCGCGCGCTGTCGTCGATCTGGCCGACGTCGTGACGAGCACGTCGGGCATGCTGCGCTACCCGGCCGGCGATGCTGCGAGCGCATACATCGTCGCCACCGAGACGGGCCTGCTGCACCGTCTCAACCAGATGTACCCCGATCGGCGATTCGTCGCCGCCAGCCTGCGATCGGTGTGTCCGAACATGAAGCTCACGACGCTCGACACGGCGATCACGGCGCTCGTCGAAGGCCTCAACGAGATCACCGTCCCGCCCCAGATCCGTGAGCGCGCCGCCCGGGCGGTCGCGCGGATGATCGAGTAGGAGGCGGCTGTGACGCGACCGTACATCGCCAGCCTCGGCGGCGAGAGGCTCGCCCGGCGCCAGTTCGACGTGCTCGTGCTCGGCGGCGGCATCGCCGGCCTCACGGCCGCGATCTCCGCCGCTCGCCGCTGGCGCGTCGGCCTGCTCACCAAGGCCACTTTTGACGACACGACGACGTTCCTCGCCCAGGGCGGCATCGCCGCGGCGCTGGGCGAATCGGACTCGCCCGACCTCCATTTTCAGGACACGATGAACGCCGGGGCCGGGCTCTGCGACCAGCGCGCCGTTCGGGTGCTCGTCGACGAGGGCCCCGATCGCGTGCGCGAACTGATGGAGATCTGCCCGCACTTCGACCGCCAGGACGGCGAGATCGTCCTTGGCCGCGAAGGTGCCCATTCGGTCGCGCGCGTGCTGCACGCCGGCGGCGACGCCACCGGCAGCGAGGTGTCGAGCGCTCTCGCCGAAGCGGCGCGGATGGGCAGTCGGGTGCAGCTCTACGAAGACGAGTTCGTGATTGATCTGCTTACCGTCGACGGTCGCTGCATCGGCGCCCTCTCCATGGACCTGCGTGACGGCCAGATGACGCTCAATTTCGCGATGGTGACAGTGCTCGCCACCGGCGGTGCCGGCCAGGTGTACGAGCGCACCACCAACCCGCCCGTCGCCACCGGCGACGGCGTCGCCATGGCCTACCGTGCCGGTGCCGCCATCCGCGACCTCGAGTTCGTGCAATTTCACCCGACGGGCCTAGCGGTCGGCGGACGACCGACGACGTTCCTGGTGACGGAGGCGCTGCGCGGCGAAGGCGCCTACCTGCGTAACGCCGCGGGGGAGCGGTTCATGACGCGCTACGACCCCAAGGCCGAGTTGGCGGCCCGCGACGTGGTCGTTCGCGGCATGGTTGCCGAGATGCGTCGCGAAGGCACCGACACGGTGTTCCTCGACGCGACGCATCTCGACCCCGCCATGCTGCAGACGCGCTTCCCCACAGTCACCCAGGGCCTGGCGCAGCACGGTCTCGATCTGACGAAGGACCTCATCCCCGTTTCCCCCGTCTGTCACTACTCCATCGGTGGAGTGCAGACGGACGTGTGGGGGCGCACGACCGTGCCGGGGCTCTACGCCTCCGGCGAGGTCGCCAGCACCGGCGTGCACGGTGCCAATCGGCTGGCCTCCAATTCGTTGCTCGAGGGCCTCGTGTTCTCCGACCGAGTCGTGCGCGACCTCGACCGCTACATCGGCAGGCTCGGCGAGGATGTGCGCCGTCTGCGCCTGGATCTTCCCGATCGGCCTGCGCATGCCGGCGACGGCAGCGACGTCGCCGCCTTGCGTGCACACCTCAATGCGCTCATGTCCGAGAAGGTCGGCGTGCTGCGCAACGAAGCCGACCTTCTCGACGCTCTTCAGGAGCTGAACGACCTCTACAACGGTCTCCACCTCGGCGAAGTAGGCCCGCCGGAGTTCGAGCTGCTCAACCTGCTTACGCTCGGCACGCAGATCGCCAAGACGGCGCTGCTGCGCGAGGAATCACGTGGCGTGCACCTGCGCGACGATTACCAAAAGCGTGACGACGCTCAGTGGCAGCGGCATATCACGCTGCGCATTCCCGAAGCGCGCCGGCGCGAGTCGTGATCAGCGCTGCGGACATCGCCGCCGCTGCGCGCGAAGCGGCACGACGGGCGCTCGCCGAGGATCTCGCAGAAGACGGCGACCTCACCGGCCGGGCGTTCGCCGGCGACGGCCGCGGCCACGTGGTGGCACGCGTCGCCGGCGTGCTCTCCGGCCACGCCCCCTTCGAGGCCGCCGCAGAGCTCGTCGACGAGCGGCTGACGGTCGCGTTCGCGCGCGCCGACGGCGACGCGTTCGCCGCCGGCGAAGCGATCGCCGACGTGAGCGGTCCGCTGGCGGCGATCCTCGCCGTGGAGCGTACGGGACTGAACTTTCTGGCGAGACTCTCGGGGATCGCCACGCTGACGGCGCGCTATGTCGCCGAGACTGCCGGCACGAAGGCGCGCATCGCGGCGACGCGCAAGACGTCGCCGGGCCTGCGCGTCCTCGAGAAGGCGGCCGTGGTGCACGGCGGCGGCGTGCCGCACAGGTTCGGCCTCTTCGATGGGGTGATGATCAAGGACAATCACATCCGGGCCGCCGGCGGCGTCGCCGCGGCGGTCGAGCGCGTGCGCGCCACGCTGCCACGATCGCACGCGCTCGAGGTCGAGACCGAGTCTATCGACGAGGTGCGCGCGGCGCTGGCCGCCGGCGCCGAGGTGATCATGCTCGACAACATGGATCTCGCGGCTGTACGCACCGCCGTCGGCATCATCGGCGCCGCCGCCGTCGTCGAAGTGTCCGGCGGAGTCACGCTCGAGGCCGTGCGCCCGCTCGCCGAAGCGGGTGTCGACATCATCTCCGTCGGTGCGCTGACCACCGCCGCGCCCTGGATCGACCTGTCCTTCGAGCTGGAGTAGCCCATGCTTCTCGCCGTCGATGTCGGCAACACCGAGACCGCCGTCGGGCTGATCGACGACGGCGCGATCGTCGATCACTGGCGGATCGCCACGGTGAGTCACCGCACCGGCGACGAGATCGCCGGCCTCCTGGCAGGCTTTCTCGCACTGCACGACTGGCGGCCTCGGGATGTCATCGACGAGGTCGGCATCGCCTCCGTGGTGCCGCGGCTCACGTCGCAGTGGGTCGAGATGTGCGGTAAGCACCTCGGGCTGTCGCCGTTCATCGTCGGGCCGGGCACCAAGACCGGCATGCGGATCGCGATGAAGAACCCCGCCGAGGTCGGCGCCGACCGCGTCGTCAATGCGGTGGCCGCGTTCGAGAAGTACGGCGGGCCATGCATCGTCGTCGACTTTGGCACGGCGACGACCTTCGACGTCATCTCGCCCGACGGCGATTACCTCGGCGGAGTGATCGCGCCAGGCATCGAGGTCTCGATGGAGGCGTTGACCACGCGCGCCGCCATGCTCACCAAAGTCGATCTCGTAGAGCCTGAGCACGTGATCGGCAAATCGACCAGCGAGGCGCTTCAGGCCGGCGCCGTCTACGGTTTCGCCGGCCAGATCGAGGGCATCGTCGCGGCGATCCGCGATGAGCTGGGCCACTCCGCCAAGGTCGTCGCCACCGGTGGGCTGGCGGAGATGATATCGAGGCACACGAAGGTCGTCGACGACGTCGATCCGTTCCTGACTCTCCACGGCATCGACCTTGTGATGCACCGCCAGTCGCCGCGTTAGGCGGCGCGACGGTCACTCTGCCGCCGATGCCGACCTTCGACTCAGCCTTCGCGATCGGTAGCCTGCACCTCGATCGCCGTCTGATGATGGCGCCGATGGCGGGGGTCACGACGACGCCGTTCCGGCAGAGTGTGCGCCGTTGGGGTGCCGGTCTCGTCTTCACCGAGATGGTCTCGTCGCACGGCATCGCCTACGGCAACCGGCGCACATTGGAGTATCTCGCCTGCGGCGCCGAGGAGCATCCGATCGGCTATCAGATCTTCGGCGCTGATGCGGCGATCATGGCGCGCGCCGCCGAAGCCTGCGTTGCCGCCGGCGCCGACCTCGTCGACATCAACATGGCCTGCCCGGTGCGCAAGGTCGTCAAGACCGGCGCAGGGGCGGCGTTGCTGGGCGCGCCCGACACCGCTGTCGCGATCGCGCGGGCCGTGGTCGCCGCGGTCCCGGTGCCGGTGACGGTCAAGCTGCGGGCCGGGCTGCGTCAGGGTGACGGACTGGGGCGGCTGCTGGCCCGTCGGCTCGTCGACGCCGGCATCGCCGCCGTGTGCATGCACCCGCGCACCGCGGCCCAGCTCTACCGGGGCGTCGCCGACCACTCGCTCACTTGTGCGCTGGCCACGTCACTGCCGGCACCGGTGATCGCCTCCGGCGACATCGTCGGGCGGGATGTCGGCGCGAGCCTGCTGGACGGCGGCTGCGCCGCCGTCATGGTGGCTCGCGCCGCCCTCGGCCGCCCATGGATCTTCAGCGAGATCCTCCTCGGTGCGCCGCTGCCGGAGCCGGCGGCGCGCCTCAAGGAACTCAACCTGTTTGTCGAAGAAACGGTCAAGGCGATGGGCCCGCGAGCGGTCGGCTACCTACGCCAGTTCTGGTCGCGGTTCCGCTCGTCGGGCACGATCGACCGGGGAACGGCTCGCGAGCTCATGCACGCGTCCGACACCACTGCCGTCCAGGCGCTGCTGGCCTCCGCGGGGCCGTTTTGCACTGAGAGTGCTTTGCACCTATAATGCCCTGTCACTCATGAGGCACAAGCTCACCGAGAGGCGCAGGTGAGAGAGCGAGGAGGCTGAGTTGCTGGACCGGGAGATCATTCTCACCCCCGAAGGCTATCGGCGACTGAAGGATGAGATCGATTACCTCTCGACAAAGAAACGGGAGGAGGTCGCCGAGCGCATCAAGGAGTCGCGCTACTTCGGCGACATCACCGAGAACTCCGAGTACGACGACGCCAAGAACGAGCAGGCGATGCTCGAGCAGCGCATCTACGCGCTTGAAGAGAAGATCCGCAGCGCGATCGTCATCGATGCCAAGTCGGTCAAGACGGACACCGTCGGCGTGGGCACCAAGGTGACGCTGCAAGACATGCAGAAGGGCGACGTGCTGCAATACTCGATCGTCGGCTCGGCCGAGGCCGACCCGGCGTCGCACAAGCTCTCCAACGAGTCGCCGGTCGGCCGCGCGATCATCGGCCGCAAACCCGGCGACAAGGTCACCGTCGCCGTTCCGCAGGGGTCGGTCAAGTTCAAGGTGCTCGCCATCGAGCGGGCCTGACCCGACCGTCGTGGAGACGCCCGAGCACGGGGGCAACGTCCTCGATGAGCGGCGCCACAAGCTCGAAGCGCTGCGCCGGGCCGTCGCCGTTCCCTACCCGACCAAGTACGAGAACCGCGAAGAGGTAGCTCCTCTGCGGGCAGCCTACGAACGCCTCGAGAATGGCGCCGAGTCGCCCGAGACGCACCGTGTCGCCGGCCGCGTGATGGCCAAGCGGCTGCACGGCAAGGTGTCGTTCCTCGTGCTCAAGGACGGCACGGGGGAGCTGCAGATCTTTGCGGCGCTCGACGCGCTCGGTGAGGTCGCCTACGAGGCGCTCGACGCCATCGACGTCGGCGACTTCATCGGCTGCGAGGGTGTGATGATCCGTACGCGGCGCGGCGAGCTGTCGCTGCGCGCCGCCGCTTGGCAGTTGCTCACAAAGACGCTGCGGCCGCTGCCGGAGAAGTTCCACGGTCTCACCGACGTCGAAACGCGCTACCGCCGTCGCTACCTCGACCTCATCGCCAACGACGAAGTTAAGGAGGTGTTCGTGAAGCGCGCGAAGATCATCCGCGCGGTGCGCGACTTCCTCGACGGTCGCGGCTTCATCGAGGTCGAGACGCCGGTGCTTCAGCCGCTGTACGGCGGCGCCATGGCGCGACCGTTCGTGACGCACCACAACGAGCTCAGGCGCGACCTCTACCTACGTATCGCCGTGGAGCTCTACCTCAAGCGCTGCATCATCGGCGGCATCGACAAGGTCTACGAGATTGGCAAGGACTTCCGCAACGAGGGCGTCTCCTTCAAGCACAACCCCGAGTTTACGATGCTCGAGACCTACGAGGCCTACGTCGACTACAACCACGTGATGACGATGGTCGAGGAGATGGTCGCCGAGGCCGCTGGCGCCGTCGGCGCCCTCAAAGTGCATTTCCGCGGCCACGAGATCGACCTCACACCACCGTGGCCGCGGCTCACCATGCGGGCGGCGATCCGCGATGCGAGCGGCATCGACATCGGCGCCGACGACGTGCGCGATGTCGCCGGACTGCAGGCGGCGGTCAGGGCCAAGGGCCTCGACGACAGGGTGCCGCCGGCCCCCACCTGGGGCACCCAGGTCGACGAGCTGTTCAGCGAGATGGTCGAGCCGCATCTCATCCAGCCGGTGTTCATCACCGAGTACCCGCTCGAGATGAGCCCGTTCGCCAAGCGCTGTCCCGACGACGAACGCTTCGTCGAACGCTTCGAAGGGTTCATCGCCGGCATGGAGACGAGCAACGCCTTCTCCGAGCTCAACGACCCCGACGAGCAACGCGCGCGCTTCATGCTGCAGATGGCCGATCTCGAGGCGGGCGACGAAGATGCGCACCGCCTCGACGAGGACTTCCTCGAGGCGATGGAGCACGGTATGCCGCCCACCGGCGGCATGGGCATGGGTATCGATCGCCTCGTCATGCTGCTGACCGGCTCGCCGTCGATCCGCGACGTCATCCTCTTCCCGCAGCTGCGCAGCTAGCGCGGCCCCCGACCTGCCGGGGCGAACGACCGGTGCACGCCAACGCCGACAGAGAATCGAGATCGGGCGACCGCGCCCGTCCACCGGCGCGCGGCAACCTCACGTTCGCGCTGCTGGCCGGGCTGCTGTTCCTGATTCTGGGCGGGTGGCAGGTCGTGGCCTCGTGGCGCGCCGCCGTCACGTGGCCCAAAGCCGACGGCATCGTCATCAAGAACGTCCTCCTGTCGACAAGCGGCTACGTGCCCGTCGTGCGGTTCGTCGCCGGCGACGGGCACAAGTACCGCTTCACCGACGCGGTGGGCGCGAGCGTCGCCAGGTATAGCGTCGGCGAGCGTGTACGCGTCGCCTTCGACCCCGAAGAGCCGAGCTCCGCACGGATCGTCTCGTCGCTGTGGCGGCTCTGGCTCGTACCCGCCGTGTTCACGCTCCTGGGGGCGGCGATCGCGGTCGGCTGCACCCTGAAGCTCGTCCGCATCGCGCTCTCGCCCTGAGCGGGCGGCGCCGCGGACTGTACACGCTTCGCTCGACGGTGGTCCTGCGATGCCTAAGTATTTGATATTCTTATTGTATCTATTAGCGAACATGCGATAATCGATTGTGCGCTCGCCCGCAACGGCGAGCGAATCAGGTTGTCACGTGAGCGCCTTCCGGCGCAGAAGGCAAGAGGTGTGGAGATGAAGTTCGCGACGACGCCCGACGAGATCCACGATCTGGTCGGCAATCTCAACTTCAAGGAGAAGGTCGACCGGTCGCTCGATCTCATCAGCGATGCGTACAGGGAGCACGGCGACGGTCTCGTCGTCGCCAACAGCCTCGGCAAGGATTCCGTCGCGGTGTGGGACCTCGCCAAGCGCGTCAGCCCCAAGATCCGCGGCTTCGTCGTGACGACGCGCTTCAAGCCCGTCGAGACCAAGCAGTTCATGAACGAGCTCGTTGCCCGGTATCCGGAGACGCGGGTGTACCAGAACGACATCGAGATTGCCGACGAGCTCTACAAGACCGACCCGGACCAGTGCTGCGACCTGCTCAAGGTGCAGCCGGTGCGTTGGGCGATCGAGGAGATGGGCGTGAGCTGCTGGGTCACAGGCCTGCGCTGCACGGAAGGGCGCACGCGCACGGACTACCTCGAAGTCGAAGAACGCGACGAGGATCTCCTCAAACTGAACCCGATCCTTCTGTGGCACGAGCGCGAAGTCTGGCAGTATCTGGCTCTCTACGGCGTCGCGGTGAACCCGCTCTACGGAGAGGGCTACCGGTCGCTTGGATGCGCGCCGTGCACCCAGATCACGACCGGCGCGAATGAGCGCGATGGCCGCTGGATCGGCACCAGCAAGTGCGGCGGCGAGTGCGGTATCCACACGCGGCCGCTCAAGGCGACGGCGAACGTCTAAGACGAGAACGCGGCAGTACGCGGCGTTTCCCGCCTGGTCCTTGGCGAAGATCCGCAGCAGGTAGCGGCCGGGAGCAAGGGCGCACGTGTAGCGCAGCGTGAACGTGTGCCCTGCCGGCGTAACGGCGTGCGAACCGAATCCGACGGAGTCGACGACGGTGCCCGTGCGGTATACGTGCACGGTCAGCTGGCACGTGCGGCTGACGTTGTCGGCGACGCTCACGGTGAGCGTCGCCGTGTCACCACGGCGCACGTGCACGTCGATGCGCTGCGCCGGCGTCACAAGCGGCTTCGTCCAGTCGAGGCGCAGCCAGCGCGTATTCACGAGTTCCTGGTTGCCGGCCGCGTCGACGGAGAGGTACTGCAGCGCGAAGACACCTTGTCGGTCGGCGACGAGCGGACCGGTGACCAGTGCGAAAGATGCGGCGGAACCGATGCGCGCATACGTGGCGGTCACCCTGGATCCGCCGGTGTCGGTCGCCGAGAACGAGCGACACCGGCGCACGACTCCGGGTGGTCGGCGCGTCGCTCGTGGTGAGTGGCGGTTCGTCGTCGGCGAGCGCCGAGAGCGCGAACCGCTGCACGCGATGGTTGAAGGTGTCGACGACGACGAGCGTGCCGTCGGGAGCCATCGCTGCGTCGCGCGGCTCGTCGAAGAGGCCCGGCAGGTCGCCGCGACAGCCCCAGGCGCGGACGAACGAGTAGTCGGTGGCGAACTCCTGCATTCGATCGTTCATCGAGTCGCAGACGAAGATGTGGCCGCGCGCGTCGACTTCGACACCGCGCGGCTCGGCGAACCTGCCGGCGGCGAGCCCTTTGCTGCCGAAGGCGGCGACGAAGCCGCCGGTCGGCGTGAACACCTGGATGCGCTCGTTGTACGAGTCGGCGACGATCACGCGGCCGTCGGGCGCCACGGCGACGTCTTTGGGTGCGTAGAACTGTCCCGGCGCCGATCCGGACCTCCCCCACGTGCGCACGAAACGGCCGGTCGACGTGAACACCTCGATGCGGTTGTTGAGCTGATCGGTGACGTAGACGAGCCCGTCTGGCCCCACGGCGACTCCGCGCGGGCGATCGAACTCGCCCTTGCCGCTGCCGATGTGGCCCCAGACACCGAGTAGATCGCCGCCGAGCGTGAAGTGTTGCACGCGGTGGTTGAGCGCGTCGGTCACGTACAGCGTGTCGTCGGGTGCGATCGCGATGCGGCCCGGCTCCCAGAAAAGGCCCGGCGCCGTGCCGTGGTGGCCCCACACATCCACGAGCAGCCAGTCGGCGGTGAACTTGTCGATGCAGTCATTGGCGTTGTCGGACATAGAGACGTAGCCGTGGCGGTCGATGGCGATGCCCTTGGGCTGGCGGAACTGCCCGTAGCCGGTGCCGGACGCGCCCCACGAATCGATTGCGATGTAGCCGCCGGCGTGCGCGGCGGCCGTCGCGGTCAGCATGACGATCGCGACGGCGCAACTGATGGCGGTCTTTCGCACGGTTCCTCCCGGACCCGGTTCACCCGCCAGCGTCTCATAAGCCGAGGCGGCAAAGAAGGCTTGGGCGGTCCCGCGTCCGCCCTTCCAGCGATCGTCACCTCGCCCGGGTGCAGGCTCGGGTCGCACCTTTCTGAGAATCGGGTACTATAAAGACACGTCTGCACCGGGAGGGGCCCAGTGGGAACCCCGGAAGGAGAAGGCACGCATGTTTGAACGCTTCACCGAGCGCGCGAGACAAGTGGTCGTCCTCGCCCAGGAGGAAGCTCGCTCTCTCAAGCACAACTACATCGGCACGGAGCATCTGCTCCTCGGGCTGC
>Ga0207932_1000096_pt1 | contig 28871 bp, 19 predicted proteins | sample NGESurdeep092012_FD_184480 | JGI IMG/M metagenome (GOLD analysis project Ga0207932, IMG submission 184480) | Arctic peat soil microbial communities from Barrow, Alaska - NGEE Surface sample 415-2 deep-092012 (SPAdes) | ecosystem: Environmental > Terrestrial > Soil > Wetlands > Peat ...
GTGATCACGAGGCGGAAGCGCTTGTCGGCGTGCTCGACGAGCTTCTCCTCGAGGTGCCCCATGTCGGAGTGCTTGAAGGTGTCCTGCGCCGCCTTGCAGAGGCGCATCCCGTCGACGATCGAGGCGTGGACGAGCCGGTCGGCGATCATCACGTCCTTGTCGGAGAGGATCGCCTCGAAGACACCGGCGTTGGCGTCGAGGCAGGAAGAAAACAGGAGCGTGTCTTCCGTCCCGAGAAACTTCGTCAGGCGGTTCTCCAGCTCGCGGTGAATGTCTTGCGTGCCGCAGATGAAGCGGACCGACGACATGCCGTAGCCCCGCCGGTCGAGTCCGGCGTGCGCGGCCGCCAGCACCTCGGGGTGCGAGGAGAGGCCGAGGTAGTTGTTCGCGCAGAGATTCAGGACCTTCTTGAGCGGAGCGCTCGCGGGGAACTCGACCTCGATCTCGGCCCCCTGCGGGGCGTGAATGTACCGCTCCTCCTTATAGAGGCCGGCGGCCTTCAGGGCCTCGAGCTCGGCGCCCATGACGTCGCGGAAAGTGGCGGGGAGAGTCTCGGTGGCCATGTCAGACCTCCACTGCGCTGAGCCGCTCGACGAGCTTGACGATGCTGTCGACGGTGTTAAAGGCCTCGGGCGTCGCGTCCGCGTCGGGGATCTTCACGGTGCACTTCCTCTCGAGAAAGCGCTTGAGGGAGACCATCGAGAAGGAGTCGACAATCCCGCCGGTGATGAGCGGCGTGTCCGTCTTCAGCTCGCGCTCGTCTCCCTCTTCGATGTACTCGCGGCGGATGTAGTCGAGGATGGTCTTCTTGAGCTCGTCCATTCAGTCCTCCATCAGGGTCGAAAGGTCGCCGACCGGCTCGCCCCACTCCGCCGCGCGGAGGACCCGGCGGACGATCTTGCCGCTCCGGGTCCGCGGGAGCGACGCCACGAAGGCGATCTCCTGCGGCATCGCGATGGGAGAGAGTCGCTTCCGGACGAAGTTCATGATCTCGATCTCGAGGTCCGGGCCCGGAGTGAAGCCCGGCTTGAGCGCGATGAACGCCTTGACCACTTCCATGTTCACCGGGTCGGGCTTCGCGACCGCCGCCGACTCAGCGACGGCGGGGTGCTCGAGGAGCGCCGACTCGACCTCGAACGGACCGACGAGGTGCCCTCCCGTGTTGATCACGTCGTCGTCCCGGCCCACGAACCAGAAGTAGCCGTCGGCGTCCACGGTGGCGCGGTCGCCGGTGAGGTACCAGCCGTTTGCGAACTTCTTTGCGTAGCCGTCGGGGTTGTTCCAGTAGCCGCGGATCATCGAGGGCCAGCCGGGGCGGAGGCCGATCACCCCGACACGCCCCGGCTCCCTGTGCGGCTCGAGCGTCGTCGGGTCGAGGACGGCCGCCGCGATGCCCGGGAAGGGCTTTCCCATCGAGCCCGGCTTCACCGGCATCCCGGGGTAGTTGGAGATGACGATGCATCCCGTCTCCGTCTGCCAGTAGGTGTCGTGGAAGGGGAGGCCGAACGCCTCACGCGACCAGTGGACCGCTTCGGGATTGAGCGGCTCGCCGACGCTCGCGAGATGCCGGAGCGAGGAGAGGTCGTGGCGCTTCGCCGTCTGCGTCCCCTCGCGCATCAGAAGGCGGATGGCCGTGGGAGCGGAGTACCAGACGCTGATCCGCCGCCTCTCGATGAAGCCGTACCAGCGGTCGGCCCCGAAGCCGGAGTCGAGGACGGCCTGCGTGACGCCGTTCGACCAGGGGCCGATGATCCCATACGACGTCCCGGTCACCCAGCCGGGATCCGCATTGCACCAGTAGACGTCGTCCGATCTCAGGTCGAGCACCCACTTGGCCGTCAGGTACTGCGAGACGAGCGAGTGGTGGACGTGCTGCGCCCCCTTGGGCTGTCCGGTCGTTCCGGACGTGTAATGGAGAATCGACGGCGTCTCGGCCGTCGCGGGGAAGAGGGGGAATCTTTCGAGGCGCGGCTCGGAATCGAGGTCGAGCGCGACCTCGCCGTCCTTCAGCGCGAGTCCCTCCGCGTCGACGACGACGACCGTGCGGAGAGCCGGGAGCTGCGCGCGGATCCGCCGCAGCTTCCCTAAATGCTTCTTCTGCGTGAGGACGGCCGCCGTGCCGGCGTCGAGAAGGCGCGTCAGGAGCGACTCCTCGCCGAACGCGGAGAAGAGAGGCTGGACGATCCCTCCCATCTTGAGGATCCCGACGAAGGCGATGTAGAGCTCCGGCACGCGGTCGAGGAAGAGGCAGACCCGTTCGGACGGCTGGAGACCGAGGCGCGAGAGGGCGGCCGCGACGGCGTTCGAGAGGAGGCGCAGGTCGCCGAACGTGTACGTCCTCTCGCGCCCGTCCGAGCCTTCCCAGAGGAGCGCGGGTTTTCTCGCGAGGCCGAGCCGGCAGATCCGGTCGGTCAGGTGCCAGCCGATGTTGAGCGGATCGCCGCGGCCCCACCCCATCTCCTTCTCGGCGATCGCCCAGTTGAACCCTCCGAGCCGTTCTTCGTATGAGCCGATGTTGCAGAGCCGCTTCTCCTCGAGAATTTCCGTCGCGTACATGGCTCTCACCCCTGAAGCACGACGCTCGCCGCGGCGAGGCTGTCGGTGTGCGAAAGGGAAACAAGGATGTTCTTCACACCGAGGCGGTCCGCCGCCTCTTTCACGCTGCCGTGGAGGAGCAGGCGGGGCGGCGCGCCCCCCGTTCGGGCGACCTCGACCTCGCGCCAGAAATCGCGCGACGCCGAGCCCGAAAGGGCCTTGAAAAGCGCCTCCTTGGCCGCGAAGCGGGCCGCGAAATGCTGTGCCGGATGCCGTTTCGCCTCGCAATACACGATCTCGGACGGCGTGAAGACCGTGTTCCGGAAGCCAGCCCCTTCCTTTTCCAGCTCCCTCGCCATTCGGGCGACGTCGAGGAGGTCGGTACCGATCCCGAGGATCATGGGCGTGCCTCCGTCCAAACGTCTGGCCCGCCGGAGGCGAACCGCCATGATTCACACTGATCATGCCGGGGGTGGGTGGAGGCCTTTAGGGTCCGCATGGCGCCCGCCCGCCCCGATGAACGCGCGGGCGAAGCGGTCGCTCCGGGGCCGTGCGGGTTAACGGAACTCGGCGGAAGAGACGAACCGTCCGTCCCGCATCGGCGCGGTCCGATCTGCCGCCTTCGCCACGTTCGGGTCGTGCGTGACGAGGACCATCGTGGCGCCGCTCTCCCGGCACCATCCGGACAGGAGCCCGAGGATCCGCTCGCCGTTCTCGGAGTCGACGCTCCCCGTTGGCTCGTCGGCAAGAAGGAGCCGCGGCTCGCCGACGAGAGCGCGCGCCACGGCGCAGAGCTGGCGCTCGCCGCCCGAGAGCTTCGTCGCCAGCGTCTTCGCGCGGTGGGCGAGCCCGGCGCGCTCGAGCATCCCGCCCACGCGGCGGGCGCGCTCGGCCCGCGCGAGCCCGAGTCCCGCGAGCGGGAGGGCCGTGTTCTCCGCGACTGTGAGGTGCGGGATGAGGTGGTGGAGCTGGAAGACGATTCCCACGTTCTCCGCGCGCCAGCGCTCGGCCGGAGCGAGCGCCGCGGAGGCGCGGCCGTCCACGAGGAGCTCCCCCGCGTCGGGCTCGTCCAGGAGCGCGAGGAGCGAGAGAAGCGTCGACTTGCCGCACCCCGTCGGCCCGGTGATCGCCACCTTCTCGCCGGGAGCCGCGGCGAAGTCCGCGCCAAGAAGCGCGCGGACGAGCCCGCCGTCGAAGCTCTTCGAAAGGCCGCGCGCCCGGAGGCCGACGCCCGGCGCCCTCATCCCTGCGCCTTCCCCACCCAGAAGGCCGCCATCTCCACGACGGAGCCCGCCATGACGAGGAGCTGCTTGGCGCGTGGGCGTTCCGCGAGCCACGAGAGGACGAAGAAGACGGCCCCGCAGCAGACGACGAGCGCATACACGGCGCCCATGTCGCCCGTGAGACGCGGAGCGCCCGCGAGCACGACCGCCAGACCCAGGAGCAGGTAGGCCAGCGCGTAGCTGGGGCGATCGCCGAGAACGATCGGAAGTGTTCGCGCGCCGGCGACGAGGTCGCCCGGCTTGTCCTCCACGTCCTTGATGAGCTCGCGGGAGGCCATGGCCAGCGCCGCGCAGACCGCGAGCGTCACGATCGGCACGTCGATCCTCGCGGGTTCGTACGCGCCGAAGAGGACCGCCGAGCCGACGAGGTATCCGACGACCACGTCTTTCACGATCCCGAGCCGCTTGGACCACCGGGCGTAGGCGATCACCAGGACGACGTTCGCCGTGCTGATAACGGCGCACCACGCCGAGAGCCCGAGGCTCGCGGCCGCGCCTCCCGCGAGGCACGCCACGGCGATCGCCATCGCCGCCCGCTGCGTGACCGCGCCGGAGGGAATTGGCCGCGCCTTCCGGTTCACGCGGTCGCTGCGGCCGTCACAGGCGTCGTTCATCGCGTTCCCGCCGGCGGTGACGAAGAAGACGGTGGCGGCGAGGAGGACCGACGTCGGCAGCGGGAGCGGCGCCCCCGTGAGATACGCGCTGAGGAGCGTGAGGGCCGCCGTCGTGAGGCACGCGTGGAGTCGGACGAGGGCGACGACGGCAAGCACGTTCGTGCATCTCACGCGCGGAGGAGACGGGCGTAGAAGAGCGGGTCCGTCAGCGTCTTGCGGGGGAGGGTGCCGGCGATCATCCGGCAGATGGCGTCGCTCACGCGCGGGCTCTTCACGGCCCTCCTGATCGTGAAGTTCAGGAGCGGGCGGAGTCGCGCGAGCTTCTGGAGGCGCCCGGCCACCGCGAGTTCCCCCCTGATCTCCGCGCGAAGCCGGTCCTCGTACCTCGCGAGGCTCGCGGCGCCGAAGTCGCCATCGCGGACGGCCGCGCAGACGGTCTCGACGGCGAGGCGCGCCGACCACATCGCGTTCGCGATCCCCTCGCCGGTGAACGGGTCGACGAGCCCCGCTGCGTCCCCCAGGAGGAGAAAACCCGGCCCGGAGGAGACGCGTCTGCGGCTCCCGACCGGCAGCACTCCGCCCGACGGCGCCGCCAGTCGCGTGGCGGCGGCGAACCGCTCGGCGAACGGGGGCGCCGCGAGCGCCGCCTCCAGGCTCTCGACGAGATGGACCCGCTTCTTCCGCATCGGCGCGGCCAGCATCCCGATCCCTACGTTCGCGAGTCCGTCCTCGAGCGGAAAGATCCAGAGGTATCCGGGCAGGACGCTCTTCACGTAGTGCAGCTCGATCCGATCGCTGAGGCCGGCCACGTTCCGGTAGTAAGCCCGAACGGCGACGACCGAGTGCCGCGGCTCGCGTCTCGCGAGTCCCAGGCTGCGAGCCACGGCCGAGCGGGCGCCGTCGGCGCCGAGGACGACCGAGCCCCGGAATTCCCGAGCGGCGCCGGTCTTCACGTCCCAGCCGCGCACGCCGCGGACCACGCCGCCGTCGCGAACGACGTCCGCGACTTGGAACCCCTCCCGGCACTCGGCCGCCGCCGCTCTGGCCTTCGCGAAGAGAAACGCGTCGAAGAGCTCCCGGCGGATGACGAAACCGGTGACGAGGTCCGGCCTCCCCGCGCGCGAGAGGTCGATGGACAGCTCGGTCCCGTCGGGACTCTCGAACAGGACGCGCCCCACCTCCACGCCCGGCAGGCGGCGAGCCTCCTCGAGGAGACCCAGCTCGCGCAGCACCGCGACCGCCTTTCCGCCGACCGCGTCACCACATGTCTTCTCCCGGGGGAAGACGGCCCGGTCGAGGAGGAGCGTCCTCAGCCCCGCCCGCGCGGCGAAGAGCGTCGCGGCAGCTCCGGCCGGGCCGCCGCCGGCAACGACGAGGTCGAAGGCCGAATTCATTACTTACCATTATCGGTGAGGGCGGCGCCGGGGGATACTGGCCCCGTGCTCGGCTCGCTCCGCGCTCTCGGGAGGCGTCCCGTCCGGACGTCGCTCACGGTCCTGGGGGTCGCTGTCGGCTTCGCCGCGTACGTCGGAATCAGCGCCTCGGCCACGGGCTTCGTCGCGCGATTCAACGGAATCCTCGCGGCGACCGGCGCCGAGGTGACGGTGCAACAGGCGGGCGTCGGGTTCCCCGTCCTGTCGCGGATCGCGGTCGGGGACCTCGGGCGGATCCGCGCGAGCGCGCGGGCCCGGTCGGTGTCCGCGGTGGTGGCGCAGGTGACGCGCCTCACGAACAACAACCAGCTCCCCGTCTTCGGCGTGTCCCCGACGGATCCCGTCGCGGGACTCTTCCTCCCCAAGGAGGGACGGCCGCTCTCCTCCGGAGTGGCCCTCCTCGGGCGCGCTGCGGCCGCGAGCGCCGGCGTCGGCGTCGGCGGCACGATCGAGGTGCTGCCCGGTCGCCGGATGCCCGTGGCGGGGATCTACGAGTCGGCGTACGGGTTCCTCGACGGTGGATGCGTCCTCGACCTGGCCGACGCGCAGCGCCTCTTCGAGATGGACGGCTTCGCGAGCCTCGTCCTCGTGAAGCTGGACGACCCCTCTCACGCGAGCGAGGCGATCGCGGCGATCGACCGCGATCTGCCGCACCTCCACGCTTCCGTGTCGGAGCTCTTCTTCAACGGCTACCGCGAGCTGGAGCTGGTGGACCGGTTCGCGCGCTTCCTCGCCCTCGCCGCCCTCGTCGTCTCGGCGCTCGGGGTGGCCAACACGCTCGGGATGAACGTGGTGGAGCGGACGCAGGAGCTGGCGATCCTCCGCGCCGTGGGGTGGAGCCGATGGCGGATCGCCGGCACGGTGCTCGCGGAGGGGGCGCTCCTCGCCGGAGCCGGCGCGCTCCTCGGGCTCGGCCCCGCGTGGGTGTTCGTCCGGGCGACCGGCGCGGCCGGGCTCCAGCACCTGGCGGCGCCGAGGCCCTCCGCGGAGATCCTCCTCGGCGGTGCGGCGATCGTCCTTCTCGCCGGCCTCGCCGGGAGCCTCCCGGCCATCGGACATCTCTTCCGCACGCGCCCGTCCGCAGCGCTCCGGGCCCCGTGATGCGGGCGGTCCTCCGCGGCCTGCTGCGACGCCGCGCGCGCACGCTTCCGGCGATGGCGGGGGTGGCGATCGGGTACGGCGCGTACCTCGTCCTCGTCTCTTCGGCCACCGACGTCTCGCGGCGCTTCGGCGCGCGCGTCGCGTCTACGGGGGCGGAGATGGCGGTGCGGCAAGCCGGCGTGGGGATGGCAATCCTCTCGCGCATCCGCGCCGCGGACGTGCCACGGATCGGGGAGGTCGCGCAGGCGCGGTGGGTCTCGGGTGTCCTCGTCCAGATCACGCGTCTTCCGAACGGCGTCCAGATGCCGGTCTTCGGCGTCGACCCGGGAGACCCGGTCGCGGATCTCTTCACGCTCGACTCGGGCCGCCGCCTCCCGCCCGCATCGCGGGAGGCGCTCCTCGGGCGCTCGCTCGCGTCGGCGCGCGGGCGTCCTCCCGGCTCCCGCATCGAGGTGCTGCCGGGGCACGCCTACCCCGTGCGAGGCGTCTTCGCCTCGGGCAACGCGTTCCTCGACGGCGGCTGCGCCCTGGAGCTCGCGGAGGCGCAGCGCCTCTTCGGGATGGAGGGGTTCGTCAGCCTCGTCCTCGTGAAGCTCCGGGACCCCGCCCGCCTGCCCGAGGCGATCGCCGCCGTGAGGCGCGAGCTGCCGCACCTGCACGCGACGGCCTCGGAGCTCTACTTCACCGGGTTTAACGAGCTGGAGGCGGTGGAGGGCTATGCGCGGGCTCTGGGCGTCGCCGCGCTCGCGGTCTCGGTGCTCGGGGTGGCGAGCGTCCTGGCGCGCAACGTGGCCGAGCGAAGAGAGGAGCTGGCGATCCTCCGCGCGGTGGGTTGGAGCCGCGCGCGAGTCGCGGGGACCGTCCTCGCGGAAGGCTTCGCGCTCGCGGCGCTGGGCGGCGCCGCGGGCCTCTTCTCCGCGTGGCTTTTCCTGCGCGTGGCCTCGGCCGCGGGCCTCTCCCCGTGGCTCCCGCCGGAAATTTCGGCCGGACTCGTTCTCGAAGGGGCGGCCCTCCTCGCGTTCTCGGTGGGCGTCGGCTGCGTCCCCGCGCTCCTTCGCAGCTGGGGAACGCAGCCGGCCTCTGAGCTTCGCTAGCAGCCGCCTAGTAGTTGCAGCTCGACGAGGGCTGGGTCGACAGGGTGACCTCGCCGGACCCCGCCGAGTACGAAACGACGCAGGCCCCGACCACCGTGTACGACGCCGTGCCGGTGAACGGCTGGCCCGGTGCCGACCGCGTCCCCTGGTACGTGCCCCCGTAGCTGTGAACGGGCGATCCGATCTGACCGAAGAAAGTGAGGCTCACGGTCGTGTTCGTGACCGTTCCCCACGCGCGCACGTTCGAGAAACCGCTCAGCGACTTGTTCCCGCAGACGGGATCCTTCAGCATGCCGCCTCCCACCTCGACGAGGGCCACCTTGAGGTGCTCGGTGCGGTACGTGCCGTCGCATTTCTTCACGCGCAGGTCGAGCGTGTCGTACCTCAGCCCGGACCCCGACAGCACGTAGGAGCCGTCGCACGAGGTGTTGAAGGTCGCGGTCGAGGTCTTCCCCGCCTGCGTCATCGTGACGCTCCCGGAGATCGGGTACTTCGGGCAGACCGTAGAGTCGAAGTGGACCGAGCCCGATCCCGAGTCGCCCGGGTTCGACGTGCTCGTGGCGGAGCCGCTCGCGTCGCCGACGACGGCCGAACCGTTAGCGGTGTAGTCGACCGTCCAGTTCGCGGTGCCGCTTCCCAGCGGGCGCCCGTCCTTCTTGAGGTTGTTCGGCGTCATCGTCCCCGTCCAGGTGACGTGGCTGCCGGAGGCGGTGAAGGTCCCGGTCGCGATCGTGGCCGAGCCGGTGTAGATGGCGCCGTCCTTCGCCTTGTACCCCGAGCCGTAGTCGACGACGAGCCCGTTGCCGCTCTTGTGCGTGGTCTGCGGCGACATGTTCGCGATCTGGGTGAGCGCCGCGTCGAGCCCGTTGAGCTTTCCGGTGTTCGCGATGTCAGCGATGCTCGCCGTCCCGCTCCCCAGGTTCCCGAGCCCCGCCATGGCACCGTTGATGATCTCCACTCCAGGGATTGCGTTCGGCGCCGAAGGCACGGTGGGGCTCGGCGTGGGCGTGGCCGTCGGCCGCGGAGTGGGCGTGGCCGTCGGGTTCGGGTTCGGGGTCGGTGTCGGGGTGGGCCCCGGCTGCCCCGAGCTGGACATCTTCACCGCCGGGACGAAGATCGGGTCGCCGGTAAGGTGGTTGTCGATGACCGTCGCGAATGCGAAGAAGCGGCCCCCCGCCGTCGTCGACCGCACGACGACGTAGCCGTCCTCCAGCCAGCCCGTGGCTTCCGCGAAGATTCCGTTGATCTGCTTGGACTCGTACGGGCGAAGGTGCGTGCGGTCGTCCTGGATCGTCGCCAGGAGCCCTCCGTCGGCGTTCATCAGGTCGATCCTGAGGTCGATCGGCGAGGCCGTCGTGTTCACGAAGCCGACGTTCGAGCGGAAGTCCACGAGCGTTGCGGCATCGCGGTGGGTGAGCTGGATGATCCGCCCTTCCTCGCCCTGGCCGATCGCCTCGCTCTCCGCGAGGCCGGGGACGAACTGTCCGAAGGAGGCGCCCACGGGGAGTCCCACCGAGTTCGTGCCGATGAGGTTGTACGTGCGGCTGTTGACGAGCAGGGCCCCCGACTGCGACGTGACTCGCAGTGCGGCCGCCCCGTCCGTTGAGAAGACCGTGGAGAGGACGTCCACGAACCGCTCCGACTGCTGCGGGCCGAGGGAGAACGTCTGGGTTGGGACGTTCCCGCCGTTGTCGTTGAACTGCTTCAGCAGGGCAATGCTGTAGGTGACCGCGCTCGTGCCCGGGTTGTGAACTTCCAGGTCCGTTCGCCAGTTCGACCCGTTCATGCCCGAGGCGTGCGCGCTGGCCGGGACGTAGATCGGTTCCGTCGCCCCCGAGGCGAGCGCGCTCCTCGCCTTGACCGCCAACAGCCTCGGTCCCTCTCGCACGGCCACTGGGTCGTCCTCCGAAACCTGCTCCTCCCCCGCCGGGGCACCCAGCGCTTCCTCGCCGTGTGCGAACACAACCGAGGTCCACGTGGCGCTCGAGGTGCAGGTGTTGTCTCCTTCGTTCGTCTCGGCGATCGTGTTGTCGGGATCCACTGTCAGCGTCAGCGTGTGCGTACCCGCGGCTATCGGGTTCGTGTACTCCCAGTCGAGCACGATGCCGTGGCCCGGCTCCAACGCCATCCCGTTGGAGTTCGACCAGTTCGCGTATCCGCTGAAGACGCCGTCGATCGACAGCGCGAAGCGAATGGGTCCCGTGAACGTCGCCGGGCCCTCGTTCGCGACGAACATCTGCAGGAACGCGCTGTAGTACGTCGAGAGGAAGGGCGAGCAGCAGCTCGTGTTCGTGCAGCAGCCCGTCTGATAGTTCGCCGAAAGGCAGCTGGCCCAGGCCGACGGCTTGTACAGGTAGAGGTTCGGCTTGGCACCCGAGGATGGCGTCGCCGTGGGAGTCGGGGTCGGGGTCGCGCCCGACCCGCTCACCTTCGCCGCCGGTATGAAGATCGGGTCCCCCGAGTAGTGGTTGTCGATCACCGTGGCGAAGGCGATCAAACCGCCCCCCGGCGTCGTCGTCCTGACGATCGCGTAGCCGTCCGCGACCGTTCCCCACGTGCCGAGGACCTCGTTGATCTGCCGGAACCCGTACGGCGGCAGGTTCGTGTCGCCGCCGTCTTTCTTCCCCAGGTACGTCCCGTCCGAACGGTAGAACTCCGCACGCACGTCGATGGGGATCGCGGTGGTGTTGACGAACCCCACGTTCGTCCGGAAGCCGTCGAGGCTCGAGGAGGGCTGCTGAGTGAGTTGGATCAGCCGCCCTTCCTGCCCGTAGGAAAGCGAGTCGCTCTCGGCGATCCCCGGCTCGAACAACCCGAACGAGGCTCCCATGGGGAGGTTCCACGGGTTCGCTCCGAGGAGGTTGTAAGTCCGGCTCGTCATGATGAGCGTCCCCGAGGTCACCGAGACCCGGAGAGCCGCGGCCCCTTCGAACCCGAACTCCGAGACGAGGACGTCGGCGAAGCGACGCGACCGTCCCGCAGCGAGCGTGTAGGACTGCGATGCCGGCGAGGAGTTGTCCGCGTCTCTCCGCAGGAGCTGCACCGTGAACGATGCGGTGGCGGAGCCCGAATTGTGGACCTCCACGTCGGTCCGCCAGTTCGCGCCGTTCGCCCCCGCCGAGTGCGCTCCGGCCGGGAGGTAGAGGACGCTGCCGACTGCAGCCGCAGTCCGCGTGGCCGCGCCGGCGCGTGCCGCCGTGGCCTGGAGGAGAACGCCCCTCCCGCCGAAGAGGAGCATCAACGAGATTCCCGAGAGCAGAGCCGCGAGGAGCGGCAAAGAATAGCCCCTTATCTTGGGCCTCTCGTCACCGATCATGCCTTACCTCTTGAAGAAGTCTGGCCCGCCGAGGGCCGACCACAATGATTCACGTTGCTCATGCGGGGATGGGGAGGCGAGCACCGGATCGCGAGGCCGTCAGGCGGCGAGACGGCGGCCCGTGTCCGCGTCGAAGAGCTGAAGAGCGGCGACATCCGCGTGAAGCGCGAGCGGCACGCCGGGCTCGGGCGGGCGCGCCGGCGCGACGCGGGCCGTGACGGCGGCGCCGGGGGGGGCGCCCACACGTCCGTGGACGATGACCTCGTGGCCGAGCGGCTCGACCATGGTGACAACGACGTCGAGCGGCGTGCGCCCGGGGCCGGGCTCCTCGTGCAGGTGCTCGGGCCGGATGCCCACCACCACCGAGAGGCCGTCGCGTCCGGCCGTGATTGCGCGCAGGGCGGGCGGGATCGGCAGGACAAACCCGTCGCCGGAAAGGACCGCCCCTCCCGGTGTCACGCGAGCCTGCAGCAGGTTGATCGGGGGCGTGCCGAGGAAGCCCGCCACGAAGAGGTTCTCGGGGCTTCGGTAGACATCGAGCGGGGCGCCGACCTGCTGGAGAACCCCGTCCCTCAAGATCGCGATCCGGTGGCCCAGGGTCATCGCCTCGACCTGGTCATGGGTGACGTAGATCGACGTCGTCGCGTAGCGCTCCTGGAGCCTCGCGAGCTCGGCCCGCATCTGAACGCGGAGCGCGGCGTCGAGGTTCGAGAGCGGCTCGTCGAAAAGGAAGAGCGCGGGCCGCCGCACGAGGGCGCGACCGAGAGCGACGCGCTGGCGCTGTCCGCCGGAGAGCTGGCGCGGCGTGCGGTCGAGATACGGCGAGAGTCCGAGGAACTCCGCCGCGTCGCGGAGCCGCGCGTCCGCCTCCTGACGCGGCACCTTGCGCATCACGAGGCCGAACGAGAGATTCTCGCGGACGGTCATGTGCGGATACAGCGCGTAGCTCTGAAAGACCATCGCGATATCCCGATCGCGCGGGGGGACGCCGTTCACGACCCGGCCGCCGATCGAAATCGTGCCCTCAGTGGGTTCGTCGAGGCCCGCGATGAGGCGCAGAGCGGTCGACTTTCCGCATCCCGAAGGCCCCACGAGGACGAGAAACTCGCCGGCCGCCACGTCGAGGTCGAGCCCCGAGAGGACGCGCGTCTCCCCGTATGCCTTGCCGACCTTCTCGAGACGAACCGCGGCCACCCGTCCTCCCGCGCCCGATGTTAGGCCCACGCCCGGCCGCGGGTGGCATTCGCGGAGAGTCCCGGCGGGCCTCACGATCGCCCTTGACATGGCGATCCCGGTCTTCACAGAATGTAAACGTTTACATTGGCGGATGCGAGATTCGCGGACTCCCCCCGAGACCCGGCACCCGCGACCCCGGAGGGGTCGTCGGGAGGCCGGTGCCGTGAGCGCGACCATTCGCGAGGTCGCACGGGCCGCCGGCGTTTCGGTCGCGACGGTCTCGCGCGCTCTCAACGGCAAGGGCCCGGTGCGCGAGGTCACGAGCCGCCGCGTCCGCGCGGCCGCCGATCGGTTGCGCTACGTTCCTCACAGCGGCGCCCGGAGTCTCATCACGCGGCGGACGAACGCGATCGGCGTTCTTCTGCCGGATCTCTTCGGCGAGTTCTTCTCCGAGGCGATCCGCGGCATCGATCGCGCGGCGCGCGGGGCCGGATACCAGCTTCTCGTGTCGGGCTCCCACGGCGACCGCGCCCAGGCGCAGACGGCGCTCCGCTCGATGCGCGGCCGCGTGGACGGGCTCATCGTCATGTCACCGAGCGTCGACGGGCCGACGCTGAGCGCGAATCTCCCCGAAGGCTGGCCCGTCATGCTCCTGAACTGCGCCGTGGACGGGGCGGCGTTCGATTCGATCAACATCGACAACGAGGGCGGCGCCGCGGCGATGGTGAAGCATCTCGCCGGGCTCGGCCATCGTCGCATCGCCCACGTGACCGGCCCGGCCGACAACTGGGACGCGCGCGAGCGCCTCCGCGGCTACCGGCGCGCTGTCCGCTCCGGAGACGGGGAGGACGCGCGCGAGCTCGAGGTGCCGGGTGACTTTACCGAGGAGTCGGGCTACCGGGCGGCCCGCCTCGTGCTCGGGATGCGGCCCCCGCCCACGGCGATCTTCGCCGCAAACGATTCCATGGCGATCGGCCTCCTGAGCGCCTTCCAGGAGATGGGTGTCAAGGTCCCCGGTGACATCGCGGTCGGCGGCTTCGACGACATTCCGATCGCGCGCTTCATGACGCCGCCCCTGTCCTCCGTTGCCGTTTCGATCGCGGACCTCGGCGCGCGCGCGATGAAGCGCCTGCTCGCGGCCCTGAGAGACGGGAGCCGCCACGTCCCGTGCCATGAAACCCTGCCTACGCGCCTCGTCGCGCGGCGCTCGTCCGGCAGCCGTTCCCCGAAACCACCAACATCGTCTCGTCACTCTCGTACAAGGAGGAAGGATTCATGAGACATTTCTGGCAACGTCTTCTTTTCCTGGGCGCGCTCTTCGCGTGCCTGCCCGCTCTCGCGCAGACCACGACGGCGCGACTTCAGGGCATCGCCCGGGATGCTTCGGGGCCGCTGCCCGGCGTGACGATCACGGCCGTCAACACCGAGAACGGCTTGCAGCGCTCTACGGTCACGGCAGCAGACGGGCTTTTCAATCTCACCCTTCCTCCCGGGCCGTACACGGTGACGGCCGGCGGAACGACGGCCTTCGAGGAGCAGAAAGCGACGCTTCGGCTTCAGGTCGGCCAGGTCATCGAGTTCAACTTCGACCTGAAGCCCGGGAAGGTGTCCGCGGCGGTTTCCGTGACCGCCGAGGCAGCGCCCGAGGTCGAGCTCCGCTCGTCGGAGGTCGCGACGAACGTCTCGCAGGATCAGATCAAGAACCTTCCCCAGGCTACGCGCAACTTCCTGAATTTCGCGGTCCTCGCCCCCGGCGTTCGCCTGTCGCACGACGAGCTCCGGCAGGAGATCAGCTACGGGGCCCAGGGCGCGACGAATACGAACGTCTTCATCGACGGGGCCTCGTACAAGAATGACATCCTTCTGGGCGGCGTCGCCGGCGGGGATTCGAGCCGCGGGAACCCATTCCCGCAGAACGCCGTCCAGGAATTTCGCGTCATCACGCAGAACTACAAGGCCGAATATCAGAAGGCTTCGAGCGTCATCATCTCGGCGGTCACGAAGTCGGGCACGAACGATCTCCACGGCGACGCCTTCGTCTACTACCAGAACAAGAACCTCGTGAGCCAGGACGCCTACTCCGAGGCGCGCTCCGCGGCGCCGGGCGGCCCGCCGAAGCCCGAGTACACGCGCTGGCAGCCCGGCCTGTCGCTTGGCGGCCCGATCGTGAAGGACAAGGTCTTCTTCTTCGGCGCGTACGAGGGGAACTACCAGGACCGCGAGAACCAGGTCTTCCTCGGCTCGAACACGAACTGGCCGGCCTCCTTCCGCAACCAGTTCCAGCAGTACGTTGGAAACTTCACGAGCCCCTTCCGCGCCACGCTCGGCTTTGGCAAGCTCTCATTCCTCATGGGGGCGGGTTCGACCCTCGATGTGTCCGGCGATCTGCGGCACGAGACCGACATCCGGGACTTCGGCGGGCAGACGAGCTATCAAGCCGCCAACAACATCCAGAACGACGTCGAAACGATCCGGGCCAAGCACACCGCGCTCTTCGGGGGCACCCTGAATGAAGCGACCATCAGCTTCCAGCGCTACAAGTGGAATCCGGTCCCGCAGGACAACTCCATCATCGGTCAGAATTTCGAAGGCCTGATGCAGATCGGAAACAGCCCCTCGACGCAGAACTTCACTCAGGATCGCTTCGCGGTGAGGGACGACCTGACGCTGACGAGCTTCCATGCCGCGGGCGAGCACGTCCTCAAGGGAGGCGTCACGTTCGACTACCTGAAGTACCAGGTCAGCAAGCAGCTCAACGGCAATCCGATCTTTGTCTTCCGGAACGACACATTCATCAATACGCCGGGCGACATGCCGTACAAGGCGTCCATCGGTTCCGGGAATCCCGACATGTCGACGAACAACCGTGAGTTCGGCGTGTATCTCCAGGACGACTGGCGGATCAACTCGCGGCTGACGGCGAATATCGGCCTCCGCTGGGACTTCGAGACCAACGAGCTCAACAACAGCTACGTCACGCCGCAGGGCGTTCGCGATGGGTTCGGTAAGGTCTACTCGTCGGACTACTTCACCGACGGCACGAACCGTCCGACCTACTACGGAGCCGTTCAGCCGCGCGTGGGCCTCTCCTTCGACGTCACGGGCGACGGCAGGACCGTGGCATACGCAGGCTACGGGAAATACTACGACCGCACTCTCTTCAACGACACCCTCGACGAGAAGTGGCGGCTCCAGTTCAAGGTCTCGAACATCTACTTCTCGAAGAACGGGGGGGATCTGCAGAACGGGTTCCCCGCGATCAAGTGGAATCCCTCCTACCTGAGCCTCGCCGGTCTGCAGGCTCTGATCGCCTCGGGCCAGACTGATCCGCCGGAGACGTATCTTCTCAACAACAACACGAAGCCGCCGTCCTCCGATCAGTGGAGCTTGGGCGTTCGGCACAACTTCGGCGCGTTCACGGCAAACCTGGCCTACCTCGGCGTCAGGAGCAGGGATCAGATCACGTGGACCTGCGGCATCAAGGCTGCCGACGGCACGTGCGACTGGGGAGCCCGGCCCGCGTCGGGATTCGGCTTCTCGCTCATCAACCGGGCCAAGGACGGTTGGTTCGACTCCTTCCAGTTCAGCCTCGACAAGCCGTTCACGGCGACGTCCAAGTGGGGCGCCTACCTCTCGTACGTCTATGCCAGCGCCAGGCAGACGGGGAACGACCTCTTCAGCTTCGGGCTGCTCGATCCCGTCTATGGCACCCAGCAGAGAAGTCAGCTCGCCCAGAAGCACACGATCCTGCTGACGGGCACCGTAGGACTCCCCTTGGACTTCCGGTTCAGCACGGTCGCCAGCCTCGGCTCCGGCTATCCCTTCGACACCAACGACTGCTCGAAGGGCTACGACAAATGCGTCGAGAACATCGGCGGCGGCAGTCCGCCAAAATGGACCGAGAGCATCGACCTGCGGCTGGAGAAGAATCTCTCGCTCGGAGGGTCGATGAACGTGGGTGTGTTCATCGAAGCCATCAACGTCTTCAACTACACGAACGAGCAGTACTACGACGGATGGCAGCCGGCTCTCCCGGAAGTGAACGCGCACTATGCCCGGACCGATCAGGCATACAACCCGCGCCGCCTGCAGTTAGGCGCGCACTTCTCCTTCTGAACCTTTGAGATTGACCGCCGGCGTCGGACTCCTTCGCTGGCGCTCGGAGCGAGCCTGGACTCTCGTCTGGGCTCGCTCCGCTCTTTCCTCGGGGCTCGTCGCGTTCCTCGCGGTTGCGTGCGCGCGCCCGCTCGCGCCGCCGGCACAGGTCCGACCCGTCGCCGTCGCGCCGGAAAGGGCCGCTCTCGGCGCCGACGATGTCGCCTTCCTCGACGACCTCGAGCAACGCACCTTCCGCTGGTTCTGGGACAAGACGAATCCGAAGAACGGCCTCGTTCCCGACCGGGAGCCGACAGCCTCTTTCTCGAGCGTGGCCGCCGTGGGCTTCGGCCTGGCGGCGTATCCGATCGGCGTCGAGCGTGGCTGGGTCACGCGCGAGGCGGCGCGCGAGAGGACGCTGACGACGCTGCGCTTTCTTCGAGACGCGCCTGCCGGCCCGGCCGCGGCCGACGTCTCGGGCACCCGCGGGTTCCTCTACCACTTCCTCGACATGGAGACAGGCCGGCGCTTCGAGACGGTCGAGCTCTCGACGATGGATACGGCGCTGTGCCTCGCGGGCGCCCTCTTCTGCGAGTCGTACTTCGACCGCGACGATCCGGCCGAGACCGAGCTTCGCAGCCTCGCCGAGGAGATCTTTCGGAGGGCGGACTGGGCCTGGGCGGCGACAGCGCGCCCGCCGCGAATTTCGATGGGCTGGACGCCGGAGAAGGGCTTTCACGACTACGACTGGAAGGGCTACAACGAGGCCATGATCGTTTACGTTCTCGCGCTCGGGTCGCCGACGCATCCGGCCTCGGAGGGAGCGTGGCCGGCCTACACGTCGACGTACCGCTGGGAGACGTTTCAGGGCCAGACGTTCGTCAACTTCGCTCCACTCTTCGGGCACCAGTACTCCCAGATTTTCCTCGACCTGGAAGGTCTCCGCGACGCGTACATGCGCGAAAAGGGGATCGACTACTTCGAGAACTCCCGGCGCGCGACGCTTGCCCAGCGCGCGTATGCGATCGCGAATCCCGGGGGCTTTGCGGGCTACGGTCCCGACGTGTGGGGCCTTACGGCGTGCGACGGTCCCGCGGACGTCACGCTGGACGTGAACGGGCGCCGCGTACGTTTCTTCAGTTACGCGGCGCGCGGCGCCGGCGCGCACGACGTGCGCGACGACGGCACGGTCTCTCCGGCGGCGGCTGCGGGCTCGCTGCCGTTCACGCCGGAGCTGTCCGTTCGGGCGCTTCGGACGATGATCGCGCGGTGGGGCGGCGAGCTTTACGGACCTTACGGGTTCCGTGACGCGTTCAACCCCACCTTCACGTTCGCAGCCGAGCTCAAGCACGGCCGTGTCGTGGCCCAAAAGGGCTGGTTCGACGTCGACGCCCTCGGGATCGACCAGGGCCCGATCCTCGCGATGATCGAGAATCAGCGGAGCGGACTCGTGTGGCGAACGATGCGAAAGAACCCGGCGATCGTGCGCGGCCTGATACGCGCCGGCTTTACGGGCGGATGGCTCGCGGGCGCGGCACCCTGAGGCGCGCCCTTTCTCCCGGCGTTCTCGCGGTCCTGCTCGCGGCGGCAGCCTGCGCGCGGGGGGGGCCCGGGCGGGGAGCCGTCCGCCTCTGGGGCCTGGGACGCGAGGGCGAAGTCGTGAAGGAGCTTCTTCCTGCGTTCCACGAGCGGTACCCCGGCATCAACGTGGAGGTTCAGCAGATTCCGTGGACGGCCGCGCACGAGAAGCTCCTGACGGCCTTCGTCGGCGAGTCGTTGCCGGACGTCGCGCAGATCGGCAACACATGGCTACCCGAGTTCCGGACGCTCGGCGCGCTCGAGGACCTCGGGCCGCGCGTCGCGCGCTCCTCCGTCATCGCTCCCGGAAGCTACTTTCCCGGCATCTGGGACACGAATCTCGTCGAGGGCGTCCTGTGCGGCGTGCCGTGGTACGTCGACACGCGCGTCCTCTTCTACCGCAAGGACCTTCTCGCGGCCGCGGGCGTCGCCGCGCCGCCACGCACGTGGACCGAGTGGCACGACGCCTTGCGCCGCCTCAAGGCGCGGGCGGGACCGGGTCGCTGGGCGATCCTCCTCCCGACCGACGAGTGGGCGCAGCCCGTGATTCTCGGCCTCCAGAACAGGGCGTCGCTCCTCACCGCGGATGGTGGAGACGCGGCCTTCCGCTCGAGAGCGTTCCGCGAGGCGGCGACCTTCTACGTGGACCTCTTCCGCGAAGGGCTCGCGCCAGCCGTCGCGAACACGCAGATCGCGAACCTCTATCAGCAGTTCGCCGCGGGCGATTTCGCGATGTACATCACCGGCCCGTGGAACCTCGGCGAGTTCCGGCGCCGCCTGCCCGCGTCCCTCAAAGACGCATGGGCGACCGCGCCCCTGCCGGCCGCAGGGGGCGGCGAGGCCGGCGGCCCCGGCGTCTCCCTCGCGGGCGGATCCAGTCTCGTCCTTTTTCGCTCCTCGAAGCGGTCCGACGATGCGTGGAAGCTGATCGAGTTCCTCTCCGAGCCCGCCCAGCAGGTGCGTTTCTACGCCCTGGCGGGGGACCTTCCGGCCCGCCGGGACGCCTGGTCGGACCCGCTCCTCTCCACCGATGCCGCTGCCCGCGCTTTCGAGGAGCAGCTCGGCCACGTCGCCGCGGCGCCGCGCATCCCCGAATGGGAGCAGATCGCCCAGAAGGTCGCCGAGCACCTCGAGCCCGCGATCCGCGGCGTCGTGACCGTGGACGCGGCGCTCGAGGCACTCGACAAAGACGTGTCGGCGCTCCTCACGAAACGCCGCTGGGTACTCGCCCAAAAGGCGGCCCATGCGCGTTGAGACTCGCCGCGGAACACCGGCGGAAGCGCGCGCGGCGCTCTTTTTCCTCGCGCCGGGCCTCTTCGTGATCGTCGTTTTCTTCTTGCTGCCGATCGCAGCCTCGTTTCTTCTCTCGGTGACGGACTTCGACCTCTACGCGCTCGCGGACCCGTCGAATGCGCGCGTCACGGGCGTCTCGAACTACCGGGCGCTCCTCTCCGACCCGGTCTTCTTGACCGCGCTCAAGAACACGCTCGTCTTCGTCCTTCTCGGCAGCCCGCTCACGGTCATCGTCGCGCTCTCGGCGGCTCTCCTCGTGAACGCCCGCCTCGCGCGGGCGAAGGGCTTCTTCAGGACGACGTTCTTCGCCCCGGTCGTCACGACGCTCGTCGCCGTCGCGGTCGTCTTTCGGTACGTCTACCATCCCCGCTTCGGCCTCCTGAACCGGGGACTCACGCTGATCGGCCTCCCGGCTGTGGACTGGCTCGGCGACCCGAGGTTCGCGCTCGTCGCGATCGTTCTTCTCGCCGTCTGGAAGAACTTCGGGTTTTCGACGATCCTCTTCGTCGCGGGCCTCCAGGGCATCCCCGAGTCTCTTTACGAGGCGGCGCGCCTCGATGGGGCCGGCGGCTGGCAGCAGTTCCGACGGATCACGCTGCCGCTCCTCGCGCCCACGATGCTCCTCGTCGGTCTCACGCGCACGATCGACTATTTCCAGCTCTTCGCCGAGCCCTACGTCATGACGTCGGGCGGACCGCTCAACAGCACGCTCACGATGGCGCTCCTCATGTACAAGGAGGGCTTTCGGTTCTGGAACATGGGGCGCGGCGCGGCGATCGCATTCGTGCTCTTCGGCGTGATCCTCGTCGCGACGCTCATCCAGTTCCGCCTGCAGAAGGGAGGGGAGACGTGAGGCGGGGCGTGAAGCGTTTAGCGGCGCCTTTCGCCGTGAACGCGCTCTTGGTCCTCGGAGCGGCCTTGACGCTGGCCCCGCTCTTCTGGATGGTCTCGGCGTCGGTCATGCCCACGGGCGAGGCCAGCTCCTTCCCGCCGGGCTTCATCCCGAGCCGGATCACGTTCGAGCACTACCGCGATCTCTTCCAACGGCTCTCGCTCGGCCGGGCGTTCGGAAGCAGCCTGCTCCTCGCGTCCTCGGTCACGTTCTGCTCGGTGATCCTGAACTCGATGGCGGGCTACGCGTTCGCGAAGCTCCGGTTTCCCGGGCGCGATGGGTTGTTCCGGCTTCTTCTCCTCGGCATGGTCATTCCCGTCCAGATCGCGATGCTCCCGCTTTTTCTGCTGATGCGCTCCCTCGGTCTCGTGAACACGTATCTCGGGGTCGTCCTTCCGTCGGCGGCGGGCATCTTCGGGATCTTCCTCGTCCGGCAGTTCGCGCGCTCCATCCCCGACGAGCTCCTCGACGCGGCGAGAGTGGACGGCGCGAGCGAGTGGCTCATTTACCGGCGCCTCGTCCTGCCGCTTCTCAAGCCGGTGCTCGTGACGCTCGGGGTCTTCATGTTCCTCGGAACGTGGAACGACTTCCTCTGGCCGCTCGTCGTCCTGACCGACGACACGAAGTACACGCTTCCGGTCGCCCTCGCGAACCTCGTGGGCGAGCACGCCCAGGACACGGAGCTCATGATGGCGGGCTCTGTGCTGACGGTCCTGCCAGTGCTCCTCCTGTTTCTCGGGCTGCAGCGGGCGTACATCGAGGGCATCACGGCAGGCGGTCTGAAGGAATGACGTGCCGCTCGTGGGTGCTCTCCGCGGGGCTCCTTCTCGCCGCCGGGTCGGCCGCTCGGCACATAGACGGCTCGGTGGTCGTAGCCGCCGCGTGGAAGGCGGTCGCTTCCGCGGGCGTCGACGTCTCCCTCTCGCCTCTCGCCCCCGGAGAGCCGGGCGTGCGCATGACGTACGACTTTCACGGAGGCTCGGGCTGGGTCGGGACGCGGCGCGCGGGGCTGCTCGCGTTTCCGGACGACTGGACTCTCTCTTTCCGCGTGCGCGGCGCGGGAACGGCGAACACGCTCGAGGTCAAGTTCGTGGACGCGACCGGAGAGAACGTCTGGTGGACCCGCCGGGAGAACTTTTCGGCCCTTCCCGGGTGGCAGACGATCGCCGTGAAGAAGCGCCACGTGAGCTTCGCATGGGGGCCGGCCGGAGCTGGGCCCCTGAGAAGCGCCGCGTCGCTCGAGATCGTCCTCTCGGCGGGCACGGGCGGAAAGGGCGTTCTCGAGATCGGGGATCCCGTGCTCGCGGAGAGTCCGATGTCGCAGGCATTCCCCGAGCCCCGCGTCGAGAGGACGCCGGACGGAATCGTCCTCGACCTCGGCGGGACGCGCGAGGTCTCGGGGCTCGTCGTGGACTGGCGTCAAAGCGCGGTGCCGGCGCGCTTCACCGTCGAGATCTCGCTCGACTCTCGCGCGTGGACGGAGGTCCGCCGCGTGGACCACGGCGGAGCGCGACGCGCGTTCCTTCATCTCCCCGAGACCGAGGCGCGCTTCGTGCGAATCGCGCTGCCGCCGGGCGACTTCGACGTGCCCGCAATCGACGTGAAGCCCGTGGAATGGGCTCCCACCGCGAACGACTTCGTCGCCGCGATCGCGAAGGAGGCGCCGCGCGGCCGCTACCCGCGCGCCTTCATGGGCGAGCAGGCGTACTGGACGGTGGCCGGAGTCGACGCCGATACGGAGGAAGTCCTCGTCGGCGAAGACGGCGCGTTGGAACCGGGAAAGGGGTCTTTCTCGCTCGAGCCGTTCCTCTTCGCCGACGGGCGGCTCGTGACCTTTCGTGACGCCGCGATTTCGCACAGACTCGAAAGACGCGATCTCCCGATTCCAACGGTGACGTGGAAGGCCGGCGACCTGGCCCTCGACGTGACGGCGCTCGTGGATGGTGCGGCGGCGTCGTCCGCCCTCCGTGCGCGGTATCGCGTCCGGAACGCCGGCGCGGCGGCGGCACGCGTCCGGCTTTTCGTCGCGGTCCGCCCGTTCCTCGTGAACCCGCCGACGCAGTTCCTGAACGCGCCTCACGGCGTTTCGAGGATCGACGCGCTCTCTTTCTTGGGCGGAACGCTGACGGTAAACCGCGCGCGGGTCGTCTCCGCGTTTCCCGCCCCTTCGGCGTTCGGCGCGGCGGCGTTCGACGCCGGCGACGTGACGGGTTTCCTCTCGCAAGGGCAAGTTCCGCCCGCCCAAAAGGTCGAGGATCTGACCGGCCTTGCGTCCGGGGCCTTCGCGTGGGATCTCGAGATTCCACCCGGGGGCTCGCACGACGTTTTCCTCACGGTTCCGCTGCACGGCGGCCGGCCGGCGCCCCCGGCTTCCGGGTTCGATGGCAGGCTCGCCCTCGCGGCGTCCGCGTGGGCCCGAAAGGTCGACGGGGTCCGGTTTCACGTCCCGCCCGGTGCGCGCGCGCTGGTCGAGACGCTGAAGTCGAACCTCGCCTATGTCCTGATCAACCGCGACGGGCCGTGGATCCAGCCCGGCTCGCGTGCCTACGAGCGCTCGTGGATCCGCGACGGCGCGCTGACGTCGTCGGCACTTCTGCGGCTCGGCCACTCCGCGGAAGTCCACGACTTTCTCGTCGCGTTTGCAGAGAAGCAGTTCGCGGACGGAAGAATCCCGTGCTGTGTCGACGCCCGCGGCGCCGATCCCATGCCGGAGCACGACAGCCACGGAGAGTTCCTCTTCCTCGCCGCCGAGTACTTCCGCTTCACACGAGACACGGCGACGCTCCACGCTCTCTGGCCGCGGATCGCGAGGACCGTGGCCGCAATCGACGCGCTCCGGCGGCAGCGCCGGACGCCCGAATACGAGACGCCCGGAAAGCGCGCTTTCTATGGGCTTTTACCCGAGTCGATCAGTCACGAGGGGTACTCCGACAAGCCGGTTCACTCGTACTGGGACGACGCCTTCGCGCGAAAGGGCCTTGCGGACGCGGTGGAGCTGGCGCTCTCGCTCGGACATCCGGACGACGCCCGCTCCTTCGCGGCGATCAAGGGCGAGTTCGAGGCGGATCTTCTCGCCTCGATCGCGCGCACGATCGAACAGAATCATCTCGATTACATCCCGGCCTCGGTCGAAATGCATGACTTCGACCCGACCTCGACGACGGCGGTCCTCTCGCCATGCGGACTCCAGGGAAAGCTGCCGCAGGCGGAGCTGGCGCGCACGTTCGATCGCTATGTGAGAGAGGCGAGGGAACGGCGCGACGGGACGCCAAAGGGCGACGCGTACACACCGTACGAGCTGCGAACGGTCGGCGCGCTCGTGAGGCTCGGCCGAAAGGCCGAGGCGCACGAGATGCTCGCGTTCTTCATGAAGGACCGCCGGCCCGCCGCCTGGAATCAGTGGGCCGAGGTCGTCGGCCGCGATCCGCGCGCCCCCCGCTTTCTCGGGGACATGCCGCACACCTGGGTTGGGACCGACTTCATCCGCTCGTTCCTCGACTTCTTCGCGGTCGAGCGCGAAGGCGAGAAAGGCGGATCGCTCCTCGTCGGGGCCGGACTCCCGGAGGAATGGGTGCGGGCGCCGGGGGGCGCCGGGGTCGAGGGCCTTCGGACGATTTACGGGCCGCTCGACCTCTCCGTCTCGGCGTCGGGCGGCGAGGTTCGCGCGCGGATCGCCGGCGTCCGGGTTCCCCCCGGCGGCCTCGCCCTCGCATGGCCGCTTGGCGGCCTTCCACGCGCGGCGACCGTGAACGGAAAGCCGGCCGGGATCCGGGGCGGGGAGATCCTCATCGGCGAGGTCCCCGCCGAGGTTGTCGCCCTCCCGTGACGACGATCGCTCACCTCGGCGCCAGCGCGTACGGCCACTTCTCGGAAGACGGCCGCGAATACGTGATCACGGACCCGAGAACGCCGCGCCCGTGGGTCAACGTCGTGGCGAACCCGAGCGCCGGGTTCGTCGTGAGTCAGACGGGGAGCGGCTTTTCGTTCCTCGAAAACTCGCAGCTCGCCGTCGTGACGCGCTGGCAGCAGGACCTGGTCGAAGATCTTTCGGGGAAGTTTCTCTACGTGAAGGACACGGACGGCGGGGACCTCTGGTCTCTTTCGCCCGCGCCCGCGTGGGTGCCCTTCGATTCCTTCGCGTGCCGCCACGGCCTCGGTTACACGACGTTCGAGACGTCGCGCTCCGGAATCGAGGCGAGGTGGACGCTGTTCTGTCACGCGAAAGAGACGGCCGAGATCTGGCGGGTGACGCTGCGAAACGCATCCGGCCGGCCTCGGAGACTCCTGCTTTGCGGCTACCTCGAATGGTGCTGCGGCGTCGCGCCCTCCCCCAGGCGCGAGTTCGGGAAGCTCTTCCTCGAGACGAAGTTCGACAGGGACCACCGCGCGATCGTCGCGCGAAACTACATGTGGGACGTGCCGTCCTCGCGGTTCGGGCAATGGAACACGAGCTTTCCCTACGTCAGCGCCTTTTCGACGTCCGAAGCGGTCGTTTCGGCTCAGGGAGACAAGTCGGCGTTTCTCGGCCGTTACGGCGGCCTCCGCGCTCCGGCGGCGCTGCTCGGGAAGCGTGGCGCTCCGGCGTTCGGGCGGCATGAAGACCCGATTGCGGCCCTCGAGGTCGAGGTCGTGCTCGCACCCGGCGAATCGCGAACGATTGGCTTCGCCCTCGCGACGTCGGAGTCGGAGGAAGCCGCGGTCGAGCTCGGGTCCCGCTTCGTGAGCGAGGAGGAGAGCCGCCGGGCGCTCGAAGAGGTGACGGCGGGCTGGCGGGCGCGCCTCGCCGCGCACCGCATGGAGACGCCCGACCCGACGTTCGACGCGGTCGTCAACGACTGGGCGCGCTATCAGGCGATCGCGGCGCGGCTGTGGGGGCGATGCGGCTACTACCAGCAGAGCGGCGCCTTCGGCTTCCGCGACCAGCTCCAGGACTCCCAGGTCTACCTGACGATCGATCCCGAGCGGTGCCGCGAGCAGATTCGGCTCCACGCCGGCCACCAGTTCCGGGACGGCTCGGTCTTTCACTGGTGGCACCCGCTCACCGAGCAGGGCCTCATCACGCAGATGACGGACGACCTCCTTTGGCTCGCTTTCGTGTCGGCGAACTTCATGAAGGAGACGGGCGACTTCTCGATCCTGACCGACGAAGCGCCGTTCCTCGACGAAGAGGGCTCGTTTCCGCTGACGGACCACGTGCAGCGCGCGTTCCGGCGCGTCTTCTCGCGGATGAGCCCGCGCGGAATCCCGCTCATCGGAGCCGGCGACTGGAACGACGGCCTTTCGGCCATGGGTCTCCTCGAGAAGGGCGAGTCGGTCTGGCTCGGCCAGTTCCTCGCCGGTCTTCTCGCAGACTGGAGCGAGATCTTCCGCCGCACGGAGGCGCCCGCGCTCGCGGACGATTTCGCGGCGCGGCGCGTGGCGCTCGTCGCCGCGCTCAACGCGTACGCCTGGGACGGAGGCTGGTACCGGCGCGGGACGCTCGACGACGGGTCGGTCCTCGGCAGCGCGGAGAATCGCGTGGGGAGGATCTTCCTCAACACGCAGACGTGGGCGATCCTGAACGACGTGGCGCCGCCCGACCGCGCGGCGGCCTGCCTCGCGGCCGTCAAGGAGCACCTCGTCACCGAGGCCGGAGCGCTCCTGCTCGCCCCCGCGTTCGACCGGCCGGTTCCCGAGATCGGCTACATCACGCGTTACGCGCCCGGCCTCCGCGAGAACGGAGGCGTCTACACGCACGCCGCGACGTGGGCCATCGCCGCGGCGGCGAAGGCGAAAGACGCCGCGCTCGTCGAGAGGCTCCTCCTCGCGATCCATCCCGCGAACAAGGATCCCGAGCGCTACGCCGCCGAGCCCTACGTGCTTCCGGGCAACGTCGACGGACCCGCCTCGCCCCACCACGGGCGCGCCGGATGGACCTGGTACACCGGTTCGGCGGCGTGGCTTCATCGCGTCGTCGGGGAATGGGTCTTCGGGGTGCGTCCCGGATGGGAAGGGCTGACGATCGACCCCTGCCTTCCTCCGTCCTGGAGCCGGGCAAAGATGGTCCGCCCGTGGCGCGGGGTGACGCTCGAGATCGACATCGTGCGCGGAGTCCCTTCCGGCGCCGCCGCCGTCTCGGTCGCCGTCGACGGGCTCTTGCTGGGGACGAATGTCCTCGCGCCGCCGGAGCCCTCGGGTGCTACTCCGGGCGGCACTTCTGGTTCCACTCTCCGCGTCGCGGTGACGGTCCGGTAGGCTCAGGCGGCTGGTGAGCCGTCGAGGGCCGCGCCGGCGCTCCGAATCACGTCCGCGTAGAAACGGGCGCTCGCCTTCGGGGTGCGCCGCTGCGTGGCGAAGTCGACGTGCACGACGCCGAAGCGCTTCGAGAAGCCGTGAGACCACTCGAAGTTGTCGAGGAGCGACCAGGCGAAGTAGCCACGGACATCGACGCCCCGCGCGATGGCCTCGCGAGTGGCGCGGAGATGGTCCCTGAGGTAGGCCACGCGCAGAGGATCTGCGATGCCGTCCGGCCCCGCCTCGGGCGGGTCGGAAAAGGCCGCCCCGTTCTCGGTGACGTAGAGAGGAATGTTTCCATAACGCGACCTGACCCAGATCAGGGTGTCGAGGAGGCCCGGCGCGTAGACCTCCCAGTCCATCTCGGTGTGGAGGGCGCCCTTCTGCCGGACGCTCGAGGCGCGGGTGGGGAAGGCTTTCGGATCGTCTTTCACGACGCCGCGCGTGTAGTAATTGATGCCGAGGAAGTCGATTGGCGTCCGGATGAGATCGAGGTCTTTGGCGGGAAACCGGGGCCAGGCGTCTCCGAACATCCCGGGCAGCTCGTCGGGAGTGCGGCCGAGGAAAACCGGGTCGAGAAACTGGCGATTCATGTAGGCGTCGGCGCGCGCGGTGGCCGCGGCGTCGGCGGCGGATCCCGACGCCGCGAACTTCGGCTCGAGGTTGACCACGAGGCCCACGCGGCGTCCGCCCTCGGCGCGGCAGGCAGAGACGGCCGCCGCATGCGCGCGGAGAAGATTGTGTGCGGCGATTGGCGTCTCGAAGAGGCTGCGGTGTCCCGGCGCCAGGATGCCGCGCAGGTAGCCGCCGTCCGTCACGACCCACGGCTCGTTCAGGGTCGCCCATGTGCCGACGCCAGGGAGCGCGCGAAAGAGGATGCTCGCGTAGTCCGCGAACCAATCGGCGATGTCGCGGTTCAGCCAGCCGCCCCGGTCCTCGAGGGCCGCCGGCAGGTCCCAGTGAAACAGCGTCGCGAACGGCTCGATTCCCGCGCCTAAGAGCGCGTCGACCAGGCGCCGATAGAAGTCCAGCCCCTTCTCGTTCACGCGTCCGCGACCCTCGGGGAGGACGCGGCTCCAGGAAACGCTGAAGCGGTAGGCGTTGAGAGAGAGGCTTCGCATGAGCGCGACGTCTTCGAGGAATCGGTTGTAGTGATCGCACGCGATGTCGCCGTTGTCGCCGCCACTCACGAGACCCGGCGTATGGGAGAAACGATGCCAGTTGCTCGGTCCGGCCCCGTCGGCAAGGGGCGAGCCCTCGATCTGGTAGGCGGAGGTCGCGGCTCCCCAGAGGAATCTCTCCGGGAATCCGAGGTTCTGCGTCATGAAACTGCCGGCGGGATTCCCTGCGGCACGAGCGGCAACCCCCGCAGCCTGGCTCCCGTCGCGGCGAAGATCGCGTTGCCGACGGCGGGGGCGAGGCCGACGATCGGGGTCTCGCCGGCGCCCGCGGACGGGAGGTCCTTGCGGTTCAGGACGACGATCTCGATCTCGGGAACGTCCGCGAAGCGCGGGACGCGGTACTGTGAGAGTCGCGCGCTGAGGATGCGGCCATTCTCGAAGCGCACGGCCTCGAACAGCGCGCCGCCGATTGACTGCACGATGGCGCCCTCGATCTGGTTGCGGAGGCCGTTCGGGTTGACGACGGCGCCGCACTCGAAGGCCGCGACGACGCGGCGGATGCGCATGCGGCGCGTCTTGCCGTCGATTTCCACGTCAACGCACGTCGCGAGGTAGCCGCCCTTGTCGGTGCCGCCTGCGATGCCGAAGCCGCGCTCTTTCGTCGACTTCCGCTTGCCCCATTCGAACTTCGCGGCCGCCGCCTCGAACACGGCTTTGAGCCGGGCGTCGGTGATGTTCTTGAGGCGGAAGGCGAGCGGGTCGAGAGAGAGCGCGTGGGCAAGCTCGTCCATGTGCGTCTCGCGGGCGAAGTGGTTCGCGGTAGCCGCGAGGCCGCGGTACGAACCCTGCCTGAGAGGCGAGGGGACGGGATGGAACTGGATCCTCTGGTTAGCCACGGCGTACGGCGTGCCGATGGCGGCGGGGCCGGAGTTGTAATTGTGGAACTCCCACGCCGTGAGCGTGCCGTCGCGGCGCGCGCCGCTTTTGACGTCGAGTACGCCCGCGGGCCGGAAGTAGGCCCACGTGAGCTCCTCCTCGCGCGACCACGTCACCTTGACTGGCTTGCC
>Ga0207932_1000098_pt1 | contig 28174 bp, 22 predicted proteins | sample NGESurdeep092012_FD_184480 | JGI IMG/M metagenome (GOLD analysis project Ga0207932, IMG submission 184480) | Arctic peat soil microbial communities from Barrow, Alaska - NGEE Surface sample 415-2 deep-092012 (SPAdes) | ecosystem: Environmental > Terrestrial > Soil > Wetlands > Peat ...
TTTTCACGCGCATGTTCTGCGAGAAGGCGCCGGTCGACGCGCTGCGCGCGGCGGTGACGTCGGTGCTCGCGGGCGACGTGGAAGAGCCCGCCCTCGCCGCTCGCTTCGACCGTCTGACGGGCCCGGCGGGTCTGACGCGCTCCGTCGAGTCGAGCCGGGCCTCGGCCAGAAGGCGCGCGACCGTCTTTCCGGTTCCCGGCACGACCCGCCGCGCGGCGACGTCCGCCAGGGGCACGAGGACGAACAGGCGCGACGCCATCCGCGGGTGCGGCACGGTGAGCGCGCGAGACCGGATTTGCTCGTTGCCGTAGAGGAGGAGGTCGAGATCCAGAGGGCGGGGACTGTTCCGCGCGGCGCTCCGCTCTCGTCCACCACGCAACTCGAGATTTCTTAGAAGGGTGAGGAGGGCCGGGGCAGGGAGCGATGTTCGTGCGGTGACGACGGCGTTGAGGTAATCAGGCTGAGGTGGTCCGCCAACCGGAGACGTCTGGTAGAAAGGCGAAGAACAGAGTGCTCCGAGGCGCGCCGCCAACGCGCTCTTTACCTTTCCAAGAATCCTTCTTCGATCTCCGAGATTCGATCCCAACCCGATCGCGACGAAGACGGGCCGGCGAGCGCGATCAGTAGTCGTCTTCGGAGTCTCCCGTGCCTTCCAGCGTCTTGGCCTCGCCGAGGGGCAGCTCTTCGTCGTCATCCACGCGTTTGGCCGCCGGGTCCTCCGGCTCGCCGGTGGCGACGTCTTCGTCCTCGCGATTGCGGTCGAAGACGTCCGGATCGGCGAACTCGTCACGCTTCGCCCGGCGCGCGGCGTGGAGCACGACGGGAGACGTCGGTTGCGGGGGAGCGTCCTTCTGGTCGGCGCCGCACTTCGGGCAGTGGACGGGCGTCTTCCTCAGGTCGTAGAACTTCGCCCCGCACTTGAAGCACGTATGTTTGTTTCCGAGATCCGGCAATGCGCCTCCTGCAAAACGGGCCGGAACATAGCATTCTTGGTTTTTCAGGGTCAACGCGCTCGGGGAACGTACACTGGGGGCCCGTATGCCGTGGCCTCCCGCTCCGCCCCGAAAACACGTCCTCGCGGCGTTTGCGGCCGCCCTCCTGTGGGCGGGCGCCGCCCGCGCTCAGATGCCGTTTTCTCCTTTCGGCGCGCGCTCCGTCGCGCTCGGGGGCGCGTCGGTGGGGCTCGGCCCGGACGTCGCCGCCGGGATCGACAACCCCGCGGCCGTCCCGGATCGGAAATTCGCGTTCACGGTCTCCGCCGGACTCCTCACGCGAGAGAGCGGCGATTTTTTGGCCCCGCTTCGCGTCCTCTCGGGCAACAACCCGGTCGCGCTCGCGTCGGGTTCGCAGCCGCAGAGCTACGCGGACGTCGTCCAGGCCCTCCGCACGCTCGCCGATCCGGGAAACGGGTTCTCGGGAAACGGCGTCGCGGGTCTCGCGATCGCGCACGGGGGCTGGGAGCTCTCGTTCACGGACTGGGGCTTCAGCGGTCTCACGGCACGCACGGATCTCGTCCATACCGCGCTCGGCGCGAACCCCGCCACCTCGATCGCCTTCAACAATTCCGGGGCCGCCTTTCGCGGCCTCGAGCTCAAGGACCTCGCGCTCTCGAAATCGATGTCGTTCTTCCTCGGGCGGGTCACGGTGGGCGCTTCGGTCCACGCGCTGTTCGGTTCGACGTATACGAAGGAAGAGTCCGCCTTCACGACCGAGGTCGGCGATCCGTGGAACCTCGCCCAGCGCGCGCTCACGGGCCGGGAGCGATCGCACACGGACTGGTCCTTCGATCTCGGCGGCCTCGTGTCGCTCGGCCCGGTCCACGTCGGCGGGGTCTTTCGGGGAATCAACAAACCCACGTTCCCGTTCGCGGACGACGGCCCGGCGGCGGATCGCGGCCGCTCCGTGACCTACGGCCAGCAGGCCCGCATCGGCGCATCCGTGAAAATCCCGGTCGTCGGTCTCCTCGTCGCCGCGGATTACGACCTCACCGTGAATGAGACGCTCGTCGACAACCTTCGCGTGCGGGAGCTGGGCGGCGGAGTCGAGTGGACGTTCCTTCTCGCCGTCGTGCGCGCCGGCGTTTCGGTGAACCTCGAGTCGCAGGACAGGACGCCGGCCTTCACGGGGGGCGCGGGGGTGGTCATCGGTCCCGCGAAGGTGGATCTCGGAGGCTGGTACAGGACCGATAAGAGCGCGCTCGGCCTCACCCTCACAGCCCGCGTCGGCCTCTAGACAGGGATGCTGCGCTTCGAGGTCCTTTCCTCTTCGGGCGGCGGCGCCCGGGGTCCCCGGCGCGGACGGCTGACGCTCGACCATGGGATCGTCGAGACGCCCGCGTTCATGCCGGTCGGCACCGCGGGAACCGTGAAGGCCGCGCGGTGGAGCGACGTCGAGGCCGCGGGCGCCGAAATCGTGCTCGCGAATGCCTACCATCTCATGCTCCGTCCCGGCGGCGACGTCATCCGGCGCCTCGGCGGGCTGCATCGCTTCATCGGCTGGGACCGGCCGATCCTCACCGACTCCGGCGGCTATCAGGTCATGTCCCTGGCCGGAAACCGGACGCTCTCCGAGGAGGGAGTGATCTTCCGGAGCCACGTCGACGGCTCGGCGCACGCGCTGAGCCCCGAGCGCGCCGTGGACCTTCAGCTCGGGGACTTCGGAGTCGACGTCGCGATGGTCCTCGACGAGTGCACGCCGTATCCGGCGACGGAGGACGCGGCGCGGGCGTCGATGGAGCTCACGCATCGTTGGGCGCGGCGAGCGATCGAACGGCGCGACGCGCTGGGGGGAACCCGCGGCGCGCTCTTCGGCATCGTCCAGGGCGGCATGTTTCCCGGCCTCAGGGAACGGAGCGCGGCGGCGATCGCGGCTTTGCCGTTCGACGGGATCGCCTGCGGGGGCCTCTCGGTGGGCGAGCCGAAAGAGGAGATGCGCGCGATGGTCGCGCACACGGGGCCGCTCCTTCCCGAAGGCAGGCCGCGCTATCTCATGGGCGTCGGCCGCCCGGACGACCTCCTGCACGCGGTCGCGCAGGGCTTCGACATGTTCGATTGCGTGCTCCCGACGCGCGCGGCCCGCCACGGCCTCCTCTACACCTCCCGGGGCACGCTCGCGATCAAGCACGCCCGCTATCGCGAAGACGACGCGCCCCCCGACCCGGCCTGCGGCTGTCCGACCTGCCGACGGCACTCGCGCGCGTACCTGCGGCACCTCACCATGGCGGGCGAGCCCAGCGCCGCGACGCTCATGACCGTTCACAACCTGACCGCGATCCTTGACTTGATGCGGGGAATCCGTGAGGCTCTCGACGCGAAACGGTACGCGGCGTGGGCGGCGGAAACGCTCCCGAAGTGGTCGCGGTCCGTCGGAAAGGACGTTCCATGAACCCGTTCCACCTCTTGCAGGCGGCGCCCTCGGTCGCGGCCTCGCCGCTCGTGCAGATGGTTCCGTACATCCTCATGTTCGTGATCTTCTACTTCGTGCTTCTCGCTCCAATGCGCAAGCAGCAGAAGAAGCAGAAGGAACTCCTTGCCACCCTGAAAAAGGGCGACCGGGTGGTCACGTCGGGCGGCATCCATGGCACCATCGCGCAGGTCGAGGACCAGATCGTCTGGCTCAAGATCGCCGATACCGTCAAGATCAGGGTGAATCGCAGCGCCATTGCCGGGACGACCGGCGAGGCCGACTCGAAGGAATCGGCCGCGTAATGCGAAACTAGGGGGTGATCTCCGGGCGCTCCCTGACGTTTTTGCAGTCCTCGGACTGGCATCTCGGCTCCGCCCTGACCGGCGGCGGCCTGTCTTTCACGCCCGAGGCGCGCGCCGTCCGCCGTGACGAAGTGGACGGAGCCGCGGAGCGCGCGGTAGAGGCCGCGGCGTCATGCGGCGCCGAAGCGCTGGTCGTCCCCGGAGATCTGTGGGACGCCGAGAACGTCCCGCCCGCGACGATCCACCGCCTCCTCGAGGCTTTCGCATCGTTCGCGCCGCGACCCGTCTTCGTGGCGCCCGGGAACCACGACTTCGCGGGGCGCGGCGGCTACTACGACCCGGCGCTCCTGTCCGCGCTCGGGATGAGGCCCTGGCCCGAGAACGTCGTCGTCTTTCGCGGCCCGGAGTGGGCGGCCGTCCCGTTTCCGGGCCGTGACGACGTCACCGTGGTCGGACGCGCGTTCCTTTCATCCGCCGTGGTCGTCGAACGCCCGCTCGCGCCCCCACCGCCTCGTCCGTCGACCCCGCACGCGCTCCTTCTCCTGCACGGCTCTCTCGAGTCTTATGCGGGGGCCGATTCTCCGAGGGGCACGAAGCGCACCGCGCCGTTCTCCGCGAACGAGCTCACCGGAGCGGGCTTCTCGTGGGCGGCGCTCGGGCACCACCATCACGTTCACGTCGTGGCCGACGACGAGGGCCGCCCGCGCGGGGCTTATGCGGGGTGTCCGACGGGCCGGGGCCTCGACGAAGCGGGCCCGCGGTTCTTTCTCCGGGTGACGCTGCCCGAAGGCGGATCGCCGATCGTGGTCGAGCGGATTCCGGCCGATACGCGCGTCGTGCGGGACCTGGCCGTGGACGTGAGCGAGCTCGAAGCGGGCCCGCTCGTCGAGAAGGTGGAGGCCGCGTTCCGGGACGCCGGAGTCGAGGCGCCGGACCTCGTGCGCGTGACGCTGACCGGGACGCAGGCGTTCGGCGCGCGGCCGGCCGACATCCTGAGGCCCCTCGCCCTCTGCGTGAAGCACCTCGCCGTGCGCGACCAGACCGAGCCGCCCGCGCCCGAGCCGGGGCCGCGCTCGGCGGAGGGCCGCTTCACGTCCGACCTCCTGGCCCATCGCGCGGCGGCGCCCGACGACGCGCAGCGCCGTGTCGCCGATCTGGCGCTCCGGCTCGGACGCGACGCGCTCCTCGGGAGGCCGATCCGGCCGCCCGAGGCCGAGGACCGATGAAGATCGAGCGCATCCGCATCGACGGATTCGGCGCGCTCCGCGATCTCGATCTCGCCTGGCCGGAGGGGCGCGTCCTCCTCGTGGTCGATGCGAACGAGACGGGCAAGACGACGCTTTGCGAGGCCATCGTCGCCGCGCTCTACGGACTCCCGAAGAGCCGCGGGGTGGCGGGGCGCGTCCGAGAAGTCCGGAGGCCCCGGAGCGGCGCTCCTTTGCGCGTGGGCCTCGACGTCACCGCGGGGCAGACCCGCTGGTCCGTGGACCGCGACCTCGAGGCGGGAACCGTCCGCGTGGTGGACCGCGATCGCGGCCTCGACTGCACGCAGGAATTCCTGCGCGCGGGAGGACGCGACGCATTCGGCGAAACGGTGACGGGGGGGCTCACCGAGGCCCTTTTCCGCGCGACGGCCTACGTCTCGCAGAACGTCCTCGACCGCGATTCGCTCGACGCGGGTCTGACCGTCGAGCTCGCGCGCATCGCGGACTCGGGGGGAGGCGAGGCGTCGGTCGTGCGCGCGCTGAAGGGCCTCGAGGCGGTGCGGGTCGAAATGCCGGAGCCCGCCGCGGGCTCCAAGATCTCCGTGGACACGGAAATCGCGAGACTCGGAAAGCGCGTCGAAGCGCTGAGGCAGCGGCGGGCGGAACTTGCGGCGCGTCGCGCGGCCGCCGCGCAGGCCTCGGCGCGCCTGTCGGGATGCGCGAGGGCGCGCGACGAGGCGCATCGCGCCGCCGAGATCGCCGCCCTCGCCGAGGTCCTGGCACACCGTCGGGCGCTCGCGCAGCGGCAGGAGGCGCTGGCGTCCGCGCTCCGGAAACGGCGCGCGGCCGAAGGCGAGGCCCGGGAGCTGGCTCCAGAAGCCGAGCTCTTCTCGGACGCCGCGCTCGCCGCCGTGGACCGCCTCCGCGAGGAGCGCGGGAACCGGCCTCAGGCCCTCGAGACGGCGCGGGCCGCAGAGGCCGAAAGTGGGCGGATCGCGGCGCGAGAAGTCGAGGAGAATGCGCGCCGCTTCGGACCTGCGGTCCGGCTCGAGGAAGCCGAACGCGTGGGGCTGGAGGAGATGCTCCGCGCCGAGCTCTCGACGGCGCGGGATTTCGCCGAAGCCGAGCGCCTCCTCGAGGAACGATGGAACACCCTCCGGAAGGACGGTCTCGCCGAGGATTTCGTTCGGCTCGAGGCTCTCGCGCCCGAGGACCGGCGCTTCCTCGCGGGCGCCGAGGAGGAACGGGCGGCGCTCGAGCTCGAGGGCGTCAAGCTGGACCGGCGCGTGGCCGACGCGGGAGCGACGGCGGCGATCGCCGCCGTCGAGCGGACGCAGCGCGTGAGGCTCGCCCGCTCCCTCGTCGGCGTCGCGGCCATCCTCGTCCCGTTCGTCGGCTGGCTCGCTTTCCGGTTCTCCGGCGCACCGGTTTACATGACGGCCTCGCTGGCCGTCTTCATCCTGTCGCTCGGTCTCTTCGGAGGCATCGCGTGGGCCCGCGCCGCGCGCTTCCGGCTCGGCGACGAGGCGTGCGCGCGGAAAGACGAAGCGGCCAGCCGGCGCAAAGCCGTGGAGCTCAGGAAACGGCTCTCCGATCTGCGTCTCCGGCTCGACCGGCTCGCCCGCGGGGCGGGGTATCGCGACACGTCGGCGATGCTCAAGGCCCACCGCCGTGCGCGGGGCGCCGAGGAGCCTCGGCGCCTCGTCGTCGCCCTGACGGCGCGCCGCGACGACGCGCGCGAACGCCTGCGGTCACTCGGCGAAGATCTCCGGCCGCACCGCGCGCTCCTCGCGCTGCCCGAGGGACTTCCGGCTCCCGAGGAGGCGGAGCGCGCGCTGAGATTCCTTGCGGATCTCGCGCGGGCCCGCCAGGACGCCCGATTGCGCGAGGAGGTCCTCGTTCGCGAGGCGGAGCGCCTCGGCCGCGAGGAGGCGGATCTCCGCGAAATCGAGAGAAGGCTCCGGGAGGCGCTGGGCGGGATGGGGGTTCCCGCTTCGCTCCCGCTGGCCGAAGGGTTGCTCGCGGTGGAGGCCGGCCGGCGCAAGGCCGCGCGCTTCAGGCGGCTGCTCGAGCACGAGCTTCCGGCGCGGTGCGAGGGCGGGGGCGAGGGCGACGAGGCGGACCTCGCGTCGCGACTGGCCAGTCTCGACGACGAGAGCGCGCGGCGCGCCTCGCTTCTGGGAGTCGATCCGCAAGCGCTCGCGCTTCCCGAGACGCCTGAAGCGGCGCGCCGGGCAGCCGACGCCGCGCGCGCGGCGAGGACGGCCGCCGAGAACGCGCGCGTGGCGGCCGAGCGCGAGCTCGCGGACGCCGCGCGCGAAGGGGGCGAGATGGCCCGCGCCGTCGAGGAGGACCTCGCGGCCGCCGAGGCGTCCCAGGCCCGCGCGATCCTGTTTCGGGACGCGCTCGACCTCGCCCGCCGCACGCTGGCGGCCGCGGCCTCGTCCGTGTACGGCGACTTCCGCCGCGGGCTGCAGACGGCCTCGAAGGAGATTCTCGCAACCTGGCAGACGCCCTACGAGGCGCTGGAGTTCGGCGACGATCTCTCCATTTCGGCGCTCGTGCGCGGGGGACGTGTCGCGACGAAGGGCGAGATTCAGTCGGGCCTTTCGACCGGCGCGCGCGAGCAGCTGCACCTGACGGCGCGCCTCGCGGCCCTGAGGTACCTCGGCACGGGGGTGGCGGGCGTGCCGCTTCTCCTCGACGACCCGCTCGCCGGCGCGGACGACGAGCGCTTCCTGGCCGTGATGCGCTTCCTCGCCACGGACGTCCTCGGCGAGCGCCCGGTGCTCGTCGTGTCGTGTCACGCCTGGCGGCACGAGCGGCTTCTGGCGGCGCTCCCGCCCGACGTCGTCGAGAGGCTGACCCGCGTCTCGCTGGCCCCGTATTCCTCGCGGCTGTCCCCCCAACGTTTGCCGCGTCCCGAGGGGTAAGGGTTCTGCTAGACTCCGCCGGTTCGCCCGGAGAAGCCGGGCGCATCCCGCGGTCTCCCTGACGAACGGGTGGCTCCTCGCCGCCTTCCGGACGGGCCCGCGTCCGGAGGTTGCGTTCGTGAACAAGCCCACCGGATGGCGCGTCGGCGTGACGTTGGCCGTCCTTCTCGGTTCGGTCGGTGCGTACTGGTGGCGGGGCCACGAGGCGCTGAAGAAGTCGCCGACGGCTCCGCCCAACCCGACGATCTCGGACGTCCTCCGGAACGGCCTCAAGCTGGGGCTGGACCTGCGCGGCGGTATCCACCTCGTCATGCAGGTGAAGACGACCGACGCGCTGCGCGTCGAGGCCCAGGACACGCTCGAGCGGCTCAAGGACGAAGGCGGCAAGCGCGGTGTGTCCGTGACCCCCGCCGGTCCCGCGGACGACACGGGCTTCACGCTCCGGATCGACGAGAAGACGGACGCCGCGAAGCTCAAGGATCTCGTCACGGCGGTTCTTCCGCCGAATGCGTGGTCCATCGACCAGCGCGGGCGCGAGTGGAAGATCTCCTTCAAGGACTCCGAGCGGATCACGATCGAGGACCAGGCGACGCGCCAGGCCGTCGAGACGATCCGCAATCGCGTCGACGCCCTCGGCGTCGCCGAGCCCGTCATCCAGCGGCAGGGCACCGACCGCATCGTGGTCGAGATCCCCGGGTTGGACGATCCGAGCCGCGTCAAGGAGATCATCGGGACGACGGGCCTCCTCGAGCTCAAGCTCGTGGATGACCGTGGCGGTCCGTTCCCGACGATGGAGGCCGCCCGCTCCGCCTATGGCGGCACGGTGCCCGAGGACCTCGAGATCGTCGAGGGCTTCAACGAAGACGCCGACGCCCGCACGCGCACGCCGGTCTGGTACGTGCTCAAGCGCGCCGCCGCCGTCACGGGCCGCGACATGAAGAACGCGCGCGTCGACCGCGACAAGTTCAACCAGCCCGCCGTCATGTTCTTCCTGAACGCCGCCGGTGCGACGAAGTTCGGTAAGGTCACGGGTGAGAACATCAACAAGCGCCTCGCGATCGTGCTCGACAAACGCGTCCAGTCCGCGCCGAACATCAACAGCCAGATCAAGGAAAGCGGCATCATCGAGGGGAACTTCACCCCGGAGAAGGCGGACGCGCTCTCGCTCGTTCTCCGTTCGGGAGCGCTTCCGGCCGAGATGATCATTCTCGAGGAACGCACCGTCGGGCCGTCGCTGGGGCTCGACTCCATCAAGAAAGGCATCCTCGCCTCGGTCGTCGGCATGATTTGCGTCTTTTTCGCGATGGTTTTCTATTACCGGCTCTCGGGCGCGAACGCGGTTCTGGCGCTCGTCCTCAACGCGCTGATCCTCCTCGGCGCGATGGCCTACATCAACGCGACGCTCACGTTGCCCGGCATCGCGGGCTTCATCCTGACGATCGGCATGGCCGTCGATTCGAACGTCCTCATCTTCGAGCGCATCCGCGAGGAGATGGACAACGGCAAGGCGCCAAAGGCCGCCATCGACCTCGGCTTCAAGCGTGCGTGGGGCACGATCGTCGACACCCACGTGACGACGATCATGGCCGCCCTTTTCCTCTTCCAGTTCGGCACCGGGCCCGTCAAGGGCTTCGCCGTCACTCTCGTCATCGGCCTCCTGGCCTCGGTCTTCACCGCGGTCTTCGTCTCGCACCTGCTCTTCGACCTGATCTACGGTCCGAAGGAGCGCGTCGAGGCCCTTTCCATTTGAGCGTCTTTCCATCTAACCAATAGAGCGGAGCCAACGTGCGCCTCTTTCACAAGACGAACATCGATTTCCTCAAGATCAAGTGGATCGCGATTTCGCTGTCGATCCTCTCGATCGTCATCGGCACGATCTCGCTGATCGCCAAGGGCGGCCCGAAGCTCGGCATCGACTTCACGGGTGGCGCCCAGATCGTCTACGGGTTCTCGAAGACCCCCGACGAGGACCAGATCCGCAAGATCGTCGAAGCCGCGAACGTGAATGTCGTCTCGGTCCAGCGCTTCGACAAGCCCGAGAAGAACGAGGTTCTCCTGCGCGTTCCGCGCGAAAAAACGGAAGGCCGCGACCTCTCGAAGGAAGTGACGGCGGCGCTCACGAAGGCGCTCTTCCCCGAAGGCGCGAACGCCACGGCATTCGACCTGAACCTGAATGGCGCGGACACGCTTCTCGGGAAGCTGATCGCCGACGACCCCGAGAAGCTCGTGACGCGGCCCAACGCCGACCCCAAGGTCGAGTACGGCCGCGAGGTGCAGGGGCTCATCGCGGCGCGGTCGGAGAAGGGGCTCTTTCATTCCATCGACGAAGCCGCGAAGACTCCGGGCATTTCGCCCGCGACCGGGGATTGGCTCAAGACCAAGACCGTCGCCGGCCCGTTCACGCTGCTCTCGGCCGAGAACGTCGGCCCGCAGGTCGGGAGGGACCTGCGCGAGAAGGGCATGTGGGCGATCCTGTTCTCGTGGGCCGCGATGCTCCTCTACATCGCGTTCCGCTTCCGTTCCGCGTCGTTCGGAACGGCCGCCGTCGTCGCGCTCATTCACGACACGTGGACGACGCTCGGCCTCTGTTCGATCCTGAACCTGGAGATCTCGCTCACCGTTGTCGCCGCGTTCCTCACGCTCATCGGCTATTCGGTGAACGACACGGTCGTCGTGTTCGACCGGATCCGCGAGAACCGCGAGAAGTCCAAGCGCGCGCCGCTGCCCGAGCTCGTCAACCACTCGATCAACCAGACGCTCTCGCGGACGGTCCTCACCTCCGTGCTGACCTTCGTCGTCGTCGTCGTCCTGTTCTTCCTCGGGGGCGAAGTCCTGCGCGGCTTCGCCTTCGTGATGATCATCGGCATCATCGTCGGGACGTACTCGTCGATCTTCATCGCCGCTCCGCTCGTCGTCCTGTGGGAGGAGTGGAAGCAGAAGCGCGCGTCCTTGAAGGCTCAGGCCAAGCCCCCGTCCGCTCCCGCAGGGGTCAAGTCCGGCAAGGCGGCGGCGAAGGCCCGGTAAGAAGGGGCGCGAGTGGGCCTCAGCCCGCTTCGCCCGCTTCCGGGCCGAGGACGCCTTCCCACTTCGCGACGACGACGGCCGCGACGCAGTTGCCGGCGAGGTTGATCGACGTGCGGCCCATGTCCATGAGCTCGTCCACGGCGAGGATCATCGCGACGCCCGCTTCGCCCGGCAGGTTGAACGACGCGCAGCCCGCCGCGATGATGACGAGTGACGCGCGCGGCACGGCGGCGACGCCTTTCGTCGTGAGCATGAAGACGAGGCACATGGAGACCTGCTCGAGGATCGAAAGGTGGCGGCCGGCCGCCTGCGCGATCGTCATCGTCGCGAGAACGATATAGAGCGTGGAGCCGTCGAGGTTGAAGCTGTAGCCCGCTGGCAGGACGAACCCCGCCACGCTCTTCGGGACGCCGAACTCCACGATGCGCTCCAGAGCTCGGGGGAGAGCGGCCTCCGACGACGCCGTCGAGAAGGCGATCAGAAACGGATCCCGGATCTTCCGGACGAATCGTCTGACGGAGACGCCCGCGAGCTTGAGGGCGGGCACGAGGACGATCAGGGCGAAGACGACGAGGGCCGCGTAGAGCGAGCCGACGAGCTTCGCGTAGCTCCCGAGGACCGTGATGCCGTGATGCGAGACGGCGCCTGCCATCGCGCCGAAGACGCCGAGCGGCGTAAGCGACATGACGTAGTCGGTGAGCTTGAAGAGCACCGCCACGGTCGCCTCGAAGAAGTCGACGAACGGCTTCGCTTTCTCGGCGCCCACGTGCGCGGCGGCGACGCCGAGAAGCGTCGCGAAGATGACGATCTGGAGGATGTCCTGTTTCGCCATCGCGTCGATCACGTTCGACGGGAAGAGATGGAGCAGCGTCTCGACGAACGTCTTCGGCTTCGCGAGGGCCAGGTCGCCGCCCGGCGGGAGCTTCAGGTCGAGCCCCGGTTTCACGAGATTCGCGAAGACGAGGCCGATGACGAGCGCGATCGTCGACGCGATCTCGAAGTAGACGAGCGCCTTGACGCCCATGCGGCCGACCGCTTTCACGTCGCCCGTCTTCCCGATGCCGAGGACGATCGTCGCGAAAATGAGCGGAACGACGAGCATCTTGATGAGGCTGATGAACGCCTTCGACAGGAACTTGAACGACTCGTACGCCCAGGGGTAGGTCTCGGCGGGGAGGAAGTGCCCGAGGACGACGCCGAGGATCAGCGCGTAGAAGATGAGCGCCGTGGAGGAGAGCCAGCGCGAGCGCCCGGGGGAGGCCCCGCCGCTCATGCCTTCGGCGCGCCCGCGCGGCGCCGCGCCGTCCACGCTTCCCAGAGGATCGGAAGCGTCGAGACGAAGATGATCGCGAGGATGACGAGCGAGAAGTTCTTCTTCATCACGGGGATGTTGCCGAAGAAGTAGCCCGCGCCGACGCAGGTCGCGACCCAGAGAACGCCGCCGACCACGTTGTAGGCGAGGAAGACGCCGTACTTCATGGAGCCGACGCCCGCGACGAACGGCGCGAATGTGCGGACGATGGGGACGAACCGGGCGAGGATGATCGTTTTCCTGCCGTGCTTCTCGTAAAAGGCTTCGGTCTTCCGGAGATGGTCTTGCTTGAGGAAGCGGACCGTGCCGTCGAAGGCGCGCGGGCCGATTCTCTTCCCGATCCAGTAGTTGGCGGTGTCGCCGAGGATGGCGGCGAGCGCGAGCGACAGGAACAGCAACCAGACGTTCAGCGAACCGAGCGCCGCGAGCGCGCCGGCCGCGAAAAGCAGGGAATCGCCCGGCAGGAACGGCGTCACGACGAGGCCGGTCTCGCAGAAGACGATGGCGAAGAGGATGACGTTCGTGAACGTCCCGTAGTCCCGGGTCACCTCGGCCAGGTGCCGGTCGAGGTGCAGGAAGACATCCACGAACTGCTTCAAGAGATCCATCGGGGCTCCTTCGGTGGCGCGGAGATTAACCGGAAAGGCCCGTATGCCGCGATAATGGGCCCGTGCTGCGCTTCGAGGACATCCTCGAAAAGGTCGAGTCCTACCACCCCGCCATGGACGAGGACCTGCTGCGCCGCGCCTACGTCGTCTCGGCGCACGAGCACCGCAACCAACTCCGGTCCTCCGGCGAGCCGTATCTCATCCACCCGCTCGCGGTCGCCATGACGCTCGCGGAGATGAAGCTCGACGATGCGTCGATCGCCGCCGGTCTCCTCCACGACGTCCTCGAGGACGGCTCCGTCTCGAAGGAACGCATCGGCGAGCTGTTCGGCGCCGACGTCGCGCACCTCGTCGACGGCGTCACGAAGATCGGCAAGTACGCCTTCACATCGAGGGAGGCCCAGCAGGCCGAGACGTTCCGCAAGATGCTTCTCGCGATGACGGACGACCTTCGTGTCATCCTCGTCAAGCTCGCGGACCGCCTCCACAACATGCAGACCCTCGAGCACCTGCCGGAGGCCAAGCAGCGTGCGACGGCGGCCGAGACGCTCGAGATCTACGCACCGCTCGCGAACCGGCTGGGCATGGGCAAGATGAAAGGAGATCTCGAGGACCTTTCGTTCCGCTTCCTCCATCCGGAAGAGTTCGCGGCCCTGCGCGCGGCCGTGGACGAGCGGATGACGGCGTCGGCGGCGAATGTCGAGAAGATCCGCCTCGAACTCGTGGCGAGGACGAAGGCCATGGGAATCGAGGCGGAGATCACCGGACGCGTGAAACGCTACTGGTCGATCCGCCAGAAGCTCATCCGGCAGGCCATTCCGCTCGAACAGCTCTACGACGTGCTCGCGTTCCGGGTGCTCGTGGACTCGATCCCCGACTGCTACACCGTCCTCGGCATCGTCCATCAGTCCTGGCGCCCCGTGCCCGGCCGCATCAAGGACTACATCGCGATGCCGAAGCGAAACTTCTATCAGTCGCTGCACACGACCCTCGTGCCCGAGGGAGCGCCCCCGTTCGAGGTGCAGATCCGCACCCGCGAGATGGACCTCGTCGCCGAGAACGGAATCGCAGCCCACTGGAAGTACAAGGAAGGGAAGCTCGTGCGGACGGACGCGCGGCACGAGGAGAACGTCGGTGTCCTCCGGCAGATCCTCGAGACGACGAAGGACGTGTCCGACCCGCGCGAGTTCCTGTCGTCGCTCCGGATCGACCTCTACCCGGACGACGTGTACACGTTCAGCCCCAAGGGCGCGGTCTACGCGTTTCCGCGGGGAGCCACGCCCTTGGACTTCGCATACCGCGTCCACACGGACGTCGGGCACCACTGCGTGGGCGCGCGCGTCAACGGGCGCCTCGTGCCGCTGAAGTCGCCCCTTGAGAACGGCGACATCGTCGAGATCCTCACGGCGCCATCCGCGCACCCCTCCAGGGACTGGCTTTCGTTCGCGGTGACGTCACGGGCGCGCAACAAGATCCGAGCCTTCATCCACACGGCCGAGAAGGAGCAGTCGGTGGAGATCGGCCGGCGCCTTCTCGAGCGCGAGCTCAAGAAGTGGAAGAAGAGCTTCGCGAAGCTCCTCGAGGCGAAAGCCTTCGATCCGCTGCTCGGCGATTTTGGCGTCGCCAAGGTGGACGACCTCATCGCCGACATCGGATCCGGGAAGATCGCGCCGCGCGCCCTCGTCGCGAAGCTGCTGCCGGAGACGGCCGCCCCTCCCGAAGGCGCGTCGCCGGCTCCGTCCCGGGTCTCGGCGATCTCGAGCGTGATCCGGCGCGTGCTTCCCTTCGGCGCCGCGACCGGGATTCGCGTCAAGGGGGAGAACGATCTCCTCGCGATGCTCGCCAAGTGCTGCCAGCCCGTGCCGGGCGACGACATCGTGGGCTATGTGACGCGCGGCCGGGGCGTCTCCGTGCACACTACGACCTGCCCGAACGTCCGCGCGCTCCTGTTCGATCCCGGCCGCGAGATCCCGGTCGAGTGGGAGACGGCGAAAGACGCGACGGTGACCGTGGATCTCGAGATTCGCACGGAGGACCGGCAGGGAATGCTCGCGCGCATCACGCAGGTGCTTTCGGCCGCGAACTCCAACATCCGGTCGATCGAGGCCCGCACGAGCCGCGACGGGAACGCGTCGATCGAGGCCAGCGTCACGACCCGGGGCCGCCGGCACCTCGAACGGCTGCTCGTGGCCCTCCGGGCCCTGCCGGGCGTGACGGACGTGCGGCGCAAGCTGCGCGACACGGATGCCGAAGTCGGTTGACGGCCCCGACGCTCCTGGTCCTCACTTACGGGATGGGGCGCACTTATACCAATATTGTTGCACAGGAGCAAGGGAAATCGCGCGGGGCTAATGACTTGACACCCCGCGGAGGGGGGCGACAAAATAAGGCGAGTCAATCCCTTTTCGCGTCATGCCCCCGGGGGACCGGGTCGAGGGAGGGCAACCCTATCGTGCTGTTCCGAAAGGCGAAGAACCTGGTCGGCCTCGACATCGGCTCGTCTGCTGTGAAGCTCGTCGAGTTGAAGGAGGGCAAGGAGGGAACGTTCCAGCTCGTCAAAGCGGGCATGGAGGTGCTTTCTCCCGAGGCGATCGTCGACGGCGCGATCATGGACTCCTCCCTCGTCGTCGAGACGATCTCGCGGCTTCTCGCGTCCACCGGCGTGAAGAATCCGAACGTGGCGGTGTCCGTGTCCGGCCACTCCGTCATCGTCAAGAAGATCATGCTTCCGACGATGCCGGAGGAGGAGCTCTCCGAGTCCATCCGGTGGGAAGCCGAGCAGTACGTCCCCTTCGACATCAACGACGTCTACCTCGACTACGTCGTGCTCGATCCGGGGGCCGTCGGCGAGACCATGGGCGTCCTCCTCGTGGCCGCGAAGAAGGAAAAAGTGGACGACTTCAAGAACGTCGTCACCCAGGCCGGGCGCACCCCGGCCCTCGTCGACGTGGACGCGTTCGCGCTCCAGAACTGCTACGAGGTGAACTACGGAGCCGACCCCGGCCGCGTGGTGGCGCTCGTGAACGTGGGGGCCTCCGTCATGAACGTAAACATCCTCGCGCAGGGGCAGACGGTCTTCTGGCGCGACATCACGTTCGGGGGAAACCAGTTCACGGACGCGCTCCAGAAGGCCTATTCGCTCAATTTCGAGCAGGCCGAGTCGTTGAAGAGAGGCGAACCGGTCGCGGGGCAGACCGCCCAGACGATCCAGCCCGTTCTCACGAGCGTGGCCGAGGACGCGGCCGCCGAGCTGCAGAAGACGCTGGATTTCTTCCAGGCGACCTCGGGCGCGGAACGGGTCGACTCGATCATGATCTCGGGCGGCGGCGCGAAGGCCGCGCATCTCGAAGACGTCCTGAAGGACAAGTTCGGCCTGCCCGTCGAGGTCCTCAACCCCTTCCGGTCGATCTTCACCGACGACCGCGCGGTCGACGCCGCGTGGCTCTCCGAGGCGTCGCCCTCGCTCGCGATCGCCGTCGGTCTCGGTGTCCGGAAGATCGGGGAGTAGCGGCATGATTCGCATCAACCTCCTCTCCGAAGCCCGTCCGCAGCGCAAGAAGAAGGGCGTCTTCGCGCTGGGCGGCGCCGGCCGCCTCAATACCCTCCTCATGGGGGGCGCGATCGGCCTCGCGGTTCTTATCGGGATCGTCCACTACTGGGTGCTCCGCTCTTCGATCAAGGCCCAGGAAGAGAAGATCCGGATCGCCCAGGTCGAGGTGACGCGTCTCGAAGCCGTGCTGAAGGAAGTAAAGGACTACGAGGCGAAGAAGGCCCGCGTCCAGCGCAAGGTCGACCTCATCAACCAGTTGAAGCAGAACCAGCGCGGCCCGGTCCGCCTCATGGACGAAGTCTCCAAAGCGCTCCCGGACCTCGTCTGGGTCGAACGGATGGAGTACCACGGAAACGCGATCTCGATCGACGGGAAGGCCTTCAACCCGCCGGCGGTGGCGAACTTCGTCGCCAACCTCAAGCTCGTGCCCTCGTTCCAGGAACCCAAAGTCGAATTCTCGGCGTGCGGCGGCCCTGCGGGCTCGTCGCTTTACTGCTTCAAGACGAACTTCGGCTTCTCGAATATTGACCGCACGCAGCCGGACGCGGGAGCCCCGAAGCCGGCCGAAGCGCCGAAGAAGGTCTAGGAGAGAGGCATGGCGTCGCTCGACCTCAAGCAGCTCGAAGGGAAACCCTGGTACTACGGGCTCGGCATCGGCGTCGCGATCGCGATCGCGCTCTATGCGGCCGCCTACTACCAGCTCCCGAACTTCAGCGAGATGAAGCAGACGCTGGAGAACAAGAAGAACGAGCTCGACCAGCTCAACCAGAAGATCAACCAGGGCCGGGCGGCCGAACGCCGCCTGCCTCAGCTGCGCGAGGAGGTCCGCCGGACCGAGCTCGACCTGCAGCGGCTCCTTCAGATCCTGCCCACCGCGCGCAACGCCGAAGAACTCATCAAGAAAATCCAGGCGCTGGCCGGACAGGGCGAGTTCTTCCTCAAGAAGTGGGCTCCGAAGGAGTACATCAACAAGGACTTCTATGCGGAGTGGCCGATCGACCTGCAGGTCGACGGGACTTACCACAACCTCGCGCTCTTCTTCGAGAAGGTGGCGCGTTTCTCGCGGATCATCAACATTGAGGATCTCGTGATGGTCGGCTATCCCGACGCGGCTGGCGGACGCACGCTGGGCGCGAATTTCACGATGAAGACCTTCATCTATCTCGGGGACACCGACGCGGCCGAGTCCGCCGCGCCCGCCGCGACAGCCGCCGCCGCTGCGCCGAAGAAGCCTGCCGGCGCTCCCGCGAAGAAGGAATCGATGGAGTGATGAGAGTTTCCCGGTCCCTCGCCGCGCCCGTTTCCGTCGCCCTGCTGATCCTGTGCGCGCCCTCAACCTCGTTCGCGCAGGCGCCTCCCGCGGCATCCAATGCGCCGGCCGAGGCCCCGGGCTCCGCGGGCAAGGTGACCGAGCAGGATTTCATTCCTTCCGTCTACACCTACGAAGTCGGCGGCCGCCGCGATCCCTTCCGCTCGCTCCTCGTGCGCAACCCGTCCGACAAGGAACGCGTGCGCCCACCGGGCCTGGCGGGGGTCATGGTGGACGAGCTCGAGTTGCAGGGCACGATCAAGATCAAGCAGGGCTGGGTCGCGATGATGCGGGGCCCGGACAACAAGTCGCATCTGATCCGCAAGGGGACCACGCTCTTCGACGGCGAGGTCGTCGAAGTGTCGGCGACGGAAGTGACGTTCCGGCAGAACGTGAACGATCCGACGAATCCGAAGCCGTTCCGGGAAGTGGTCAAGGCGCTCACGCTCCAGAAGAAGTCGTGACCGAAGGGATGTCCATGACGACGATGCTGATGGGCTCGAGGAACTCGAAGGGCACGGGAGATCTCGTGTCGTCCGGGGGAGGAAGCATGCGGCGAAACCAAAGGGGAGTCGCGTCCCGTCTCGCGGCGCTCGCGTTGATCGTCCCTGTGCTGGGCGGCTGCGCATCGCGCACCGACCGGGTCGTCGCGGGAGACCCGTCCGCGACCGGAGCGGCGCCCGCTACGCTCACGGGAGCCACGCTCCTGACCGACGGAGAGACGCCGCGGCTTCTCCTCACCGGCAACGGTCCTCTCGCAACCACTCTCTACAACCGCGAAGGTTCGACGAAAGTCGTCATCGACGTCGCGAACGCCGTGATGTCGCCGGGCCTCGAACCCCCTCGCGCGGACGGCGTGATCCTGTCGCGTCTAGACATGAAGTCGTTCACGGAGATGGGCAAGCCCCACGTCCAGTTCGAGCTCACGGGGCGCGCGCCGATCGAGCCCGTCATCACGTCCGACTCCGGTTCGCCGGCCATGGCGATCGCGCTCGGAAGAGCCGCGCCCGCGGCGCCCGTCGCGGCGCTGGCTTCTGCCGCGACGCTGGCTTCTGCGTCGACGCTGGCTTCTGCCTCGACGCTGGCTTCTGCCTCGACGCTGGCGCACGTGGAACCCGCGCGGGCTTTGGAACCGGCGCCGGTGGAACCCGCCGTGAAAGTCGAGGACCTGTCCTCGCCCGTGGCGCCCGCGATCGTCGCGAGCGCCGCGCCGGAAGCGGACGCGAAGCCCGCCCGCGCCGCCGCTGTCGCCGACGTCGCGCCGGTGCCCGTCCGGCACGCCGCCCTCGGCCACGCCGCAACGCGCCTGTCGGCGGTCAACGTGCAGACGATCGACGGCAAACTCGTCGCGACGCTCGCGGGCAACGGCAGTTTTGCCTACGAGACCTTCGCGCTCGAGAATCCGCCGCGCTACGTCGTGGATCTCCCGGGTGTCCTCCTGGCGACGACGAAGAAGTCGCAGGACGTCCGGCATGCGGCCGTGAGCCGCGTGCGAGTCTCCCAGTTCAAGGGCGGAAGCGAGCCAGTCACGCGCGTCGTTTTCGACCTTGCATCTCCCGCGGAGCCCGCCGCGAAGAGCTCGGCATCAGCCCTCGCGCTGTCGTTTGGTGCCGACTCGGCGCCCGGAAATCCGATGATCGCGGCGCTCGCGGGGAGCGCTCCCACCTCGACGGAAAAGTCCGCCGAGCCGAAACCCGCGCTCGTGCGAGCGGCGCCCGAGATGGTCGCGGCCGCGTCGCCGGTGCCAGCCGGGGGCTCGTACGAGAAGCATGAAGTCGACGATCCGAAGGAACCCGTCGTGCGCGAGGGACGCGCTCTCGACGTGACGACGTCTCCCGCGGCGTCGCCCACCCCGGTTCCGGCCGGCCCGGCCGCGGCCCCGGCTTCCCAGTCCGACACGCCGCGCCTCGTGCGGACCTCGCCCGAGTTCCACGAGGTCAAGGCTCCGCCCCCGGTCCCCGCCCGCGTCAAGGTCGCCGCCGCCGAACCGCGTCGCAAGAGGGCGCCCACCGCGGAAGACAAGGCCCTGATCGAGGCGGCCGAAGCCCTTCTCGTCCAACAAGACGGTTCCTCGCGTCCCCGCGAAATCGCGAATCCCTACGAGGCCCGCACTCTCGGCTCCGGGGACAAGCAGTACACGGGCGAGCCGATCACGCTGAACCTCAAGGACGCGGACATCAAGGACACGCTGCAGCGGTTCAGCGAGCTGACGCAGTTGAACATCGTGCTCGACCCGGACGTCCGCGGGACGGTCACCGTGAGCCTGCAGGACATTCCGTGGGACCAGGCCCTCGAGTTGATCCTCAAGATCAACCAACTCGGCTACGTGCTCGAGGGAAACATCATGCGCATCGCTTCCACGAGCAAGCTGACTCAGGAGGAGAACTCGCGGCTCCAGTTCATCCAGGCGCAGGACAAGAACCGCCCGCTCAGGACCGTGCTCCAGAAGATCTCGTACGGAAACGCCCAGGAGATGGCGGCCACGGCGCGCAAGGTCATGTCGGCGCGCGGCGACATCTTCATCGACACGCGCTCGAATACGCTCGTCATCAAGGAGCTTCCGGACTATCTGCCGACCGTCCTCGACCTCATCAAGAACCTCGACACCGCGAACCCGCAGGTCATGATCGAGGCCCGGATCATCGAGGCGAATCGCACGTTCTCGAACTCGATTGGAATCGTGTGGGGGGCCAACGGGACCGCGGACGCCTCTCACGGCAACACGACCGGCCTCGTGTTCCCGAACTCGGGAACGGTCCTCGGGAACGTCTCGCTTCCCAGCGGCGCGCCCCAGGTCCTTCAGCTGAGCCTCGCGAACGTTCTCAACACGTTTTCGCTCGACGCCGCCATTCACGCGGCCGAATCCCGCGGCCTCGTCAAGGTCATCTCCACTCCGAAGATCCAGACGCAGACCGGAGAGCTGGCCTCCATCCAGTCGGGTTTCCAGCTCCCCGTCCAGACCACCGTCAATAACACGACGTCGGTCCTCTACATCAACGCGACGCTCCGCCTGGACGTCACCCCGCAGATCACGAATGAAGGCACCGTCATCATGGACGTCACGATCCAGAAGCGTGAGCCGGCGCCCGGCATCAACATCGCGTCAGGCCAGAACATCCCGCTCACGACGCGCGACGCCAAGACGCGGCTCATGGTGCGCGACGGCGGCACGGCCGTGATCGGCGGCATCTTCAAGATCACCACGAACGACGCACAGTCGATGATCCCGGGCCTCTGGAAGATTCCGATCCTGGGCAACCTGTTCCGGAGCCGGGACCAGACCGAGACCACGGACGAGCTCATGATTTTCATCACGCCGCGGATCATTCGCTGAGGAGCGAACGATGAAAAAACTCTCTCTCTCCTTCCTCGTGGCCATCGCGGCGCTGGCCCTCTCTGCTCTCCCCGGCTGCTCCACGAACACTCAGGGCGACAGCGCCTCCCCGGTGTTCCTCTTCGGCAGCTTCACGCTCATGCCTCTCACCGTCAACGTGGCCTCGAACGCTCCGGTACAGTTCTCGACGACCATTCTCACGAGCCGTCTCAAGAACCCGAGCGCCACGTCGCTGCAGTTCCTCGACGTCCAGGTCGACGAGTACATCGTCGTCTGGAGCCGGATCGACGGCGGGACGAAGGCTTCGGCTCCAGAGAATTTCCCCGGCCGTATAACCGTGCCGCCGAACGGTTCCTCGACCCTGACCGACTACGATTACATGTCGGCGGACAACCTCATCCGACCTCCGCTCGACCAGCTCTTCCCCTTCAACGGAGGGATCGACAAGGAAACGGGGCGCGCCGAAATCCGCCAGGTAGGCAGGGTGACCTGGTACGGCCATACGTTGTCCGGGCAACCCGTCACGTCCGACGTGGCGACGTTCGGCCTGAACTTTTTCTACAGTCCAACCGCTGGACGCATCGAGCTGAAACGTGCCCAGTGACGAGGTGACTTCCATGCGACGTTTTCAGTTCCCGAACGCCGCGTTGGTCGCGGGCCTTGCCGTTCTCCTGAGCGGATGCTCCGGCGAGACGCCGACCGCACCCGGTTCCGTGACCCCGCCCGGCGGCGTCCCGTCCGGCTCGTGCACGACCCTCGTCTCGCTGACGGCCACGACGGACACCCCGTTCGCCGGCTCCTCGGGCGCGATCGTGCGCGCCACGGTCACGAAGGCCGGAGTGCCCGTCCCCGACGGCGGGTCCGTGCAGTACACGACGAGTCTCGGCTTCTTCGCGGAGAACGGGCTCAACACGATCTCGAAGACGACGGGCGGAGGCGTTGCCGACGTGACCGTCGTTTCGGCGAACTCCGGAACGGCGCACGTGATCGCGGCCTACGACTGCGCGCGCGCGCAAAAGGACCTGCAGTTCCAGGGCCTTCCGGACACCGGTCCCGTCATCACGTCGTTCCTGCCGACGAGCGGCTCGTGCGCGGGCGGCGACACCGTCACGATCCAGGGCGTGCGCCTCGGCAACGGCACGAACGTCAGGGTCTTCTTCGGCGGGATCGAGGGGTCGGTCACGGCGAGCGGGAACACGCAAATCAAGGTGCTGACCCCGGCCCATCCCCTGAAGACCCTGGGGGTTCCGGAGTCGGTGCAGGTCGTCGTCGTCGTGAACGGCGTGTCCTCGCCGCCGGCGGCGACCCTCTTCACCTACGCCTGCATCCCGGACGCGCAGAAGATGTCCATCTCGTCGATCACGCCGACGGCGGGGTCTCCCGCGGGCGGCGACATCGTTCTGATCCTCGGACGGAACTTCGGCACGACGATCGCCACGACGCAGGTTACGTTCTGCGGCGCGCCCGCGCAGATCGTCGCGCAGCAGGACCAGCAGATCACCGTGACGACGCCCCGGCATGCGCTGGCGAACCCGGCCATCTCCGAGACGTGCGACGTCATCGTCACGCGGGACATCGGCCTCGTCTCGCAGCAGTCCGCCACGCTTGCCCAGGCCTTCACGTATCGCGGAACGGGCTCGGGGGCGACCTGCAACACGGATCCGACCTTCTTTATCGCGAGCCTCACGCCGAACAGCGGCGGCCCCGATGGCGGCGTGGCCGTCACGATCACGGGCAGCGGCTTCGGCTCGACCGCCTCGCTCATGCGCGTGGACTTCGGCGGCACGCCGGCGACGATTGTCTCCATCTCGGACACGACAATCGTGGTTTCGACGCCGCGGCGCACGCTCGCGAGCCCGAACGTGCCCGAAACCGTCGACGTCACCGTGACGGACTTCGGCAGCCCGGTTCAGCGCTGCGCGCGCGTCGTGAGCGGCTTCGTATACACGGCGTTGGCTCTCGACCCGGTCATCTACTCCATCTCGCCGCGCACCGGCCCGAACGACGCCACGACACGGGTCTCGATCTTCGGCACCGGCTTCCAGTTCCCGATGCAGGTCTTCCTGACCGGCGGCACCTGCGGAGCGCAGCGCGTCGAAGCCGCGGTTTCCGACATCTCACTGAACACAATCGTCTTCAAGACGCCGGTCGCCGTGGGCGGAAACGTCTGCCTCTCGAACCAGCTCGTCGACATCGTGATCCTGAACCCGTCAACCGGGAAGACCGCGACGTGCCCGGCCTGCTTCAAGTACTACAGCTGTCCGACGATCACGTCGATCGGCCCCGGCTTCGGTTCGTATTTGGGCGGGACTCAGGTCATCATCACCGGCCACAATTTCGAGGAGCCGGTGGCCGTCGACGGCGGCGGCACGGCGTGGCAGCCGATCTCCGTCTCTTCGGAGCAGATCATCGCGGTCACTCCGCCCGTTATCGTGAGCGGATGCACGGACATCGCCAAGGCGGTCCACGTGGTCAGCACCTCACTTTCCTCGAACTGCCCAAACCCCGACGGACCCATCTTCACGTATTACGTGAAGAGCGTCAGCCCATTCATCACGAGTCTCTCGCCAACCGCAGTCCCCGAAGCTGGTGGAGTTGTCACGATCAGGGGTGGCAACTTCTTCGGAAACGAGCGCGTCGAAGTGAAACTAACCCCGCCCGTAAAGGTCATCCCGACCTCCGAGACTCCGACGCAGATCATTTTCAATGCGCCGCAATTCACGGGCACATTCAACACGGTTGCGTGTACGACCGATGGCGGTGCTGCGGGCACGATGAACGTCCCCACGCCTGTCGATGTGGACATCCTCAACGCCACGACAACGTGCCCCTCCTCGACCGAGCAGCTCACGTACATCCCGACGGACCAGACCTGCAAATGACGTCCCGTTTCTGAGAACCGTCGTTCGGGCCGCCTCCGGGCGGCCCGAACTTTCTCGGAGCCGGATGCCGTAGACTCAAGAGTCGGATCAAACGCACATGGCGCTCTTCGGCGGTCACTCCACCCCGGTCTCACGTCTGGAGGAGCTCAAAAGGCTCCTTCAGAAGGACCCGACGTCTCGCCAGTTCCTGGCGCTCGCGGAGGAGTACCGCCGCCACGGGAAGTATCGCGACGCCGTCATCACTCTCGAGCGCGGGCTCCAGCTGCACTCCACCTCGGTGGCGGCGCACGTCGCCCTCGGACGGACCTATCAGCAGCTGGACCGGCTCGAGGACGCCATCCGCGCGTTCACGAGCGCACTCAGGCTCGATCGCGAGAACCTGGTCGCGATCCGCCAGCTGGCCGAGGTCTACCTCGCGAAGGGCGACAAGGTCGAAGCGATCAAGAAGCTGAAGCTGTATCGCGGCCTCCAGCCCGGCGACCGCGACGTCACGGAGACCATCCAGAGGCTCGAGGAGGAGATGTCCGCCGCGGTGGCCGAGCGACCCCGGTCGGGCGTCCATCCTGCCCTCTCTGAGCTTCCGGAGGCTCCGCGTCCGTCGCCGTATGCGAGCGGCGTCCGCCGTATCGCCATGATTCCCCGGCTGGACCGCTCCCCGACGCCGCCCCCGACGACGCCGGTTCCTCCGCGCGAGCCGGCGCCGGACCTCATGGCGATGACGTACGACGGCGCCGCTCTCTCGCGAGCGGTCAAGGCGGCGCGCTCGGGTCCCGTGGCCGCCCCGGAGGCGCCGTTCTTCGCGCCTCCGCCGGTCGAGGACCTCCTCGTGGAGACGTCTCCCGCGCGGTCGCCGTTCACGGCGCCGATCGCGACGATCCGTGAGGAGCCGGTCGCGGAGATCGCCCCCTTCGCGCTCGACGAGGCCGGGCAGGAAACCAACGTCCCCGAAGACATCCCCGAAGAAGAGGCGACCGCTCCTTTCACCTTCCCGGTGGACCTCTACCGGACGGAAGCCTATGCGAGGCCTTCCGCGCCCGTCGAGACGGCTGCTCCGTTCGATATTCTGGGCGAACCTCGCGAAGCGCCTCCAGCGGGTCTTGCCGCACCTTCCGCGCCGACGGTGCCGCTCGTCACCGAGACCCTCGGGGACCTCTATCGAGAGCAGGGCCACATGGCGGACGCCCGCGAGACGTACCGGACGCTCGCGGAGGCCGCCACCGACGAGGAGAGAGCGCGCGCGCTGCGCGAGAAGGCCGCCGCGCTCCCGCGGGGCGAGAGGACCGACCATCCCCGCCTCCGGCGCCTCGCGAGACAGTTCCCGAAACGGATGGACGTAACCGTGGACGATTTGCACGGGCTCATCTCGAGTCTCGTCGAGAGAACGGAGGGTATCCGCGCTGCGACACTCTCCGATCTCGAGGGGCTTCCGGTGGTGATGGCCGGGGCCTCGTCGCGCGATGCCGCGATGGAGATTCTCGTCGCGGAGCTCAGCTCCTTCCTGAAGAACGTCCGGCGGACGACGTCCGAGACCGGCGCGGGCGAGCTCGAGTCCTTCGCGGTCGTCGGCCCGCAGGGCGCGGCCGTCGTCTCGCGTGTGAACGCCGACTACTCTCTCATCCTGCAGGTCGACCCCGATGCGGCGCTCGGCGAGATCCGCTGGGAGGCGGCGCGCACGGCGCGCGCGCTCCGTCCGGCGGTCCGCTGAACGGCATGAGCGGGCGCTCGAAAGGAATCGAAAGGGCACGATGAACGTCAAGGAGATCAAGGAACTCGTCGAACTGGTGTCGCGCCGGGGCCTCGCCGGCCTCGAGATCGAGCGGGCGGGCTTCCGCCTCCGCATCGAGGGAGCCCCCGCGCACCGCGGAGCGCCCGTCTTTGCGCGGGCCGTGGCCGACCCGGTCGCCACCGAGGCGCCCGCGCTGCCCCCGGCCGGGCCGGTGGCGGCCGTCGCCCCGCACGTGCCTCCCGGGCCGCCCGGCTCCGGAGAACGCGAGGGCTTCCACGTCGTCACCGCGCCGATCGTCGGCACCTTTTACCGCGCCGCGAATCCCGACGCCGAGCCGTTCGTGAAGGTCGGGGACGTCGTGGAAAAGGGCAAGACCCTCTGCATCGTCGAGGCCATGAAGCTCATGAACGAGATCGAGGCGGACGTCTCGGGCACGGTGGTCTCCATCTACCCGCAGAATGCCCAGCCGGTCGAGTTCGGGGAAAAGCTCTTCGCGATCCAGCCGCGCTGACGGGAAACACGTGTTCCAGAAGATCCTCGTTGCCAACCGTGGAGAGATCGCGCTGCGCGTCATCGCGGCGTGCAAAGAGCTGTCGATTGCCACCGTGGCGGTCCACTCGGAAGCGGACCGCGACTCGCTTCACGTGCGCGCCGCGGACGAATCGGTGTGCATCGGTCCCGCGGCGCCGTCGGGCTCGTACCTCAACATCACCTCGCTCGTCGCCGCCGCGGAGATCACGGGCGCCGATGCCGTGCATCCCGGCTACGGTTTCCTCGCGGAGAACGCCCACTTCGCGGAGATCCTCGAGGAAGTCGGATTGAAGTGGATCGGCCCTTCGCCGGACGCGATTCGGCGAATGGGCGACAAGGCCGTCGCGAAAGCGACCGTCAAGAAGGTGGGCGTGCCGACGGTCCCCGGCAGCCCGGGGCCTCTCGACTCGATCGAGGACGCGATGAACCTCGCGGAGGGCGTCGGCTACCCGGTCCTCCTGAAGGCGGTGGCGGGAGGCGGAGGACGCGGTATGCGCGTCGCACGGTCCGACAAGGAGCTCGCGGCCGCCTTCGACCTCGCGACCTCCGAGGCCGAGCGCGCCTTCGGCAACGGAAGCGTTTACCTCGAGAAGTACCTCGCGGAGCCGCGGCACATCGAGTTCCAGATCTTCGGCGACCGGGCCGGTCGCATCGTGCATCTCGGCGAGCGCGAGTGTTCTCTTCAACGGCGGCATCAGAAGGTCCTCGAGGAATCGCCTTCGCGGGCCCTCAGCGACGCCCTTCGCGCGAAGATGGGGGCCGCCGCGGTCGCCGTCGCGAAAGCCGTGGACTACGTCGGAGCCGGGACGGTGGAATTCCTGCTGGACGACGACGGCTCTTTCTACTTCATGGAAATGAATACCCGGATCCAGGTGGAACACCCGGTGACGGAGATGGTGACCGGCTTCGACCTCGTGAAGGAGCAGATCCGCGTTGCGGCGGGGGAGCCGCTCTCGTTCGGGCCGACGCCCCCCGGCGACGGGTTGGGGTGGCGGCCGCAGGGGCACGCGATCGAGTTCCGGATCAACGCCGAGGATCCGGTCACGTTCGCGCCTTCTCCCGGGACGATCACGACGCTTCACCTGCCGGGGGGGCCGGGAGTGCGCGTGGACACGGCGGCCTACTCCGGCTGGAAGATCCCTCCATACTATGACTCGCTCATCGCGAAGCTCATCGTGCACGGCCGCGACCGCGAGGAGGCTCTCAGCCGCGGCCGGCGCGCGCTGGAACTCTTCATCGTGGAGGGCGTCAAGACCACGATCCCGCTCCACTTGAGGCTTCTCGACGAACCGGACGTGCGCCGCGGCCGCGTCTCCACGAAGTGGCTCGAGCGGTGGCTGAAGAACGTTCCGCCCCGCTGACGGATCGGGCCGGGGGAGCCGCGACCGGGACGCCGGGTCGCGTCTACCTCGTCGGGTTCATGGGGAGTGGCAAAACGACGAGCGGGCGCCTCCTGGCGAGCCGCTGGGGAGTGCCGTTCGTGGACCTGGACCTGGCCTTCGAGTCGATGTCCGGAAAGACGATCCGCGAGACCTTCGAGACGCACGGGGAGGCCTATTTCCGCCAGAGGGAGGCCGAGCTGCTGCGCGGCACGGCGACGCTCGCGGACGCGGTGGTCGCCCTCGGGGGGGGGACCTTCACATTCCCCGAGAACGTCCGGTTCGTGAAGGAACACGGCATTTCGGTCTTCCTGGACCCGCCGTTCGAGGTCCTCGCGGCGCGCCTTGCAGCTAAAGCTGCGGATCGCCCTCTCTTCGGTTCGCTCGAGTCGGCCCGATTGCTCTGGGAAGCGCGGCGCGCGTTCTATAAAATGGCAGACCGGACCTTGGACGTGGATCACGAATCGACTCCCGGCGACGTTGCCGGCAGGCTGGCCCTCCTGCTCGACCCGCGCATCGCCGGGGGGCGCTGACGTGCGTTACCTCATCCTGTCCGACCTGCACGCGAACGACGAGGCCCTGACCGCCGTATTGCGTCGCGTGAAGCGCAAGACCTTCGACCGCGTGGTCTGCCTGGGCGACTTCGTGGGCTACGCCGCCGACCCGAACAAGGG
>Ga0207932_1000099_pt1 | contig 28162 bp, 24 predicted proteins | sample NGESurdeep092012_FD_184480 | JGI IMG/M metagenome (GOLD analysis project Ga0207932, IMG submission 184480) | Arctic peat soil microbial communities from Barrow, Alaska - NGEE Surface sample 415-2 deep-092012 (SPAdes) | ecosystem: Environmental > Terrestrial > Soil > Wetlands > Peat ...
CGGACGCTGGAGGCGTGCGCCGCCCCTGACGGCACGGTCACGGCCGCCGCGGGGTGGACCTCGCTCTTCATCCGTCCCGGCCACACCTTTCGGGCCGTGAACCACCTCGTGACGAACTTCCACCTCCCCCGCTCCACCCTGCTGATGCTGGTGGCCGCCTTCGCGGGGCGCGAGGCGGTGCTGGCGGCGTACCGCGAGGCGGTGGCACGGCGGTACCGCTTCTACAGCTACGGCGACGCGATGGTGATCCTCTGATGTTCGAGTTCACCGTCGAGGCGGCGGCGGGCGCGGCGCGCGCGGGACGCTGGACCCTTCCCCACGGCGCCGTGGAGACGCCCTGCTTCATGCCCGTAGGGACGCAGGGGACGGTGCGCGCGCTGTCGCCTCGCGACCTCGAAGCGGTGGGGGCCTCGATCGTCCTCGCCAACACCTACCACCTCTTCCTGCGCCCCGGGGAGGAGACGGTCGGGAAGCTCGGCGGGCTGCACCGCTTCATGGGGTGGCCGCACCCGCTCCTCACCGACTCGGGGGGCTTCCAGGTCTTCTCCCTGGAGGGGCTGCGGCGGGTCTCGGAGGAGGGGGTCGAGTTCCGGAGCCACCTCGACGGATCGCCGCGGTTCCTCTCGCCCGAGAAGGCGGTCGAGGTGCAGTGGGCCCTCGGCGCCGACGTCGCGATGGCCTTCGACCACGTGATCCCCGGCGGCGCGACGCGCGAGCAGGCGCGGGATGCGCTGGAGCGGACGCTGCGGTGGCTGGAACGGTGCAAGGCGAGATTCGAAGAGCTGAAGCGAGAGGCCAACAGCCAACAGCCATCAGCCATCAGAGGAGAGGCTGCCGATGGCCGATGGCCGATGGCCGATGGCCGGTCCCAGACCCTCGTCCCCATCATCCAGGGCGCCACCTACCCCGACCTCCGGCGCGCGGGGCTGGAGGGCATTCTCGGCGCCGGGGCCTGGGACGCCTTGGCGGTCGGCGGCCTCTCGGTGGGGGAGCCGAAGGCGGCGATGTGGGAGGCGCTGGAGACCCTCGAACCCATCCTGCCGAGGGGACGGCCCCGTTATCTTATGGGGGTCGGGTTCCCGGAGGACGTCGTCGGGGCGATCGCGCACGGGGTGGATCTCGCGGACTGCGTGGCGCCGACGCGGATGGGGCGCAACGGCACGGCCTTCACCGACGACGGCCCCGTCAACATCCGGAACGCCCGGCACCGGGACGACGGCGCCCCCCTGGACGCGGCGTGCGATTGCGAGACCTGCACGACGTTCTCGCGCGGGTACCTGCGCCACCTCTTCGCGGCGGGGGAGCTGCTGGGGCTGCGGCTGCTGTCGCTCCACAACGTGCGGTACCTGATCCGGCTGTCGGCGCGCGCGCGGGCGGCCATCATCGGCGGGACGTTCGACGGGTGGAGCCGCGCGTGGCTCACCCGCTACCAGGCCAAGGAGCCGGCGTGACCCATCTCCCGACCTTCGCGATGCTCGCCCCGTCCGGCCAGCAGAGCGGCTCGGCGCTGTTCATCTTCCTCCTGCAGATCGTGGCGTTCATCGCGATCTTCTACTTCATCCTGATCCGCCCGCAGCGGCAGCAGGCGAAGAAGCACGAGGAGCTGCTCAAGGGCGTGAAGCGCGGCGACGAGATCGTGACCGCCGGCGGGATCGTGGGCGAGGTGGTCCACGTGAAGGAAAACCTGGTGACGATCAAGTCGGGCGAGGCGAAGCTCGTGGTCGAGCGGGAGCGGATCACCAAGGTGACGGCGCGGAACCCGGCGGCGTCGGCGGAGTGAGCCTGCGGCCGATCCACCTGCTCGGCTCGCCGGTCCTGCGCGAGCGTGCTGTGGAGGTCACGGCGGTGGACGGCGAGGTGCGCGCGCTCCTCGCCGACCTGTGGGACACGATGCGCGTCGCGGACGGCGTGGGGCTCGCCGCCAATCAGATCGGGGTGGCCCGGCGGGTGGCGGTCGTCTCCGCGGAGGGGCAGGACGTCGCGCTCGTGAACCCGGTGATCGTGGAGCGCGAGGGGAAGGCCAAGCAGGAAGAGGGGTGCCTCTCCATCCCCGACCTGTACGCGGACGTGTCGCGGCCGGCGCGGGTGGTGGTCGAGGCGGCGGACGAGACGGGGGCGGTGCGGCGGATCGAGGGCACGGGCCTCCTCGCCCGGGCGCTGCAGCACGAGATCGACCACCTCGACGGCATCCTCTTCCTCGACCGCGTCGGACCATTGAAGCGCCGCCGGCTGCAGGCCGAGTGGCAGAAGTCCCGCGAGGGCAAGACCGGTCTCCTCCGCGAGGTGACGCCGGAGGGCGCCAGCAAGGACTAGCCCGTGCGCGTCCTGTTCTACGGCACCCCCGACTTCGCGGTCCCGTCGCTGCGCGCGCTGCTGGGCGAGGGCTTCGACGTGGTCGGCGTGGTGACGCGGCCCGACCGGCCCACGGGACGCCATCGCTCCACCGCCACCCCATCGCCCGTGAAGGTCGCCGCCCTGGTGGAGGACCTCCCCGTCCTCGAGCCGGAGCGGCCCTCCGCGCCGGAGTTCCTCGAGCAGGTGCGGGCCCTCGCCCCCGACTGCGGCGTCGTGATCGCGTATGGCCACATCCTCCCGGCGGCGCTGCTCAGTCTCCCGCGGCTCGGCCACGTGAACGTGCACGCGTCGCTGCTGCCGCACCTGCGGGGCGCGGCACCGATCGAGCGCGCGATCCTGGAGGGGTGGACGGAAACGGGGATCAGCGTGATGCAGATGGACGCCGGGATGGACACCGGGCCGATCCTGCAGCAGGCGCGGACGCCAATCCTCCCCGACGAGACGGGGGGCGAGCTGCGGGCGCGGCTCTCGGAGATGGGGGCGCTGGCGCTGGTGGAGGCGCTGACGCTGCTGGACGAGGGCGGGGTGACGCCGCAGCCGCAGGACGGGACCCACGCCTCCTACGCGCCGAAGCTGAAGAGCGAGGAGGAGCGCGTCCACTGGACCCGGGGCGCCGCCGACGTGGCGCGGCAGGTCCGCGCCTTCGATCCGCGGCCGGGGGCGTGGTGCGTGTGCCGCGGCCAGCCGCTGAAGCTGTTCGGCGCGCGGACCCTGGCGACCGGCGGCGCGCCGGGCACCGTCCTGGCCGCGGGGGAGACGCTGGCGATCGCCTGCGGGGACGGCGCGCTCGAGGTGAGCGACGTCCAGCCGGCGGGGAAAGCGCGGATGACGGCGCGGGCCTTCGTGAACGGCCGCGGCGTGGCGGCGGGGGACGTGCTCGGGTGATCACCGCGCTGCCGCGCCTCCACGCGGTGACGGACGATCGGGTCGTCGCGGAGGGGGGCCTCGCCGCGCGGGCGGAGCGTCTCGCCGCCGTGGCGGGCGGGGAGCTGGCGGTGCACCTGCGGAGCCGCGCCCTCGAGGGCGGGGCGTTCCTCCGCTTGGCGTGCGAGGTGCGGGAGGCGATCGCGCCGCACGGCAGTTGGCTGGTGCTGAACGACCGGGCCGACGTGGCCCGCGCGGCGGGGGCGCGCGCGGTGGTGAGCGGGCGTGAAGGGCTCGCGGCGGCGGACGTGCGCCGCGCCGCGCCCGGGCTCGCAGTGGGGCGCTCGGTGCACGACGCCGGCGAGGCGCGCGCCGCGGCCGCCGAGGGCGCGGACTTCCTCGTGGCGGGCGCTGTGTACGCAACGGCCTCGCATCCGGGCGCCGCGCCCGCGGGGCCAGGACTGGTGCGCGACGCCGCGGCCGCGGGGCCGCCGGTGCTCGCGATCGGCGGCGTGACGGCGGAGCGGACGGCGGAGGTGCTCGCGGCGGGGGCGAGCGGCGTCGCCGCCATCCGCGCCCTGTGGGACGCGGCCGACCCCGCGGCCGCGGCGCGGGCGTTCCTCGCCGCCCTCGGCCCGCGCGGCACGCTGGCCGTGACCGTCAACGGCGAGCCGGGGGAGGTCCCGCCCGGCGCCACCCTCGCCGCGCTCCTCGCGCGGCTCGGCCTCGACCCCCGCGCGGTGGTGGTCGAGCACAACCGCCGCATCGTGCGGCGCGAGGGGCTGGCCACGGCCGCCCTCGCGGACGGCGACGCGGTCGAGATCGTCCATTTCGTCGGCGGCGGATGAGCGCCGCATGAGAGAGCCCATGGCCTTCCAGGACACCCCGCTCGTGATCGGCGGCCGCAGCTTCGCGTCGCGGCTCCTCGTCGGCACGGGCAAGTACGCGGACAACCCGACGATGCTCCGGGCCATCGCGGCGTCGGGGGCGGAGGTCGTGACGGTGGCGGTGCGGCGGGTGAGTCTCGACCGCACGCAGGAGGAGGGGATCCTCCACCACCTCGACCCGAAGCAGGTCTTCCTCCTCGCCAACACCGCCGGCTGCTACACGGCGGAGGACGCCGTGCGCTACGCGCGGCTGGCACGGGAGGCGGGCTTCAACGAGTTCATCAAGCTCGAGGTGATCGGCGACCAGGAGACGCTCCTCCCCGACACCGCCGGGCTCCTCGAGGCCGCGAAGACGCTGATCGCCGAAGGGTTCAAGGTGATGGCGTACACGAACGAGGACCTCATCACGGCCCTCCGCCTCCAGGACCTGGGGTGCGTCGCGGTGATGCCCCTCGCCTCACCCATCGGGTCGGGACTCGGGCTCCTCAATCCGTATCACGTGCGCATCATCAAGAAGCGCCTCACCGTGCCGGTGATCGTGGACGCGGGCGTCGGCACGGCGTCGGACGCGTGCCTGACGATGGAGCAGGGAGTGGACGGGATCCTGATGAACACCGCCATCGCGGCGGCGCAGGACCCGGTGGCGATGGGGCACGCGATGCGGCTCGCCGTCGAGGCCGGCCGGGCCGCGTACCTCGCCGGGCGGATGCCGCGGCGGGAGATCGCGGTGCCGTCGAGCCCGACCACGGGGATGCTGTCGTAAAGCGCATCCTCTGGCTCGTGCTGGGCGTCGCCCTGATGGCGGGCGCCGGCTATCTTGTGGCGGCGCTGGTGCTCTTCCCCGCACCCCTCCTCCCCAACGAGCGCGCGGTGCCGCGGATCGTCGGGGTGCCTTACGCGGTCGCGCAGGGCGAACTGCGCCGCGGCGGCCTCGCGGCGGAGATCGCGGGGCACGAGCCGTCGGTGGACGTGCCGGTGGGGATCGTCGTCTGGCAGGATCCGCCCCCGGGCGTGGCGGTCTCGCGCGGCGCGACGGTGTCGCTCACGCTGAGCGAGGGGCGTCCGCGCGCCGCGGTACCCGACGTGCGCGGCTTGGACGCCGACCTCGCGCGGCGGCTGCTGTGGGGCGCCGGGCTGCGCGTGGAACTGGCCGACACGGTGCCGGGTACCCAACAGCCGGCGGGCATCGCCGTCGGCACCTCCCCCGGCGTCGGGGACAGCGTGACGACGGGGCGTAGCGTCGTCCTCCATCTCTCCAAGGGGAAGCGGTGACCGTTCGGCTCGCCCCCAGCATCCTGGCCGCGGACCACGCGCGGCTCGCCGACGAGGTGGCCCGCGTGCTCGCGGGCGGCGCCGACCAGATCCACGTGGACGTGATGGACGGGCGGTTCGTCCCCAACCTCACCTTCGGCGCGCCGGTGGTGCGCGCGCTCCGGCGGGTGACCGACGCGCCCCTCGACTGCCACCTGATGGTGGAGCATCCGGAGACGTACATCGGACCGTTCGCCGACGCCGGGGCGACGATCCTGACGATCCATCCGGAGGCGACGGACCACCTCGAGCGGCATCTCGCCGAGATCCGCCGCCGGGGCATGAAGGCGGGGGCGGCGATCAACCCCGCCACGCCCCTCTCCGCGGTCGAGGAGGTGGTGGCGGAGCTCGACCTGCTGCTCGTGATGTCGGTGAATCCGGGCTTCGGCGGGCAGCCCTTCTGGGAGCCGGCCGTCGCGAAGGTGGCCCGCGCGCGGGCGCTGCTCGACGCGCGGGGGAGCCGCGCGCTGCTGGAGGTGGACGGCGGCGTCGCGCGCGAGACGATCGGGCGGCTGGCCGCGGCGGGAGCGGACACCTTCGTCGCCGGGAACGCGGTCTTCGGCGCCGCGGACCCCGCGGCGGAGATCCGGGAGCTGCGCCGCCTCGCCGAGGCGGGCGCCGCGGGAAGGAAGACGGGATGAGGAAGCAGTGGTACATCGTCGGCGCCATCGTCGTGGTCCTCGCCGCGGCGCTGACGCTGGGCATCAAGCTCTCCCCGCAGATCTTCCCAGTGGAGGTGGATTCGCAGGCGCCCGATTTCCAGGCCACGACGCTGGCGGACGGCAAGGCGAAGACCCTCGCCGACTACAAGGGCCAGGTCGTGCTGCTCAACGTGTGGGCGACGTGGTGCGCGCCGTGCCGCGTCGAGATCCCCTCCATCGAGCACCTCTATCAGGAGCTGGGACCCGAGGGGCTGAAGGTCGTCGCCGTCAGCATCGACGAGGCCGGCCCCGAGGTCGTGCGGGAGTTCGCCCGCGAGCGCGGGGTGAGTTTCGAGATCCTCCTCAACCCGTCCCGGACCATCGAGCGCATCTACCAGACCACCGGGGTGCCGGAGAGCTTCGTCATCAATCGCCACGGCGTCATCGTCAAGAAGGTCATCGGTGCGTGGGAGTGGGATGCCCCCGTGAACCGGGACCTCTTCCGCCGACTGCTCGTCCAGAAGGATTGAGCGCGTGACCATCCGGGAGGCCCTCGTCCGCCACTGGCCGCTCAAGCTGGCGGCGTTCGCCCTCTCGGTGCTGCTGTGGGCCGGGGTCGCCTCGCAGGAGGTCTCCAGCCAGCTGGTCGCCGTGCGGCTGGAGCTCGACTGGCCCGACTCTCTCGATCTGGCGCGGCCCCTCCCCTCGGTGACCGCCCTCGTGACCGGCCCCGGGCGCGAGATCCTCAAGCTCTACAGCACGCCCCTCGTCATCCGCTCCGCGGTCCCGGAATCCGCGCTGCGCCATCCCTGGCGCCTGCGCCTCACCCCCGAGCGCCTGCAGGTGCCGGCGAGCGCCAAGGTGACGGTGGAGGAGGTCGAGCCCCGGGACCTCTTCGTGAGCCTCGCCAAGTCGAAACCGTGACCGCGGCGCCGCCGCGCACCGTCCTGGGCATCGAGACGTCATGCGACGAGACGTCCGCGGCGGTGCTCGCCGCCGGCGGCGCCGGCGCCGCGCGCCTCGCCTCCTGCGTCATCCTCTCCCAGGACGTGCACCGCGTGTACCGGGGGGTCGTCCCCGAGCTCGCCTCCCGCGCGCACCTCGTGGCGGTGGGGGACGTGGTGGACCGCGCCCTCGCCGACGCGGGCGCCACGCTCGCCGACGTGGACCTCCTCGCCGTGACGGAGGGCCCCGGCCTCGTGGGCGCGCTCCTCGTCGGCGTGACGTACGCCAAGGGCCTCGCCTGCGCGACCGGGACGCCGCTGGTGGGGGTGCACCATCTCGAGGGCCACCTCTTCGGCACCGCCCTCGAGGATCCCGACGCCGCGCCGCCGTTCGTGGCGCTCCTCGTCTCCGGCGGCCACTCGATGCTCCTCGACGTCCCCGCGTGGGGCGACTACCGGCTCCTCGGCGAGACGCGGGACGACGCGGTCGGGGAGGCGTTCGACAAGGTCGGCTCCCTCCTCGGGCTCGGCTATCCCGGCGGCCCCGCGATCGAGCGCGCCGCCGCGACCGGCGACCCCGCGCGGTACCGCTTCCCCCGGCCGATGCTGCACGGCGGCCAGCGCCTCGGCGACGCCGACTACTTCGACCTCTCGATGAGCGGGCTCAAGACCGCCCTCATCCACGCCGTGCGCGCCTCGAAGGACCTCGACGCCGACCGCCCCCACCTCGCCCGCGGCTTCCAGGACGCGGTGATCGACGTCCTCGTCGCGAAGACGCTGCGCGCCGTCGAGGCGACGGGCCACCGCCGCGCCGTGCTGGGCGGCGGCGTCGCGTGCAACCGGGCCCTCCGGGCCGCGCTCGCGCGGGCGCTCGCCGACGAGGGCGCGACCCTGCACGCGCCGAGCCCCCGCCTCGCCACCGACAACGCCGCGATGATCGCGCGCGCCGGCCTCTTCCGCGCGGCCGAGGCCGGCCGCCCGGTGGAGGCCGCCGCGCGCCTCCCCTTCCCCGGACTCGACCGCCGATGACCGTCTACCCGTTCGTCGTGCACCTCGGCCCCCTCACCATCACCGGCTACGGGCTGATGATGATGGCGGGCTTCCTCGTGGGGGGCTGGGTCTACGCCACCGAGCTGGCGCGCCGCGGCCTCGACACCGCCATCGCCTGGGACACGGTGGTCTTCGCCATCGTCGGCGGCCTCGCGGGCTCGAAGATCTACTTCGCCATCTCGGTGGGGCACTTCGCAGCGCTCTTCTCGCGCGGCGGGCTCGTCTGGTACGGCGGCTTCATCGGCGGCGCGGTGGCGGTCTCCGGGTACCTGTGGTGGAAGCGGCTCCAGGTCCGCACGCTGCTCGACGCCGTCTCCCCCGCGCTCGCGGTGGGATACCTCCTGGGCCGCGTCGGCTGCTTCACCGTGAACGACGACTACGGGCGACCGACCACCCTCCCGTGGGGGATGCGCTTCCCGCACGGCGCGCCGCCGAGCACGGCGGCCAATCTCCAGTCGCAGTTCCACATCGCCCTGCCGGCGGGCACGCCGCCGGACCAGGTGCTCGCCGTGCACCCGACGCAGCTGTACGAGATCGCCCTCACCTTCGTGGTGCTCGTCCTGCTGTGGCGCTGGCGGGACCGCCGCCACGCCGCGGGGTGGCTATTCGGCGCCTACCTCATCCTCTCGAGCCTCGAGCGCATCGTCGTCGAGGTCTTCCGCGCCAAGGACGACCGCGTCCTCGGCCCGGTGAGCGTGGCGCAACTTCTCAGCATGGGGCTCGTAGTGCTCGGGGTGTTCCTGATGCGGAAGTACGACGCAGAAGAGCGTGAGGAAGTGAGAGGTGAGGCGTGAGACGAGACACGGGACGCCCCGTCTCCCGTCTCGTCTCACTTCTCACCTCTGACGTCTCACCAACACAGGAGATTCGCGTGGCCCATCGTCCGTCCGTATCGGCCCTTCTGCTGGCCGCTCTGGCTGCCGTCGCCCTCGTGCCGCCCATCGCGAACGCGCAGGCGGCACGTCAGGCGCCCCCGCGCGCGGCCGGGGCCCGCCCCGTCCTCGAGCGCCCGATCCCGTACCCCGTGGTGCCGCCGCCGGACTTCCAGCGCGCCGTCGCCAAGGGCACCCGGACCACCACCGGCGCGCCGGGCGCGCGCTACTGGCAGCAGTACGCCCGCTACCGGACGAACGCGCGGCTCGACGTCCCCGCCAAGACGCTCGCGGGCACCACGCGGATCGTCTATCTCAACCGCTCCCCCGACACCCTGCGCGTCATCTATCTCCAGACGCTGCAGAACTTCCACACCGAGGAGGCGCCGCGTCAGGAGGCCGCCGAGATCACGGGCGGGATGCGGTTCACGCGCGTGTCCGCGGCGGGCCAGACGCTCCTGCCGGCCACGCCGCGGGCGATGTACGCTGAAGGCCCCAACCGCGCGGCACTGCCCGGCTACCGGGTGGACGCCACGACGATGGCGCTCCGCCCGCCGCAGGCGGTCCTCCCGCACGACTCCCTCGTCCTCGAGTTCGACTGGAGCTTCAAGGTCCCGCAGTCGGGCGTCGGCGGCCGGATGGGGTGGGACGGCGACAACCTCTTCTACCTGGCGTACTTCACCCCGCAGATGGCGGTGTACGACGACGTCGTCGGGTGGCAGACCGATGCCTTCCTCGGCACCGCCGAGTTCTACGACGGCTTCGCCGACTACGACGTGACGCTCGACGTCCCGGAGGGGTGGCTCGTGGACGGCACCGGCGAGCTCGCCAACGCCGCCGACGTGCTGCCCGACGCCGTCCTCCAGCGGCTGCGTCAGGCGGACGCGAGCGACACGGTGGTGCACGTCCTGACCGCCGACGATTTCGGCCCGGGCAAGACCACCAGGCCGGCCGCCGACGGACGGGTGCGCTGGCACTTCACCGCCGACACCGTGCGCGACGTGGCGTACGCGGTGACGTCGGCCTCGCTCTGGGACGCCGCCCGCACGCCCGTCGGGGACCGCGACGGCGACGGGCGGCCCGACTTCGCGCGCGCCGAGGCGGTGTACCGCGCCGGCCACGCGCTGTGGCGGGAGGGCGCGCGGGACGCGCAGAAGAGCATCGCGTTCCACTCGCGTTACACCGGCGTGCCGTATCCGTACTCCCACGCCACCGCGGTGGAGGGGGGCGCCATCATCGGCGGCGGGATGGAGTTCCCGATGATGACGCTCATCGGCGGCTACGACGGCGGCGGGCCCCGGGACATGTTCGGCGTCATCGCGCACGAGCTGGCGCACGAGTGGGTGCCGATGATCGTGAACACCGACGAGCGCCGGTACGGCTGGATGGACGAGGGGACCACGACGTTCAACGAGGAGCAGGCGTCGCGGGAGATGTTCCCCGGCACGGGGGGCGACCTCGAGGACTTCCAGGGCTATCTCGACTTCGCCCGGACGGGCGGGGAGGGGGAGATCATGCGCTGGTCCGACTTCCAGTACGGGGGGATGCAGTACGGCGTCGCCTCGTACGCGAAGCCGGCCTCGGTGCTCGAGGCGCTCCGCACGATGCTCGGCGCCGACGCCTTCAACCGCGGCTACCAGAACTACCTGCGCACCTGGCGCTTCAAGCACCCGCTGCCGTGGGACTTCTTCGACAGCTTCAACACCGCGGCCGGGCAGGACCTGTCGTGGTTCTGGCGCAGCTGGTACTACGAGACGTGGACCCTCGACCAGGCGGTGGGGAGCGTCACCGTGACGCCGGCGGGGACGGAGATCGTCGTGCGCGACCTGGGCGACGTCCCGATGCCGGCGCGAGTCACCATCACCCTCGCCGACGGCACGACGCTGCAGCGCGAGGTGCCGGTGGCGACGTGGCTCTCCGGCGTGCGGACGGCGACGGTGACGGTGCCGCGGGGGAAGACGGTCACGCGCGTGGAGATCGACGCGGCGCACGGGTTCCCGGACATCGACCGCACGAACAACGTGTGGGTGAAGCCGTAGGGCCGCGGAGTGGCGTGAGAGGGTGAGAGGTCAGAAGTGAGAAGAGACGAAGGGCCCGCCGGTCTGGCGGGCCCTTCGCATCCCGGGCGGCCCGCCGGACGCGCCGGACGCCCCGCGCGTCAGTCCGCCGCGGCGCGCTCCGGGTGGAGGGGCCGCGCCGCCGCGATCCCGGCCGGCGGCTCCGCTGCCGGAAGCGTCGGCCGGGCAACCGATGCCGATGACGGCGCGATACGATCGCGGTTCAGCGACGGCCGCGCTTCCGTGCGGCGCAACTCGCGCACCGCAACCTGTGGCGGCGTCCGCCGCTTCGCCAGCAAGGGACGCACGACGAACACCCACGCCAGCCCCACCAGCAGCGCGGCCACCAGCAGTCCCTGCGCCATGAGCGACTCCAGCGTCGGATGGATGCCGAGGAAGTCGTTCGCGGGCACGCCGGCGACCGGCGTCGCGCCGATCCACGCGCCCTCCTGCAGCTCGGTGACCCCGCGCCCCGCGAAGACGAACGCCATGAAGTAGAGGAGCGACCCGGTCACCGCGAAGAAGGGCTTGAGGGGCACGCGCACGCCGAAGCGCTCGATCCCCACGAAGAGGCCCACCAGCGCCGCACTGCCGAGCACCAGCCCCGCGGTGATCGGCGCCGCGCCCGCCGCGCCGCCGGTGCCGTAGAGCGCCTGGTAGAAGAGCACCGTCTCGAACCCCTCGCGGTACACGGCGAGGAACGCCGCCGCCGCGAGCGCCACCGCGCCGCCCTGCGCGAGCGCGCCCTCGATCCGCGCCCGCACGAACCGCTGCCAGGCGTCCTTGTCGAGCTTCGAGACCATCCAGTACGAGACGTAGAAGAGCACCGCCGCGGCGAGGAGCATCACGGCGCCCTCGAGCGCCTCCTGCTGGGCGGGCGCGACGCGCAGCAGCCGGTGGAGCAGCGCGGCGGTCGCCAGGCTCGCCACCACGGCGAGTCCCGCACCCCAGCGCACCTCCCGCTTCCGTTCCGGCGCGCCCGACTTCACCACCACCGCCACGATCGCACCGAGGATCAGGATCGCTTCCAGCCCCTCGCGCAGCAGAAGGAGGAAGCTCTCGGCGAAGAGCCCCGACGCCGACGGGTGCTCGCCTAGCGCCGCCGCGGACTGCGCGAGGAGCGCATCCACCCGCGCGTGCCGCGCGGCGAGGGTCGCCGGATCCGCGCCGCCCGCGGCCGAGGCCCGGAAGGCGGCGAACGCCGCCTCCGCGTCCGGAACGAGCGACGGGCGCACCGCGCGGAGCGCCGGCTCGAGCCCCTCGAACGCCATGTACGCGTCGAACGCCTTGGTTCCCGCCCCAGCGGGGTCGCCCGCGGCGGCGCGGCCGAGCGCGGTGCGGAGGTCCGCGCGCACCGTCGCGAGCACGAGGGCGCGGGCGCCGTCCTCCGAGCGCGCGGCCAGCGAGTCGGCCAGCGCCACCACGTGGAGGACGAGGTCCCAGCGCTCCTCGCCGGAGAGGACGTCGCCGAACGCCGGCATCGCCGTGCCGGGAACGCCGAGGGAGATGCGCCGGTAGACGTCGAGGGGCGTCGCCTGGGAGAGCACCGCGGAATCGGCGAGGCGCGCCGGCGGCCGCGTGAGGCCCGCAGCCGCGGGGCCGTCGCCGAACCCCAGCGCGCCGTGGCACTGCGCGCAGCGCTGGCCGTAGAGCCGCGTGCCCGCCAGCGCGGAGAGCGGCCACTCGGGCCGCTCGTCGAGGGCGATGCCCAGGCTCGAACCCAGCCAACGGGTCAGCGTCGCGACGCGCGCGATCACCGTGTCGGGCGGGACCGCTCGGGCGATCAGCGCCCCCACCTCGGCGAGCCGACCGTCCAGCGCCCGGCCCGCCTGGCCCGGAACGCCTCCCGCCGCCCGCCGTGCCTCGGCCACGAAGAGGGCCGCCTCCCGCGCCTCCTCGGGGACCGTCAACGCGCCCCCGTGGAACGCCAGACGGTACTCCTGCGCCGCCAGTTCGAGTGCGGCCGCCGCGCGGCGCGCCGAGTCGGGTCCGCCGTCCGCGGCCGCTGGGACGGCGCACGCCATCCCCAGCGCGACGACCGCCGCGGCGCCGGCGCTTCGCGACGCCGAGATCAGATATCCGAGTGTTTCATTCATCTTTCCGAACGGAACGTACCCGGAGCGTGACCGGGCGGCAACGGAGCTACTCGAGGACGACGACCGCGGCGGCGACGCCGCCCGCGTGCGTGAGGGAGAGGTGGCAGCGGGTGGCGCCGAGGTCGGCGAAGCGGGTGGCGGCGCGGCCGTGGAACCGGAGGACGGGGCGGCCGTCGGCGAGGCGCTCGACCTCGAGGTCCTTCCAGCCGATGCCGCGGGCGTTCTCGTCGCCGCTCAGGGCCTTGTACGCGGCTTCCTTCGCGGCGAGGCGGGCGGCGAGGTGGAGGGCGGGGGCCTTGTGGGTCCGGACGAAGTCGCGCTCGCCGGCGGTGAAGAGCCGACGCAGGGCGCGGTCGCCGTGCCGGGCGAGGAGGCGCTCGACGCGCGAGATGGGGACGATGTCGATGCCGACGCCGATGACGCTCACGCTCAGCGCTCCGGACGCACGATGAAGGCGCGGCGGCGGTAGCGCACGCCGTCGCCGCGGGTGACCACCACGATGTACGCCCCGTTCGCCACGAGCGTGCCGGCGCGGTTCGTGAGGTCCCAGCGCCAGAGCCCCGGGTCGCCCGCGAGGAGCTCCTCCGCCACCAGGGCGCCGGCGTAGCTGTAGATCTGCGCCCGGGCGTTCCCCGTGCCGGCGGGCCAGCGCACCACCAGGGGCGCCGCGCGGACGGGGTTGGCGTTGACCGTGAGCGGATTGGCCTGCGTGGCCGAGGCCTGGGAGAGGGCGCCCGCGCCGTCGGCCGAGACGGCGATCGCGTCGATCCACCACGGCATGCTCGCGGTGCGGAAGCGGAGGCGGAGCGACGCCGCTCCCGTTGCCGCCACGAGGGGCACGGCGACCGGATACCACGCCGTGGACTGCCCGACGACGCGCCACACCTCGGTCCACGAGGCGCCGCCGTCGGTCGAGATCTCCACGCGTCCGACGCTCGCGGAGTCGTCGAGGCTGCCGGCGTGCCGCGTCCAGAAGGTGAGCCTGAGGCCGGCGTGGCCGGACACCGGGATGTCGGGGGAGTCGAGCTCGGGCGGCGCGAGCGCGCCCGCCGGCGTGTACCACGCCTGCGTGCCCTCGACGCCGCCGGAGGTCCTGGTGAAGCCGTGCCACGGCGAGCCGCTCCACTCCGCGCCGTCGCGGGCGAGGACCTCCGTGGCGAGGTCGAGGCGCGCGACGCGCCCCGCGATGGCGTCCGCGAGGCCGGGGTCGGCCGCGGCGTAGCGCGTACCGTACCGCCCGGCGCCGAGGGAGTCGGTCCCGAGGGTGGTGGTCCGCGGGAACCCGGCGGTGGCCGCGAAGTCGAGGGCGAGCGCGCCCGCGGAGGCGGGGGCGCTCACCACCGCGCGGGGCCAGAGCGACACGAACGCCGAATCGGCGGTGCGGAGCGCGCCCGTGCCGGCGTCGCCCGCGGCGGCGATGGCCGCCAGGGCGAAGGGGAGATTGTCGCGGAACACGCGGTCGAGGAGCATGTCGTCGTCCGGGTACTCGAAGCCGTAGTAGCCGCCGCCCGGCAGGCAGCAGCCGGCGGTGATCTCCGCCGTGAACGCGAGCGTGCCGAGCTCGTGGTACGCCCACTCGTCGTAGTCGCCGTTCGTGGGATAGAGCACCCACGCCGGCCCCGGCGTGTATGCAGTCTTGCTCGAACCGGTCACGCTGTCCAGCGCCGCGGGCTGGAGGGGGGTGCCCGCCAGGGCCTCGAAGGCGGCCTCGTCGCCGGTGAAGAGGCCCGACGCGTGCCCCCAGCCGTAGAGGATCGCGTCGCCGTAGGTGTGGTACGAGACCGCCACCACGGGGGGATGCGCGCGGTGGAAGGCCGCGATGCCGCGGGTCTCGGGCTCCGACTCGGCGGACGGGCCGCGGTAGACCTCCGACGCGGGCTGCGCGCTCGAACCGCCGTCGTCGAAGGCGAAGAAGGCGGCGTGGTTGCGGTTGAGGTCCACGCCGACGCTGCCGTCGGCGTTGGCGCGGCGGTTCTTCCGCCACAGGCGGTCGTTCGTGAAGGTGTACTCGTAGCCGTCGGGGTTGGCGACGGGGATCACCCAGATGTCGCGGCTCGCGAGGAGCGCGGCGCCGCCGGGCCGCGCGGCGAGTGAGTCGGCGAGGAAGCGGACGAGGCGGAGCGCCATCTCCGCCGCGACCCATTCGCGGGCGTGGTAGGTGGCGACGAAGACGACGTTCGGCCGGGCCGGGCCGTCGCCGACGGGTCCCACCTTCACCGCGAGCAGGGGCCGCCCCTGCCAGGTGGCGCCGAAGGAGTCCACGGCGACGTTCGCGTGGGCGGTGGCGAAAGCGCGGAGATACGCCGCCACCCCGCGCACCGGGTCGTCGAAGTCTCGATAGATGGCGAAGGCCGCGGGCCCGAGCGCCGCTCGGCGCACCTCCATCGCGGCGGGGATCGGCTCGCGCGGCAGCGGCGCGGCGGGCCAGCCGCGGGCCGCGAGGCGCGCGACGTCGGCCGGCCCGGCGACGGCGAGCGCCGTGACGCCGCCCCCCGGCGCGCGCCGCCACTCGACGACGTCGATGCCGCTGCGCCGCAGCGAATCCACCGCGGCGACGGTCGGGAGCGGGATGCGTACGGTGGCGAGCTGCTGGGCGGGGAGAGGCGCGGCGCCGAAGCCGAGCAACGCGGCGAAGGCGAGCGGGCGAGCGGGCGACGGGCGCTGCGTCACCTCTGACCTCTTACCTCTGACCCTCTCACACCCCGAACACCGCGCCCAGCACCGCCTGGGTATTGGAGAGATCGAGAAACGCCGCGTACGCCCCCGCCTCCATCAACTGCGCGACCGAATAGCTCCCCGTCGCCACCCCGATCGACCGCGCGCCCACGCCGTTGCCGCATGTGACGTCCGCCGGCGTGTCGCCGACGATGACGATGTCGTGCCCGCTGACGTCGAGCGCGAGCTCCTCCTTCGCGCGCCGCTGCGCCACGGCCGGGAGGTCGGGGCGGTGGGCGCTGTCCGAGCCGAAGGCGCCGAGGCGGAACCGCTCGAGGGCGAGCCCGCCCGAGTCCAGCTTCAGCGCCGCGCCCTCGCGCACGTTGCCGGTGAGGAGGCCGAGGACGCAGTCGGCGCGCGGCTCGAGGGCGTCGAGCAGCTCGCGGACCCCGGGATAGACCGTCGTCCGCTGCGTCGGCTTGGCGATCTCCTCCCGGAGGAAGGCGACGTAGCGGTCGAGGACGCGTGCCAGCAACTCGTCGGTGGGGGCGATGCCCGCCCCTTCGGCGAGCCGCTGGACGATCTCGCCGTCGGTGCGGCCGTCGAAGCGGAATCCCTCGATGGGCCCCGGCGTGCCGAGGACGTCCACCAGGGCGCGGTGGATCGCGCGGCGCCCCGCGCCGTCGGTCCACAGGAGCGTGCCGTCGAGGTCGAAGAGGACGAGCTTCACGTGCGGGTCAGGTAGATGCCGGAGAAGATGCCGCCGGCGCCGAGGACCTGCCACAGCGTCGGCGTCTCGTGGAGGAGTGGCCAGGCGATGAGGAGCACGATGACCGGCTGGAAGTTGGAGTAGGTGGCGGTGCGCGTGGAGCCGAGCCGCTCGACGCCGCGGTACCAGAAGAGGAACGCGAGCACCAGGGCGAAGAGGGACGAATAGACGATGGCGCCCCAGCCGGCGAGGGGGACGGCGCCGAGGTCCATGCGCGCCACACCCGGTACGCCGATCAGCACCAGCGGCACCGCGCCGATGCCCATCGTCCACGCCGTGGCGGTGATGGAACCGTAGCGGTCCACGAGGGGCTTGCTGCCGACAGTGTACGCCGCCCAGCAGACCGTACCGAAGAGGATGAGGACGTCGCCGAGGAGCCCCTGCTCGAAGCCGACGTCCTTGCCGCCGCCGACCACGACGCTCACGAGGCCGAGGACCGACATGAAGATGCCGAAGGCGTCGCGCCCGCGGATGCGCTCGTGGCCCCGCATGTGACTGAAGATCGCCGTGTAGATGGGCCCCGTGCCCATGATCAGGGACGCGTTGCCCGCCTTGGTGTGGTCGAGGCCTTCGATGTACGCGACCTGGTAGATGAAGTTGCCGAGGAGGCCGAGGAGGGCGAGGCGCCCCCAGTCGGCGCGCACGGGCTTGCCGCGGCCGAGGCGCCGCGCGACGAGCGCGATCACCACCGCGCCGATCGTGAACCGGAAGGCGTTGAAGGCGAGGGGGGGGAAGACGTCGAGCGCGGCCTTCACCACGATCACGTTGATGCCCCAGATGAGGGTCATCAGCGTGAGGAGGGCGTCGGTGGTGGTGAAGCCGCCGCGCGCCTCCGGGGCGGCAGGCCGGGTGGCGGATGCGCCGGGCGCGTCCGGGGCGGCGCCGGTCTCGGGAAGAGTCATACGGAGTGGAAAACTAACGGGCGCGGGCGGCCTCCGCGCGGCGGCGGTCTCCCCCTACGGCACCGCGTCCAGCGTCAGCACCTCGAACGGCGCCAACTGGAAGACGTGCGGCGTGCCCGCGGCGAGCGCGAGGGGCGCCTTCCCGCGGTCCGCCGTCCACGGGCTCCGCGCCCGGTAGCGGCGCGGCGCGCCCGCCGGCAACTCGAACGCGTCGGCCACGTCCACCGCGATGCGCTGCGGAGCGTCCTTCGGGTTCCGCAGCACCAGCGTCGCCTTCTCCGGCGACCACGACGCCCACCCGTACGGCTCCAGCCGCCACGGGTCGCCGCCGATCCAATGCGTGTCCACCAAGGCGTCCGCGTTCCGCCGCGACCACTGCGCCGCCTCGGCGAGCGCGTCCCAGTTGGCGGAGGTGAGGAGCGCTGGCGTCACGTACATCTCCTGCAGCTGCGTCCCCGTGCCGAAGTAGGAGCGGATCTCGCTCGTGAAGTCGTCCCCCGGATCGGTCATGAGGCCGTGGGCGTGCCGCGCGTAGATGAGCCCGTGCAGCATCAGCGCGTTGATCGGATAGAGGGGCCCCTGCCGCACCACGCCGCCGTAGGTGTCGCCGTCGCGGTAGGTGATCCAGCGCTGACGGTCCGTGCCGACGCCGGCGAAGGCGTGGTCGTCGCCGCCGCGCCACGTCGAGTCGGCGTACCGGAGCCAGAAGGGCGAGGGGTACGTGCCCGTCGTCAGATTGACGTACAGGTCGGGCTTCTCCGCGCGCAGCTCGGCGATGAGGCCGATCGCCGCGTCGAAGTCGCTGTCGAACTGGCTCCCCGGCGCGGTGCTCGAGGCGCTCCCCGTGCCGTCGAACTTGAACTGGTTCACGCCGTAGGTGCGGATCATGTCGAGGGCCGTCTCGCGGAACCGCGCGTAGTACCGCGGCCCCGAGAGCGCGAACCCCTCGGCGGTGGTCTCGAAGCCCTGCTCCCGGCCGTAGCGGAGCCGCTGCTCCCGCGGGTCGCCGTAGCCGCCCCACGGCGACATCCACACCCCCGGCGCCGCGCCGAACCGCGCCGCGGCCTCCCGGAGGGGCGTGAAACCGCGCGGGAACCCCGCGTTGAAGCGCCACAGCGTGCGCGGGTCGTCCCAGCCGTCGTCGAAGAGGAAGGAATCGAGCTGGACGCCGCGCCGCGCGTGCAGCTCAGTGCCGAACGCCTCGATCACGCCCAGGGCCCCCGCCTCGTCGAAGGCGTTGAAGTAGCCGAGGTCGTACCACGAGTTGTAGTGGAGGAAGGGGCGGTAGGGATGCGCCCGCTCCCGCTCCACGTAGGCGAGGAAGCCGCGGCGCAGCTGGCCGGCCGGCGTCGTGCCGATGACGGACGAGTACACCGGTGAGGCCCCCGGGCGGAGGGGCAGCGTGCGCCGCAGCACCGAGCGCGCGCGGCCGCCTTCCGTGCTGCTGCGGGCGAGGGGATGCTCGAAGCCGACGAACAGGTTCCCCGCGACGATCGGTGAGCCGTCCACCGTGCCGTACACCGTCGCGCCCGGGAGCGCCTGGTCCACGAGGACGATCTGCCGCACCGGCACCTCGGCGCCGACGCTGTGGAGCGTGACCTCCTGGCGCACGTACGTGGAGCCGTCCCGCACCACGCCGCGCCACTCGACCGCGACACGGCCCTGCGGGTCCTCGAGCTGTACCGTCACCCGCTGGCCGCCGAGCCGTTCGGCGAGGCGCGCGGCGCGCGGATCCCCTGTCAGGCGCTCGACGCGCGGCGCGTTGGCAACGCGCATCTCCGACGCCTTGAGCTGCGCGCCCCCCTGGAGCACCAGCGTGAAGGCGTCGGGGGCGAGCGCCACCGTGGCGTTGCCGAGGCGGTCGGTGACACGGAGGGCGCGGAAGGTCCCGCCGACGACCGACCACGCCACCGCGATGGCGTCCGTAGCGAGGGAGAACTCGTCCCCCTGGCGGAGGAAGCGCGCGGCGTCGGGAGCGGGAGGCTGGTGCGGGCCGGCTGCGCGCAGGACGGCGGGCAGTGCGCCGAGGCCGGCGCCCGCGAGTGCGGCATCGCGGACGAACTCGCGGCGGGAGAGCCCGGTGCGCGGGTCGCGCGTCACGTGGTGGTCGCCGTCGCTCAGCCGGTCGTGCGTCATCGTCCCGCCCCGAGGGGAAGAGGGTTCGGCAAGGATGCCGCCCGCGGCGCGGCGTGGCAAGCAGGACTAGATTCTGCGCCGATGACGGACTCTACGCCCCACGACCCGCTCCGGCATGTCCGCGACGGCTACGACCGCTGGGCACGGGTCTACGACCACGACGGCAATCCCCTCATCGCGCTCGAAGACCCCGCCGTGCGGCGCGCCGTGGGCGACGTCCGCGGCCTCACCGTGCTCGACCTCGGCTGCGGCACGGGCAGGCACTCCGCCTGGATGGCCGCCGCCGGGGCCGCAGTAACGGGCGTGGACTTCTCGGAAGGAATGCTCGCCGAGGCGCGAACGAAGCCCGGCGCCGGCGCGATTCGCTTCCTCCTCTCCGACCTCCACGCGCCCCTCCCCTTCCGTGACAGCGCATTCGACGTGGTCGTGAGCGGGCTGGTCCTCGAGCACATCGGCGACCTGGACCGCTTCTTCGGAGAGGCGCGCCGCGTGCTCCGGCCGGGTGGCCGTGCCGTAGTCTCCGCCATGCACCCCGCGATGTTCCAGCGCGGCACGCAGGCCCGGTTCACCGACCCGGAGAGCGGCGAGGTGGTGCGGCCGGGGAGTGTGGACCACCACGCGGGGGACATCGTCGCGGCCGCCGAACGGGCCGGATTCGTCGTGGCCGCGCTCGAGGAGGCCGCGGCGGACGCCGCGCTCGCCGCGCGGTACCCTCGGGCGGAGAAGTACGTCGGCTGTCCGATGCTGGTGCTGTTGCGCCTGCGAACACCGTAGGGCTCCACCGTGCCCCCGCCGGGAGACGCCTCTGGCGCGCGGCGGCGCGGCTCGGCAAGTTAGGCGCGTTCCCTCCTTCCGATAGACCGCGTCACCGAGGCGTACTGACGACGCAGCCCAGCTTCGCCAACCCGGCGCTCGACGTGCGCCGCCTCGTCGCCGCGGTGATGGTGGCGACGGCCCTCGCGGGATGCGCCGGGACGCACGGCGCGCGCACCGCCCCCCGCGCCGGCCGCCGCGCGCCGGTCCTGATGGAGCAGTACTCGGGCGTCACCGCGGTGCTGCAGGCCGTGAGCGCAGTGAGCGGCCAGGTCGCGTGGGTGGCGGGCCACGCGGGCGTGGTGCTCCGCACGACGGACGGCGGCGCCGGGTGGGTGCGGCTCCACGTCCCCGGCGCCGACTCGCTCGAGTTCCGCGACGTGCAGGCCTTCGACGCCGACGTCGCCTACCTCCTGGCCGCCGGGCCGGGGAGCCGGTCGCGGATCTTCAAGACGACGGACGGCGGGCGCACCTGGGCGGAGCAGTTCGTGAACGCCGAGCCCCGCGCCTTCTACGATTGCTTCGCCTTCTTCGACCGGGACCGGGGCGTCGCGGTGAGCGACGCAGTGGACGGGCGGCTCCTCGTCCGCGCGACCCGCGACGGCGGCGCGCATTGGGACCTGGTGCCGGAGGCGGGCGTGCCCCCCGCGCGCGAGGGCGAAGGCGCCTTCGCCGCGAGCGGGACCTGCCTCGTGGCCGTCGGCGACCGGCTCGCCTGGATCGCCACGGGCTCGCGGGCCGAGGCGCGCGTCTACCGCAGCGACGACGCGGGGCGCACGTGGACGGTGCGCGCGGTGCCCGTCGCGTCGGGCGAGGCGGCGGGCGCGACGTCGCTCGCCTTCCGCGACCCGCTGCACGGCGTAGCGCTCGGCGGCCGCATCGCGGTGGCCTCGGACACCGACAACCAGACCGCGATGACGGCCGACGGCGGCCTCACCTGGACTCGCGGGGGGCGGCCGCCGTTCCCCGGGGCTGTCTTCGGCTCAGCGTACGTGCCCGTCCCGCGGACCCCGGCGCTCATCGCCGCCGGCCCCGGCGGCCTCGCCATCAGTCGCGACGACGGCGAGACGTGGGAGGGGCTCTCGAGCGATGCGTACTGGGCCGTGGGGTTCGGCTCGGCGAGCGCGGGATGGGCCGTGGGGCCCCGCGGCCGGATCACCCTCATCTACCTGCGGTAGTCTGCGGGCGCGCCGCCTTGCCTTGCGGCCGCCCTTCCCCCTATTTCCCGGGCGATATGCGCGCGCCGCGAGCGTCGTGTGACTGAGTCCGCCCCGCCGGGCGTCGTCCCCGCGCGCCCGTCCGCGCCTCCGGCGCCGGCGCCCGGCACCGTGGCCCCGCCCCCGCTCCGCGACGAGGCGAAGCGCCAGGCGGAGCTGAGCGCGATGAAGCGCGTCGCGACGGGGCTCCTCGGCGCCGCGTTCGTGGTGTTCGTGGTCGCGCGGCTCCTCGAGCGCACCGTCCCCTGGCTCGCCGTGGTCCGCGCCACCGCCGAAGCGTCGCTCGTCGGCGGGCTCGCCGACTGGTTCGCGGTCACGGCGCTGTTCCGCAAGCCGCTGGGCCTGCCGATCCCGCACACGGCGATCATCCCGACGCAGAAGGACCGCATCGGGCGCATCCTCGGCAACTTCCTCCAGAACCACTTCCTCTCCACCAACGTCCTCGCCGGAAACCTCAAGTCCACGCGGATGGCCGAGCGGGTCGCGCACTGGCTCTCCGACCGCCACAACGCGCGGCGCCTCTCCCGCCAGCTCGCCGGCGGCGTCGCGCAGACGGTGGCCGCGCTCCCCGAGGCGCAGGTCCGCGCCCTCATCCGGGAAAGCGCCGTCTCGCGCCTCCAGGCCACGCCCCTGGCGCCCCTCCTCGGCAACCTCCTCGCCGTCGTGGCGACCGACGACCGCCACCAGGCCCTCCTCGACGAGGCGCTGCACCTCGTGGCCGACGCCATCGACGCGAATCGGTCGACGCTCCGCGACGTCGTGCGCGACCAGAGCCCCTGGTGGGTGCCGGGCGCGGTGGACAACGCCCTCTACCGGCGCTTCGTGGACGCCGCCCGCCGCTTCGTGGAGGAGGTGGGCGCGAACCCGCACCACCCGGTGCGCCTCAAGTTCGACGTCGCGTTCCGGCGGTTCATCGAGCAGCTCCGGACGGCCCCGGAGACGATGGCCCGCGCCGAAGCGCTCAAGACGGAGCTGCTCGACGCGCAGGCCGTCGAGGACTTCGCCGCCGGGCTGTGGGACCAGGCGCGCGGCGCGGCGGAGCGCTTCTCCACGAAGCCCGAGGAAGGCGCCCTCGATCCCCTGGAGCGCGGGATCATGGCGGTGGGGGAGTCGCTGCTCGCGAACCCGGAGCGGCTGGCGGAGCTCGATGAGTTCATCATCCACTTCATCGCTTCGCTCCTCGAGCAGCACCGGCAGGAGGTGGCCGACCTCATCGCCGAGACGGTGCGGCAGTGGGACGCGACCCTCGCGTCGCGCCGCATCGAGCTCGCGGTCGGGCGCGACCTCCAGTTCATCCGACTCAACGGCACGATCGTCGGCGGGCTGGCCGGCCTCGCCATCTACCTCGCGACGCTCCTCTTCCGGTAGCGCCCGCCGGCCCGCACTTTCCCCGTCGGCCGCGCCCCCCGCGCGGTCGCCCAGCCATCCGCGGCTCGCAGGTGGTCTTCCGAGGAGGACGTATGCGCCGGACGCTCGCCGCCCTCGCCATGCTCGCCGGACTCGCCGCAGCGGCCCACGCCCAGCGGCCCGGCCGGCCCCCACAGCCGGGTCAGGCGCCGCCCGCCGCGCAGGCCGCCCAGCCGGCGGGGGCCGACAGCGCGGTCCGCCACGAGGCCCCCCCGGCGGCCGTGCCGCGCGAGGAGTCGTCGGTCACCGAGCACACCATCCGCCTCGGCGGCCAGACGGTCCCCTACCGCGCCACCGCGGCGACGATCCTCCTCCGCAACGACAAGGGGGAGGCGATCGGCAGTCTCTACTACACGGCGTACACGCGCACCGACGTCTCCGACCGGAGCCAGCGCCCACTGGCGTTCATCTATAACGGCGGCCCCGGGTCCGCCTCGATGTGGGTGCACATGGGCGCCTTCGGCCCGCGGCGCATCGTCACCTCCGACGCCGCGCCGACGCCGCCGCCCCCGTACCAGCTGGTGGACAACGCCAGCAGCCTGATCGACGTCACCGACATGGTCTTCATCGACCCGATCGGCACCGGCTTCAGCAAGCCCGTGGGGACCGGGACGGGGAAGGACTTCTGGGGCGTGGACGAGGATGCCGCGTCGCTGGCGCAGTTCGTCCGGCTGTACGTGAGCCGCACCGGCCGCTGGAACTCGCCCAAGTTCCTCATCGGCGAGAGCTACGGCACCACGCGCTCCGCGGTGCTCGTCAACCGTCTGCAGTCCCGGGAGGGGATGGACTTCAACGGGGTGGTGCTGATGTCCTCGGTGCTCGACTTCGAGACGCTCGCCTTCGCGCCGGGGCACGACATCTCGTACGAGCTCTACCTCCCCTCGTACGCCGCCACCGCCGCGTATCACCACGCCATCCCGCAGCCCCGCGACCTGCCGGCGTTCCTCGACTCCGTGCGGCACTTCGCGATGGGGGAGTACGCCGCGGCGCTCGACAAGGGGTCCTCCCTCGGCGCCGACGAGCGCGCCGCGGTGGTCCACCGGCTCGCGGCGTACACGGGCCTCGGCGAGGAGTACCTGACGCGCGCCAACCTCCGTGTGGCCCTGCGGCAGTTCATGGCCGAGCTGAACCGCGCCCACGGGATGAACACCGGCCGGCTCGACGCCCGGTTCACCGGGCCGATGCTGGACCTCCTGACGGAGAACGGCGAAGGGGACCCGCAGTCGCTGGCGGTGAGCGGCGCCTACACCGCCGCGATCAACAGCTACCTGCGCGACGAGCTGCGGTTCGGCGGCGACGAGCGCTACGTCGCGAGCGGCGGCGTGCAGTGGAGCTGGGTCCGCGAGCCCGCGCAGGGGGGCCGCGGGGGCGGCGGCGGCGGGCGGATGGGCTCCCCCTATGTCGGGAGCGACCTCGCGCAGGCGCTCGTCTCGAACCCGAACCTCCGGGTCGAGGTCGAGAATGGCTACTACGACCTCGCGACGCCCTTCTTCGCGACCGAGTACACGATGGACCACCTCGGCCTCCCCGCGGAGCTGCGGAGCCACATCGCGCTCCGGTACTACGAGGCCGGCCACATGATGTACCTGCGCGAGCCGGACCTCGCCGCGCTCAAGGCGAACATCGCGCGGTTCATCGGCGCCACGACCCGCCTCCGGTAGCGGCCGGGAGGGCCTCCGCCCCCCCGCGGGGGGCGTCGCCGACGCCGGCGGCGCCCCCCGCTATATTCCATCCCCCGGAGCGGGCCCCTGGGCAGTGCGCCGGGCGGCCGGACCCCTCTCCTCGGAGCCGGTGGCCGGATGGACGAAGGCGAGCAGCGACCCTCGATGCCGCGCCAGGTCAAACGCCTGGTGTTCGGCAAGCCGCGCGACCTCCGGGACCAGCGCCTCTTCCACCGCCTCTCGCTGATCCCCTTCCTCGCCTGGGTGGGGCTCGGCGCCGACGGGCTCTCCTCGTCCTCGTACGGCCCGCAGGAGGCGTTCAGGGCCCTGGGCGAGCATACCTTCCTCGCGGTCGGCATCGCGGCGATGATGGCGTTCACCGTCATCCTCATCGCCGCCGCTTACAGCCGCATCATCGAGCAGTTCCCGCACGGCGGCGGCGGCTACGTCGTCGCCACCAAGCTCCTCGGCTCGCGCGCCGGCGTGGTCTCGGGCAGCGCACTCCTCGTGGACTACGTCCTCACCATCGCCACCAGCATCGCGGCCGCCGGCGATGCGATCTTCTCGTTCCTCCCGGCGCACTACCTCTGGGCGAAGCTCCCCTTCGAGGCGCTCGCGATCATCGGCCTGACGACGCTGAACATCCGCGGCGTCAAGGAATCGGTGGTGGTCCTCGTCCCGATCTTCCTCGTGTTCCTGGCGACCCACGTCCTGGTGATCGTCGGAGGCATCCTCTTCCACGCGGCCGACCTCCCCGCCACCGCGCGGCAGGTGCAGGCCGGCTTCCACCAGGGGATGACGTCGCTCGGCGCCATCGGCCTGCTCCTCCTCTTCGGCCGCGCGTACTCCCTCGGCGGCGGCACCTACACGGGCATCGAGGCCGTCTCGAACGGCCTGCCGATCATGCGCGAGCCGCGGGTCCAGACCGGCAAGCGGACCATGTTCTACATGGCCGCCTCGCTCGCCTTCACCGCGGCGGGCCTCCTCCTCTGCTACCTGCTGTGGCACGTCCAGCTCGAACCGGGGAAGACCGCGAACGCGTCGCTCCTCGAGCGGATGACCGCCGGCCTCCCCTTCGGCGCGACGTTCCTCGTCGTCACGCTGGCGTCGGAGGGCGCGCTCCTGGTGGTGGCCGCGCAGGCGGGCTTCCTCGACGGCCCACGCGTCCTCGCCAACATGGCCGTGGACTCGTGGGTCCCGCACCGCTTCTCCGCTCTCTCCGACCGCCTCACGACGCAGAACGGCATCGTCCTGATGGGCGCGACGTCGCTGCTGGCGCTCATCTACACCGGCGGCCAGGTCGGCCACCTGATCGTGATGTACAGCATCAACGTCTTCCTGACCTTCTCCCTCTCGATGTTCGGGATGCTGCGCCACTGGATGGCGGAGCGCGCCGCGCCCGCCGCGCTGCGCCTGCGGCGCACGGCGCTCTTCGCCGCGGGCCTCGTCCTGTGCGTCCTGATCCTGATCGTGACCGTGCTGGAGAAGTTCCGGGAGGGGGGCTGGATCACCGTCGTGGTGACAACGGCGCTGGTGACCCTCTGTTTCCTGGTGCGACGCCACTACCGCCGCGCCGCGGCGACGATGGAGCGGCTCTACGCGGAGCTGGGCAACCTCCCCGCCTCGGAGCACGGGCCACTCGTCGCGCCCGACCCGAAGCAGCCGGTCGGCGTCGTGCTCGTGGCGTCGTACAGCGGCCTCGGCATCCACACCATGCTCAACATCTTCCGGTCGTTCCCGGGCTTCTACAAGGGACTGGTGTTCGTCTCCGTCGGCGTGGTGGACTCGGGGGAGTTCAAGGGCGAGGGCGCGGTGGAGGAGCTGCAGACGCGCACCGGGCAGATGTTGCAGCGCTACCTGGAGCTGGCGCGCGGGATGGGCCTCCCCGCGGCGTGCCGGATGGCCGTCGGCACCGACGCGGTGGACACCGCCGAGGCGCTCTGCCTCGCCGTGGCGAAGGAGTACCCCAAGTCCACCTTCTTCTCCGGCAAGATGATCTTCCAGAAGGAGCGCTGGTACCACGCCCTGCTCCACAACAACACCGCCCTCGCGCTCCAGCAGCGCCTGCAGTGGGCTGGCAAGACGATGGTGACCCTGCCGGTGCGGCTCCGGGAGGGGTGAGCCGGGGCGTGCCGGCGGTTGACCCGCGGGCACCGCCCGCCTAACGTGCGCCGTGCCCGTGACGACCGTCTCCCGCCGCCTGCGACATTCCGCCCTGTTCCTGACCGCCGTGCTCGCCGGACCCCTCGCCGGCTCCGCAGGCGCACAGGAGGCCCCGAGCGGCATCCTCGCGCCGCGGATCGCGCCCCTCCTCCGGACGCACCGCTACCGCAATGCGACGTGGGGTGCGCTCGTCGTCAGTCTCACCCGCGGGGACACCCTCTTCGCGTGGCGCGCCGACCGCCTGATGGTGCCGGCCTCCAACGCCAAGCTCTTCACCACCGCCGCCGCACTGCACTACCTCGGCACCGAGTTCCGGTTCGTGACGGTCCTCTTCGCCGAGGGCCGCGTGAACAACGGCGTCCTCTTCGGGGACCTGGTCCTCTACGGTACCGGCGATCCCACCTTCGGCCTCGACACCGCGAGCCTGGCGCCTTTCGCCGACAGCGTGGCGCGCGCGGGTATCCGCCGCATCCGGGGGGCCGTGGTGGGCGACGCCTCCTTCCTCGGCGCCGAGCTGACGGGTCCCGGGTGGTCTCCCGACAACTTCGCCCGCCCCTTCGCGGCACCCCCCTCCGCCCTCAACGCCGCCGAGAACGTCATCGTCATCACGGTGACGCCGGGCCGGAGCACCGGCGACGCGGCGCGCGTCACGGTGGACCCGCCCAACGACTACTACACGGTCGTGAGCGTCGTCGTCACCGGCCGGCCGCGGAGCCGCACCCGCATCTCCGTGGACCGCGGGCCCGCGCACGGCGTCATCGACCTGCGCGGCGTCATCGCCCCCGACCGTGCCGCGTGGCGCACCAGCGTGGTCGTGCAGGAGCCGGCGGTGTTCGCCGCGGGGATGCTGCGCATCCTTCTCGCCGCGCGCGGCATCGAGGTGCAGGGGGGCGTGCGCTCGGAGACGGGGGACGCCCCCGAGCGTGCGCGCCAGATGCTCGCCGCCACCCACGGCGCCACCGACCCTTTCGCCAACGCCATCGCGGTGCGCCGCTCACCCCCCCTCGACGACCTGGTGACGTTCATCAACTACCGCAGCCACAACCTCTCGGCGGAGCTGGCGTTCCGGACCATCGGGCGGACCGTGGCCGGCGCCGGCACCTTCGCGGCCGGGGCGCAGGCCGTCGCCCGCTTCCTGCGAGAGCAGGTGCGGCTGCCGGCGGCGTCGTTCCGCGTCACCGATGGATCGGGCCTCTCCCTCCTCGACCAGGCGACGCCCCGCTCCCTCGTGCAGCTGCTGGCGTGGATGCGCCGCGCTCCCGAGGGTCGGGCTTTCTACCAGTCGCTGCCGGTGGTGGGTGAGGGGATCCGCTCGCGCATGCTTGGGACGGCGGCGGAGGGCCGCCTGCGCGCCAAGACCGG